>TBL_comb47_HYPODRAFT_10003764_pt1 | contig 17787 bp, 20 predicted proteins | sample TroBogypolimnion_40_FD_10682 | JGI IMG/M metagenome (IMG submission 10682)
AAAAGCATTGCCGGCGTTCTTTATAACCCTCTGGCTCGCCGGACTTTACTCGCTGAAGAGGGCCAGGGTACCTGGCTAGTTGAGGAAAATAAACAGGTTTTTGTTAGTCAAAAAGATAGCCTTGACCAATCTTTAATTAACACCGGCTGGCGCGATGCCAGGCTCGCCCAGATCCTGCACCCGCTTGGAGTGAAGACTCCGGCGTTTTATGCCATCTGTGAAATCGGTTCCTTGATTGCTTTAGGGGGTATGGAAGCGGCGGTTTTTACTGGACTTCAGGCACATGACATCGCCGCCGTTAAGATTGTCGTTGAAGAGGCGGGCGGGAAAGTGACGGATATTTTTGGCCGAGAGCAACGCTATGACGGCCAGATTCGCGGAGCCATAATTTCCAATGGGCCTTTCCATAATGAATTGATAAAGTTGACAGAGCAATCGGGTCTGGCCGCTGATTTAGAGAAAAGGGCTAACGATTTTTAATTTTTAACTCATAACAATATGGACAACAAGCAAAACGCCAAGTACGCGTTCTATTATCTTCTGTCTCTGGCCGCGCTCATCTTCATGGCTTTATCCGTGGGGATGATTTTGTTCAGCATTATTGATAAGACCATTCCCGATGCCATTAACTCAAGCGCGGGCAGTTCCGACGGGCTCTTGAAATTTGCCATTTCGGCCCTGCTCATCTCCGCACCCCTTTATTTCTTCATTACTCGCCTGATTAATCAAGGACTGAAAAAAGGCGAAATCGCGAAAGACGCGGGCGTGCGCCGCTGGCTGACTTATTTTAATCTGCTGGTTTCGGCTCTCATTATTCTCGGCGTTTTCATCGGGGTGATTAACAGTTTTCTCTCGGGGAGTTTAACCGCGCAGTTTATTTTGAAAGCGGCCGCGATGTTTATTATCGCCGCCGTGGTCTTCAGTTACTATTTCTATGACATCAAGCGCGAAGACGTTGCGAAAAAAAATCTGGTGCTCAGAATTTTCTTTTGGGCCTCGCTCGCGATTGTGGTCGCGGTTTTTGTGGCCGCTTGGTTCTTTGTGGAGCCGCCGAAAATCGCGCGCGAACGGCGCCTGGACCAAGCTTTGGCCGATAATATTTCCAACTTAGAAAGCGCAGTTAATACCTATTACAGCCATAATCAGAAACTGCCGGACACCCTGGACGCTTTGAAAACGGACAACAGCTTGTATTTGCCTAGCACCGCCTTAATTGATCCGGAAACAAAAACGCCGATTGTCTATAAAAAATTGGATGACCGGAGCTTCCAGTTCTGCGCCACTTTCCGCTTAGATTCTATTCAGGATAATAGTGGTCAGTCCATGGATTCTTTGCCCGCGACGATAAACAATCACGGCGTCGGCTATCAATGCGTTAATGGTAATTTATATGCCGCGCCCACCCCGCTGAAAATATGATGGATTTTACCACCGAAAAATTTTCCGGCCCTTTAGGCCTTTTGCTCTCGCTGATTGAGAGCGAGGAAATGGACATTACGGAAATTGCCTTGGCCAAAATAGCGGATCAGTACGTGGCCTATATCCGTGCCGCGGCCAACATTGATCCGGAAGAATTAGCCGATTTTTTAGTCGTGGCCGCGAAATTATTATTCATTAAATCCAAAGCGCTCTTGCCGTATCTCTTTACTGCCGAAGAAGAAGAGGAAATTGATGACCTGGAAAAACAACTGCGGATGTACAAGGAATTTGTGAACGCCAGCCTGAAAGTCAAAGAGAAAATTGCCGCGAAGAATTTCCTGTATCTGCCGCCGCTGATAAAAAATCGCCGTGTTCAGTCCAACTTACCGGTGTTTTCGCCGCCGGCCAAACTCACGCCGGACTTGCTCCATGAACAGCTTTTGAAAATTATCGCCGCTTTGACGAAACAGCAGGAAGTGAAACTGCCGGAAGCGCATCTGGAACCGAAGATCAGCATTGATGATAAAATCAGCCTAATTAAAAAATTGTTGCTGGATAAAATAAAAGTAAATTTCTCCAAAATTTTAGCCACCGCCACCAGCAAGACGGAAGTGATCGTGTCTTTTCTCGCGGTCTTAGAACTGGCTAAGCAGAAAGAGTTGAGTTTTGATCAAGCGGAATTGTTCAGTGAAATCTATTTGAGTCAAATAAATAAATAATATATGTCACTTAAATCCCAATTAGAATCCCTATTATTCGTGGCCGTCCGTCCGGTGGGCGTGAAGGATTTGGCCGCGGCCCTGAAAGTCATGGTGGCTGAAGTGGAAAGCGCTTTAAAGGAATTAGGCGCGGATTATGAAAGCGGCGAGCGCGGTTTAGCGCTTATTAAAAATAATGGGCAATATCAGATAACCAGTGCCGCCCAGAACGCGACGCTAGTCCAGCAATTTTTGAAAGACGAAGCGACCGGCGAGTTATCTCAGCCGAGCTTGGAAGCTTTAACCATTATTGCCTATCGCGGCCCGATTGCGAAATTAGAATTAGATCGCATCCGCGGCGTTAATTGTTCGCTGATTATCCGCAATCTTTTACTGCGCGGACTGATTGAAGAAAAACACGACAAAGCCAAGGACGAATATTTTTATACCGTGACTCATGATTTTTTGCGTTTTCTCGGGCTGTCGTCCATAGAGGATTTGGCGGACTACGCCAAGCTTAATCAGTCTGAGGTTTTGGCGCAGGCGGCCGAGGCCAGCGAAGCCAAATAATCTATGATATTTTCTTGGGTCTTTAATTTACTCGCGCTTTTCTTTTTTGTCCGTTCCGGCCTGCCGGCCACGGTCAATCCTGATTTAACTTTACTTAACCAAGATTTGAGCGTGAAGGCGCCGCTCGTTGAAGCCCAGCGCAGCGCGGTTTTAGATAAAGGCGGCCGTTTCTATTTCTGGTCGGCGCGCGGCGACGAAACTCAGCCCATTGCCAGCATTACCAAGCTCATGACCGCTTTAGTTTTTTTGGAAAATAATCCGGGCTGGGACACGCCTTATCAAGTCACAGCCGATGATCATATTACCGGCGGCCATCTTAATCTTTTCTTAGGCGACCGTGTAACCGTTAAAGATTTATTTATGACCAGCCTAGTCGCTTCGGATAATGGCGCGACCATGGCCTTGGTTCATGCCACTGGTTTAAGCGAAACGGATTTTGTCAAAAAAATGAATGAGAAAGCTCAGGCCTTGGGGCTTCTGAACACCCATTTCGTTGATCCGGTTGGCCTCAGCGATGGCGATGAGTCTACCGCGCGTGAAGTGACACAACTGGCCAAAGCGGCTTTAAGCCGCCCGGAAATTAGCCAGGCCACGGAAAGCCAAAGTTATGACTTTACCACTTTAGGCGGCAAAGCCATTAGTATCGCGTCCACAGATGAACTGCTGACCGACACCGCTTCCGGCAGTTTGCGCATTTTAGGCGGCAAAACCGGTTATACCGACCAAGCCGGCTATTGCTTCGTCGGCCGCTTCCAAGCGCCGGACGGCCGGGAAGTGATTGCCGCGGTTTTAAATGCCGTGGGCAAGAATGATCGTTTTACCGAAACGGAAAGTTTAGCCAATTGGGTTTTTAAGAGCTTTAAAACACAGCCATAAATTATGCCATTTATTAACAGCCTCTATTTCCGTTTCCGCAATTTTTTCTCCTCGCGCTGGCCGCAGACCTATCTTTTTTGCGAGCGCCGTAAATCATTTTTTAAGTTCGTGGTGGCCGGCTGTTTTTCCGGCGGTTCCGATTTAATCTTTTTGTTCATTTTGCACGGCCTTTGGCATCTGCCGATTGTCATGGCCACAAGTATCTCGTTTATTTTGTCCTTCCTGGTCAGTTTTACGCTCCAGAAATTTTGGACCTTCCGCAATTATCAAAATCAGGTGGCCGGACAATTATCCCTGTATATCCTTTTTGCCTTTGTCGGTTTGAACGTTAACGCTATCTTCATGCATCTTCTCGTAACTAAATATCGCATCTGGTATATTCTGGCTCAGCTCATGGTTAATTTAGTCATCGGTTTTTGTAATTTTTTAAGCTATAAATTTATTATTTTTAGAAAAAACCCTAATGAAATTAAGCGTCAAGAAAACCCAGTTGTCTGAAGCCCCGGCTATTTGGCTGCGCCGCGCCGGCTATACCTATATCGTGGACCGCAGTGAGGACAAGGAAAGTTTTGTCCGCCGTTTGTCGCGCGATTTTTATCCGCGCTTCCATATGTATATTGAAGAAAAGAAAGACGAGCGCACGGCTGAAGATATGGTCACTTTTAATTTACATTTAGATCAGAAGCGCCCTGGCTATGCCGGCCAAAGCCGGCACAACGCCGAATACGACGGGGAAGTCGTGGAGCGGGAGATGAAAAGACTGGAAAGTTTGATAACACCGGATATATTTTTAGCCTAATGTATTTTTTAGAATAATTTTTGAGCGAATATTTTTTCGTCGAGCAAAAGCGAATGAAATGAGCTTTTGCCCCAGAAAAAATCCTGAGCGTAAAAAATTAATCTAAAAAAATCTATGAGTCAATCTGAGGAAATAAAATCTAAACTAGACATCGTGGAAGTCATCCGCGAATACGTGCCGGTCAAAGCCGTCGGCGCGAATTTTCAGGCGCTTTGCCCCTTCCATAATGAGAAGACGCCGTCTTTTGTCATTTCTCCGGATAAGCAGATCTGGCATTGTTTCGGCTGCGGGCGCGGCGGCGATGTTTTTTCCTTTGTCATGGAAAAAGAAGGCCTGGGATTTATGGAAACTCTCCGCCTCTTGGCGCCCAAAGCCGGCGTGGTTTTGAAGCATGAGGATGCGGCGGTCTATTCCCGGCGCAATCGCTTGTTAGATATTTTGGAACTGGCCGGCAAATATTATGCCCATATTTTAGGCACGCCGCCTGGCGCCGCGGCCAAAGCCTATCTTTTAAAACGTGAGTTAAATGAGAATACGATTAGCGACTGGCATTTGGGTTATAGTCCGGATGGCTGGGACAATTTATATAAATTTTTGAAGGCTCGCCCCTTGGTCGGCACGAAATATACGGACGAAGAAATATTTTTGGCCGGACTGATTACGAAAAAAGAAGGCGCCCGAAGTTATTATGACCGCTTCCGCGACCGCATCATGTTTCCGATTTGGGACGCCAACAGCAATCTCATCGCCTTTACCGCTCGGATCAATCCGGCCAAGGAAAAGACGGAAAAAATGGGTAAATATATTAATAGCCCGCAATCTCAGGTCTATGACAAGAGCCGGGTGCTCTTCGCTCTAAATAAGGCCAAAAATGCCATCAGGCAGGCCGATCTGGCTATTGTGGTGGAAGGGCAGATGGATGCCATTTCTTGCCATCAGCACGGCTTTACGAACGTCGTGGCCTCATCTGGCACCGCACTCACGAGCGAACAGGTGAGTCTCATTAAACGCTTCACAAATAATGTCGCTTTGTGCTTTGATATGGACGATGCCGGCCAAATGGCGGCGGATCGGGGAATCAAGGAAGTTCTGGCCCAGGAACTGAGCCTTAAAGTCATTACTTTGCCTTTTGGTAAGGATCCGGATGATTGTTTGAAGAACAATCCGGCCGATTTCGCGAAAGCGGTTAAGGAGGCAAAGTTGATGTTGGAATATTATTTGGAAAAAATCACGGCTGGCTTAGATCTAAGCCAACTAGTGAATAAGCAGAGCGTGACCAAGAAAATGCTGGCCATGATTGCTTTAGTGCATAATAAGCTGGAACGGGATTTCTGGCTCCATAAATTAAGCGAGGCCGTGACTGTGGACGAGTCTTTGCTCCGCGAGAATCTGGAAAAGACTATGAAGACGGATGGCGTAGTAAAGAGTGGCCAGGCTACCCCGGAAATTAAAATCGCCCCGGCTCAAATCCGCCGCGAGGACCTCTTGGCCGAACTGCTTTTAGCCCTTCTCGTCAAGTTTCCGGATCACATCAATTATTGCCTAAGTAACCTGGAGGCCGAATATATTGATTCACCAGCTCTGTCCCGGTTTTACAATAATCTAATTATCTATTATAATAAATTTACCTCTTTGGAATATGAGGCTTTTCGCGTTTATCTGGCGGAGGCCGGTGCAGAGGAGGAAAAAATTCTGGATAAACTGATCCTTTTAGGCGAAAAAGATTTCTATGACTATGAACCCGGCCAAGTCAAGGCGGAAATAATTAAAATTGTCGTGGATCTAAAGAAATTTGGCTGGCAGAAGAAAATTAAGCATTTGGAAAAAATGATCGCGGTGGCGGAGCAGTCCGGAGAAAACACAGAATTAGAACTGCTCATGACGGAACTGAAAAGTCTGACCGACCAACTCCGAGCCATAAACTTAGTCTAAACGCTTTTTAAATCATATGGCTAAAAAAAAGCCGAAACAAACTAAAAAACCCATGAGCTCTAAAAAAAATCCGAGTCCGGCGCGCGCGAAACAGCCCAAGAAAGCGTTTAAAAAAACAAACGCTAAGTTCAAGGCGCCTAAGAAAAAAGTTCAGCCGAAAAAAGAAGAGGCGGTCCGCGCGGTGGTCAAACCGACGGCGGAACAGATGAAGTCCTTGGTTAATAAAGGACGGCTACGCGGCTTCATTACCGAAACAGAATTACTATATCTTTTCCCGGAAGTGGAAGAATATGTCTATGACTACGATGTCTTTTTGGGCGAACTGCAGAAAAGCGGGCTGCGGATTATTGAAGACTCCGGCCGGATTTTAGATTTAGCTGACAAGAAACCGGAAGCGCCCTTAACCGCCAAGCAAGCCGCGCATCAGGCCGCTTTGAATATTGATCTCTCCAAGCTCAGCGCCGACTCTATTCAGATGTATCTTAAAGAAATCGGCAAGGTCCCGCTACTGACCGGCGAGGAAGAAGTGGAGCTGGCCAAGCGCAAGGAAAAAGGCGATAAGGAAGCCGAGAAGCGCATCATTGAAGCTAACTTACGTTTAGTCGTGTCCATTGCCAAGAAATTTGCCGGCGCCAAAGGCATGAGCCTTTTAGATTTGATACAGGAAGGGAATATCGGTTTGTTCCGGGCCGTGGAGAAATTTGAATATCGTAAAGGCTATAAGTTTTCTACCTATGCCACTTGGTGGATTCGCCAAGCCATTACCCGCGCTTTAGCCGATCAGTCCCGTACCATCCGCATTCCGGTCCACATGGTGGAAACCATTAATAAGTTCCAGCAAGTCCAGCGCAACCTGATCCAGGAGCTCGGCCGCGAACCGCTGGCCGAGGAAATCGCTTCGGAAATGGGCGAGGAATTGGACAAGGTTAGATACATCATGAAGATATCCCAGGATACCATTTCTTTAGAAACGACTATCGGCGATGATGAAGAGGACTCCACACTGGAGGATTTCATTGAGGACGTCAAAAACGTCACGCCCGACCGCGCCGCCGCACTTCAGCTCTTGCGCGATTACGTGAAGAATATTGTCGCCCAGCTTTCGCCGCGCGAGCAGAAGATTTTAGAGATGCGCTTCGGCCTCGTGGACGGTGTGGCCCATACTTTAGAGGAAGTGGGCCAGGAGTTTGAAGTGACTCGCGAACGCATCCGCCAGATTGAAAGTAAAGCTTTAGAAAAAATCAGGAAGTTTAAGGGCTTGGAGAAGTTGAGGGATTATTAAAATTTTGAAGTATAAAGATAAAAAACCGCCGCTCGGCGGTTTTTTGCTTGAGACACTTGTTTTAAGGCGTTAAGTAAGGTTGAAAATTAGCGCTGAACTTAATCGTCTGCGGCTCCACATTGGCGATTTTTTTGTTTTTGACTTCAACTTTAAGCATTAAACCGGTTTTTGTTCCAGTGGAAAAGTTTTGATCAAAAATAAAATTTCCTAAACTATAAGCAACTGTTATGCCATTAATTTTAGCAACTTCTTGAGGGACGTGCGGATGATGGCCGACAAGGAGATCGGCGCCCGCCTGGACAGCGGCTAGCGCGATTTTTTGCTGGTGCGCATTTGATTTCGTTTGATACTCTTGGCCCCAATGAAAAGAGACGACAACTAGATCCGACTTAGCTTTTGCTTCTTTAATATCTTTAACCATCTGCGCTTCATCAAGATAAGTAATACCGGCCTGATTGGCGGTGGCGGCGTCGCTTGGCGGCAGAAGATCAGTGTAAGCCAAAATAGTAATTTTGACCCCATTAATTTCCTGAGTCGCGCCGGCGTGTGCTTCGGCAAAATTATAGCCGCCGCCCGCGTAAGCGATGCCGGCGGCTTTTAAATTATTTAAAGTATCCATAAACGCCGGGCGTTTATAGTCAAAGGCATGATTGTTGGCGACGGAAACGACTTTAAAACCAGAGTCTTTTAAACCTGATAAAACCAGCGGGTCGGCTCGGAAAGGGTAAAGGGCGCCAGCTGATTCTCCCTGGTTAGACACGGGCGTTTCTAAATTTCCAAAAACTAAATCCGCCGTGCTTAATTCAGGCGCAATCTTCTCAAAGGGTAAATTATAGTCTTGGTGTTTAGCCATCATTTCTCCGATATAGCGAGAGAGCATGATATCGCCGACAAAAATCAGTTCGGCGTTTCCTGAAGCCGTGGCGGACTTAGATATGATAGGCTGGTAGACCGCGGTTACATAGCTAGTGGATGAGGTGACTGTTTCTGACGTGTAATCTTGAGAATTTTTATGATTTAAAATCGTCGGCTGGGCCTGAAAGAATTCGGTCTGCAAAGCGGTTTGGACATAGAGAGCCGCGATTGAGTCTAGATTGCTTGGCTGTTTAAGACCAAGTATGGCGGAAAGATTTTCAGCATTGATCGTTTTGATCGTTTCCGCGTCTTTAAGAGAGGCCTGGGCCGGCGTTAAATAATGAGAAAAATCAGTGCTTTGAACAATTAATGAATTGGGCGGCAAAGTATTTTTAAGGACGGAAACAACTTGGTCCAGCTTGGCGCGAGAAACGGACGGCTGGAAAGTAATGGCAATTACTTTGGCGTCCGGAAAATAATATTTAAGGAAAGGGAGCTGCGCTTGCAAGCCGTGTTCGCGATAGAAGAAATCGCCCTCGCTAACGAAAGGCAATTTTTTCAATTGATAAACAATGCTTTTGTCTGTGGCGACAACGCCAAAAACGGTGGAGAAATCCCGGTCCGTGACCGAAATTTCCGAGCGGCCGGCCAAAAAATGATCCGGGCTCAGCAAGACAATATCCTTATATTGGTTAGCTGAAATATAAGCAAAAGAATCGGCTATCAAGTCTTTGGCTAATAGATGATGGGGAACGATTAAGCCAGTCGCCTCGATTGTCGCTGGCTGGGTTTTTGTTTGCTTAATGGCCGAGAGAAAAAAATTAGCATCATTATATTCCTCGCCCATCGGTTCGCTAAGCGCGGCCTGGGTGTCGGGCTCAGCGGTCATGGTCTGCGTCCGTGAAAATCGCTGGCCTTTAATAAGGATCGCGCAAACAATGACTAAAATCAGCCCCAGCGCCAAAGAAGCGGCAATAATGAGCGCCCACCGTTTCATTTTATTAAGAGAGAATCATACCAAAAATTCTTGGCCGGTAATAGGCTATTGTCCTGGTAGACCCGATTGCGCCAATTTTCATCAGTCAGACGCTGGCCGATGGAGGCACCTAATTCGTAATGGTTATAGACTAAACCGGCAACCACCCGCGGCGAATTTTCGTTGCCGACAATGGCCAGCATCAGATAAGGTTTAGCGGTTGCCTCATAAAGAATTTGTCCTTTGAGCATGTCGGTATGAATATCAGCGATTATGGCGGTTTGTCCAGAAGTGGCCGTCGGATCAACCGCCTCAAAGGGCTGGGCCATGAAAGCCAGCTTGGTCGTGCGTAAAGTTTCGTAATCGTCATCACTGACGGCCTGGTTGCGCAGTTCCTGGCCGGCTATTTTGGTGTAGAGAGCGGAAATAGTTTCAAATTGATGCAGGCGATCCAGAGCGGCTTGATCCTTGAATAAGGCGTTAGCCGTAAAGAGCTGATCGGTCCGCGCCAGCAGTTGGTTGAAGCGCTGCCAAAATTCAAGATTCGGCTCCACAAAACCCTTGACGATTGGCGGAATCGCTTCTTCGTCGCCGCCTCCGCCCAGTTCCGCGTAACTTTGTTTGGCATAAAGCAGGGTATCATGTTTCAGCTCGGCATAAGAACCCAAGAAGGTCTGGATTTGTTTATCCCAGAAAGAAGGGGACTGCATGTATAATGGATAATTCGGACCGTAATTATGGGTTAGCGAACCCAAGACGTATAGCCAGGAACTGCCAAGAGAGTTATACCAATCCGTTTCGGAAACGGCTTGAATAGCGGTTTTTTTCCCTTCCAGTTTAGTTAAAAAGCCGCTTATTTCTTGGACATTGAAGCCGGCGGTTTGCGCTAAGAATTCACCAACATATTTTTTAGCTTGTTGATCGCCCAGGACAGCCGGGATAAATAGGGCCGAGGGCGTGGAGGGCAGTTTGACGTCAGTCTTTTCCTGCCCGGCGGTGAGATCATTCAAGATGGAAGCATCAAAAGAAAATTTTTGGCCAAAGACGCGGAAGGATAAAGACTCATTGAGCAGGCTGGCCTTATCGCGATTAGCAATATTAGGGTCAATTATCACATCTGATAAGATCTTCGGCCGTTTAAGTTTATCCAGATTGGCTTTGAGCTTCGCAATAGTTTCTGGAGAAATGAGCGCGGCGTCAGAGTTGACATTGGCGCCAAGAACAGTAGTCTCAAAATCAAGCCAATCAGTATAAGTTAGATCATCGCTTTGGCCGGCGTAAAAATTGGTGACATTAGTAATCCGCGTCCAGGCGGTTAAAGGCGCCACGCCGTTATTTTTCACGGCCATTTGTTTGACTAGTAAGTTGGTGTCCGCCAGGCCAAGGTCGCTGTTTAACAGATAGCTGCTGCGGCCCAAATAAATCATGGTTCTAAAATAGGCGCGGAGAGTGGAATTTTTGGCGTAATGGCTACGCGGCGTAAATTGGGTATAATCAGTTTGAATCTGCGGATCATAGGGCTGGAAGAGCGGGGAAGCCCCAATATTCTTAGCGGCGTAAATATTGGTTAAATCCGACTGGATAGCGCTGACCAGTTCCGGCGGCAGATCGCCCTGGTATTTACTTAAAAGCTTATAGGCGTTATCCACCGAATCAATGGTGTTGTCAGCCTCATTGTATTTTTCTTCGTCCGTCGGGTTGGCAAAATAGCTTGGTTTAGCGGCATTTTTATTCTCAAAGAGAATCCGGGCCAAAAGCATCTGGGCTTCCAGATTTTGATAGCGGCTCTTAACTTCGCCCTGGCTCGCCTTGGCCGCTTGCGCCAAGTTAGCATATAGGCCGGTTAGAAAATCGCCGAGCGCCTGGTTCAAGTCGTGCTGTTCCAGCTCTTCCAAGGTCAATTCAAAGTATCGGTGATAGGTATGGAGAACCGTATCCGGCGTCACGAGAACCGAATCTTCAGGCTTGCGGTTGTAAATTGAACCGCCGCCCATGGTGTCGGCATCGGCCAGCCATTGATCAAAATCATAGCCTGATTTAAAGAAAGGAACCTGGTCGTAATTAATCAGTAAAAAGCGATTTTCATTTAAGGATTTTTCTTGGGTGGCTGATAAAGTTAAGCCATATTTAGCCTTAAGCGCCTGGTAGTTAGGGATCTGGCTAAGCGGGGTAGCCGCTTCTTGATAAGCGGGCGTAAAGCCGATGGCAGGCTCATTAAGCGGTTCCGTTAATGAATTTTCAGCCGGATTAGACGGGGCTAATTTAAAGGGTGCGGATGGTGGTTGGTAATGTCTAAAGATAAAAAATGAGGCGGCCGCCAGGACAAGGAGAAGGGCCGCAATTAGGCCGATGAGTCTTTTTTTAGGCATAAAAGTTTTATTTAAAAATTACCTATAAATATGACCTTATTATACCAGAAATTGGCGAATAAATAAAAAAAACAGAGTTATTTGACATATTTCTCATATTTGCTAAAATAAGCCTGTAAAATGTTATAGAGCATTTTAATATTCCCGGGTAGCGCAGCGGTAGCGCAGTTGGCTGTGAAAAATAGACGCAGCTTTCCGCCGTAAGGCGGATCGAATAACAAGGTGAATTGCTGGAAGCCTAAAGCCGTCAGGCTATGGTAATCAGCAGCCAAGCCCTGAAGAAGTCAGGGAAGGTTCAGAGACTATCCCGAAAGGGAGTAGGCCCGTCGCAAGACGGCCCGAAGCGCCTTGCATCCATGGTTATGGATGATGATATAGTCCACCCCATTAAGAAATTAGTGGATAAGTGTAACCAATTGGTCGTCGGTTCGAATCCGACCCCGGGAGCATAGAAAAGACGAGAGTAAAATCTCGTTTTTTCTTTTGTTCATCGGGTGATTTCTCGTTTTGACCAATCGGAATTTTGAACCCCCAAATTCTCGATTGTGACGCTATTGTGCCGTAAGTTTATAACTTGTGGCGTTTCTAACACTTTTATCGCGTCTCTTAAAGTGTGTTGTCCTAAATGTGCATAACGCATGGTCGTTCTAATGTCGGAGTGCCCCATAAGTTCTTTTATGGTTAATAGAGCCACTCCTTTTTCCGCCAGACGAGATGCGAAAGTATGACGGAGTTTGTGCCATCCAATTTGGCGCAGTTCCGCTTTATCGCATATTGCGTGAATACTTGTTCTGGAGCATTCCGGCCGAAATCTTAATCCGTCCGGGCCTTTTAATACAAAGCCATTTTTAGGCTCCATGGCTATTAAATGTTCGTATAAATCTTCTGTCATCGGAATATATCTGATCTTATTTCCTTTAGTTGACCCTAAAACGCCTACCGAAAAATTGTCTTTGACGACAATCTGTCGTTTTATGAAATCAACCTTTTCCCAATTTAAAGCCATAAGTTCGCCGATACGCATTCCCGTATGCAGGGCCAAGAGGATGGCCGTTTTGTAGGGCTCTAAAGCGGCTCCTAGAAGCTTTTTGGCCTCTTCTTCGCTTAAGTAGTCGAATTCTTCCGGGTCGCATCGCAGAGGCCTGATAATAGGCATTTTATCAAGTTCGCCCCATTCAACGGCAGTTTTAAGACATTTAGCTAAAGTCCCCATTTGGCCGTTAATAGTTTTAGGTTTTAGCCTTTTGAGTTGCAGAGCTTTAAACTCTTCAATGTCCAGGCTAGAAATTTCGTCTAATCTTTTTTTACCGAAGAACGGCAAGAGGCATGATCTTAGATAAGTCTTTTTATTCTTGATTTCCGAGGGCTTATTATTAACTTCGACATACGACTTAATCCATTTTTCCGAAAATTCTTTGAGGGTTAAACATTTCCTTTTTTCTTTTGGGAATAAATCATCACCCCTGGTTAGCCGTTGCCTTAAAACCGACTCATAAGATTTTGCGCCTGATCGGGTATTAGCCGGACTGGGCAGGCGGTGTCTTCGCGCTTTAAAGCTGAAGTCCACCCACCATTTATTAGCACGCTTGATTGCACTCATAAATCATATTAAGTGACTGACTTAATACAATTCTTTTCCAGATATTCTAAAACATCAGCTTTCTTAAAGCGAACATTATGGCCGAGTTTATAGAATGGAATAAGCCGGCAACTAATTAGGCGATAAATTGAAGCTTTAGAAACGCTAAGCAGTTTTGCCAGTTGCTCCGTAGTCAGAAATTCAATTGTAGTTAAGTCAATTAACATTAAGTTTTTAAGGAGCAATACAAGAGCGCGGGGGTTCGCGTCAATTAGTATTACTCTATCATAGGTGATTTATTGCTGTCCATTCTGAAAATCTGATACTTTATTAATCCATAATAACTTTTGAAGATTTTTTCATGGATAGGTTTTAGACTATCAAGGCCTAAAAAATTTACATCCGCATCTTTGGAATAGAAGATCATCGGTTTGTCTAAATTGCGAGAACAGAAATATTTTTTGTTGTTAAAATATCTTTCATCATCTAAATCCTTGCCGATATATTTAGAGACGTATAATCCAATATTAGTTCCGTCTTTAATATTTTTAATCTTGATGAATCCATGCCCCCATAAATCGGCTAGTTGTTTTTGATCAATGTATTCAAGGTTGAGAAGAATGTGATAGTGGATAGCGCCACGTTTTTGGAATTCGGGAACAGCAAGATATTTCAAATCCGGTTTAATAATTTTAAGTTTTCTAATGAATCGCTTAAATTTTTCATTACAACTTTGCAGATCGGTCAGATTCTCGGCGAAAGTCAAAGTCAGGAATTTATTCATGTCGGGATTAGAATTTATGCGCCATTTGATCGCTCGGCGTGAGCGGTAAACGGCGAATTCATTTAACTTTTTAGAGCTGGTTTTAATCTTCTTGGTTTTTCTTTTCTTTTTATGCTTGCGTTTGCCTATTCTAATACCGACTGAATTTTTATAAACTTCAACCTGGTCACCGGTTACTATCCATTTCGTTTTGTATTCCATAAAGTTTAGCTAAATCAGTCTCAACCTGCCGGTACGAAGCCAGCTTTCTTTTCAAAAGTTCCATGTCGTCAGTGCTATCGCAAGGCATATTCTCGTTGATGGCCATCTCTAGCTTTTGGATTCTTTTCTTAAGCCAGGAATGATAAGCATGGTCTTTGAATATTTGTTTTGGAGTGTAAAACATAGATGTGTTCTTAAGTGTGCATATAATCAAGTTAAGAAGCGATAAGTGCCGGGCCTGGTGGCCGTTCCTCCGGCCAAGCCGGACCGGAATCGGCCACCAGGCTAGCCCGGTTACTTAGCGGAAACGTAAAAATTTACACTGGCTCTTTTTATTTTGTTGCCCAGAAAATAAAAAGGGTAAATATTAACGTTCAGATTAACGGATTCACCAACTTTCCCGATTTCTAAATTTTGGTCGTCAATATAAATCTTTAGCGGGAAGATACTGCCTTCCGGCTCAAGATAGATGATCCGTTTGCGGACTACGGAGCCGTCTTTCTTGGTAAACTCATTAATGTCGTCTTTCCTAATGATTCCTTTGATGTTGAACATATGCTCATAATAATGATTTATTAGTGCGCGTTCGGCCTTTAAAACCGCGCGTATTTTGAGCATAAGGCAACAAAAAAACTCCCGAAAGGGAATTTTTGGTGAATGTTGAGTGAAGTTTTATATCAAAAAATCGGCCTTTTTAGCCGATTTTCTAAGTTATTAACATTCACTACTTATTTTGTTGATTTATTAAGTTCTGGACGATATTTAAAATAGCTAGCTTTTGTTGATATTTTTTGATTATTTTGTGATTTCTGTATAAGGCACAAAATATGTTTAGATTCTTTTGCTATCCTTCCGTTAATATCTTTGACCTCCTGTCTAAATACCCTAAAATCAATCTCATCCTCAGATTTTTTGCCTATATTTTTTATCCAACCATTGTAATCATGAAATGTTTTAGCCCCATTTTGGTTATTATAGAAGAACCATATAATTAAGGCTCTTTGCCCATCTACCGGAATTTCGTCATTTAAATACTTAATAATTATTTGGCCGCTATTATCATTGCGCGTAATTACTATTTTCTCTTTAGCCTTCTTTGTTTCTTGGCTCTCTGATTCGTCATTTAAAAAATCTGATGTGGGGCTTACAAGCCAAACAACCCTTCTCACTATATCTGAGTTTCTCATCTTGATAATTATTTTTTCTCGCCACCCCTGTTCTATTAATTTGAAATATAAATATCTAGCAAAAATAAAAAATATAATAGCCACCCCTAGAATAATAAGGGTTACGTGCCACATCGATTTGCTTGCCTCGCTAAGAGCGGAGGTTAAGGCTGGGTCTGGCATAATTTACGTGTTCGAATTATATTAGTCCGACAGTATTATATTTCGGTTTGTATTTTGTGATTTCTGTTTTTTCAAATTCTTCTATTTCTTTGATATCATTTGCCTCAAAGAAATGATAACCAAAATGAGTTGCATCATTCCATTTATTTTCAGAAAGATGTTCTAATAATCTCTTGCGCACACCGCCTTCACTAACCGCTTTGCCAATATAAAAAATTCTTAATTGATTTTCTGGAGTTTTAGTTCCTATATAGTAAACTCCTATGGAGCTTGAATCCCACTCCTCAACAATTTTTTTACTATAAGTATATGGGCCTTTAAATGGTTTCATCATATTATTATATTATAATTTTTTTTAAATTAAGAAATCGGGCTATCCATATTACCCTGCATGTATTCAACCACTATATTAATAATTTTTTTTACATCATCATTGCAATGCTTAAATGTTATTCTGTCTAAAACATCCACGCCATATTTTCTAATAGCTTCGCTAATTAGCGCATGTGTAAAAGATTGTGTTGTTGTGTCTACTCCTTCATAATCCAGCGTTATATTTCCGTTATTTTTTAATTCAGGAAATACAAACGTTTCTCTTAAATTACGAGCAACATCTTTATTTTCGGCAAAACTTCCGGCATGTTTAAAAATTTTTAATACTTTTTTTTCTGTCATATTTATTTAAATTTTGGTTTTTTATAGCGAGCCTTTTTCTGTCCCTTAACTTCTTTAGAATAAAATCCGTAGATTTGGTCTAATAAGGAAGAAAATTGAATAGTCTTATCCAAAGATATGTCCACGCCCACAGCAACACCGCTCCAAAACGGCACTTGTGCCATAGAATGCCTATCATCAAATGGATTTCCGTTAAGTTTTAAGGAAGCATTTTTTCTCTGCAAAAGTTTGTACATTTGGTTTCCGCTAATGATATTAAAAAAATCACCACCTATAAATGCAATAGATTTTATTAAAAATAAACCAAAGCCCGCATTTTGTGCTGTACCGCCCGGCCTTGAAGTTGTTCCGGTAACGCCTGGGGTAAGAGCAAGCCTAATAGCCTCTTTATCATCCTCAACTTTATATGATGCCTGCAAAGATTTTTTTAGTCCAATTCCAGTATCGACTACCCCGATTGATATTTTATTGCTTTTTTTAAAATATTGAGAGCAGACAATTGCTCCATTTGACGAACTGGAGTGTTCAATAACATTTCTAATAAGCTCACTAAAAATATGTTGTATTGATTGGACATGTTTTTTGTTATCACTAAAATGAAGTAACGGAACTAAATCTTTCAGAAAAAGATCTAGGTCATTAGAGTTTTTAACTTGGGTTAAGGGAATGAAACGCCCTACAGCTTCATGCTCCGTTATATTTTTTATATTTGGAGTTACGCCAATAAAATCAAAAAGTTTCATTCTTTTAAGGTAATGTGCCGATGGTGCAAGTAGAGTATCACAATGTATATTTTTGTTTTGTATATTTTTACCTAATGCTCCGATTAAACACAAAACAAGCGGATGAATAGAAACCCATTTTTGGTTCGCTGTAATTTTAAGACTTTCTGGGTTACTTAAATCGATTTTTTCTAAAAAACCGTTTATATTGCCCAAAAAAGCGCTATTTGGTATATATATTTCCATAACATCATTTTACCGGGATTCCCGGTAAAATGCAAGCTATTTAAAAAAGAGTAATGTTTATATCTTAAAATGATAATTTTACCACCTCCTCTTGTATTGCTAGTGAAACAAAAAGTTGTGACGCTATTGTGACTGAAAAGTGGTAAAATCGTGATATTTCGGACTAAAACAGATGAATCAAAAAAGTTAAAATATTCTCTAATGCTAGTAAAAATTTGCTAACATTAAATCATATCTAAAAGTTTTGATTTTGTTTTCGAATCCGACCCCGGGAGCAAGTTTAAATAGCCCTATTTTAGGGGCTATTTTTAATAGGGGGTTTATCGCTTTAGAACGTTATGATATAAATAAACCACCCTGCGCCAAGAGCGCAGGGTATTGTCGGATGGGGCATGGCACTGAAGCTAAAACAGCCTTAGTTTTACCTCTTCCGGTTCCCGGCCTTGGCCTCGGAT
>TBL_comb47_HYPODRAFT_10003765_pt1 | contig 17782 bp, 20 predicted proteins | sample TroBogypolimnion_40_FD_10682 | JGI IMG/M metagenome (IMG submission 10682)
GTGATGAGGATAAGACTGGCAAATAGCTTACGCATAAAGACTCCTGAATTGGTTAATGGTGATATAGCTGATTGTATTGCTCAATGATGCTACGTAATAAAGTCAAACTAGGAAGGCAAGCCACTGGGAATAGTGCCCGCATTGGTATAAGGGGCTTCGTCAAACATAGTAGGTCGAGCCAGATAATCAAGGGTCCAATCAATAGTATCGACGCCCCAAAAGCAGTGTTGATTGACGATAAGGGCAGGCACCCCAAATGCCCCATCNGCTTTAGCTTGATTGCTATTGGCCATCAGCTGTGCTTTGACTNCAGGAGATTCAGGTTTGAGAGTATCTNCAGGCAAGCCTAAGTAGGTGCAAAATTCTGACCAAGAAAGATTGGGATCCTTNCCCTCTACCCAAACATAATCAAAGGCTNGCTCTACNATTTTCCAATCTGCGTTTTGCTCTATCAACAAGCGTTGAGGTGCTACTGTCATAAATGGATGATGTTCAGGAAAGCGAAAAGGGATGCCTAGTTTTTCAGCTTGCCATACGCAAAACTGATAAGTGTGAGGACGTTTGGCAGCAATCTCACCAGGACCTTTATTCTCCGCTGCTCTTAGCAATCCACCCAGTAGAACGGCTACAGGAGTGATGTCCAGTGCGCCCTCAAGGCGATGCCTTTGTTTGATGTACAAGTAGGCAAATGGAGAAACAATATCGTAGTAAAAAGTCGCCGGAATTTTGGTGCCCATATTGATTGGCCTAATGTATTGACTTATTTCTGATGATGTTCAGCATCAAGTTGACGCAAGAAAGCCATCTTTTCTTTAATTTGACTTTCTAACCCACGCTCAACTGGCTCATACCAATGGGGTTCTGCCATCCCTTCAGGCAAATAGGTCTCACCAGCCGCATATCCATGGGGCTCATCATGTGCGTAGCGATATTCCTTGCCGTGACCGAGCTCTTTCATGAGTTTGGTAGGGGCATTGCGTAAATGATTTGGCACTGGTTTGGATTGGTCATTAGCTACATAGGCGCGAGCTGCATTAAACGCTTTATAGCTAGCGTTGCTTTTGGAGGCTACAGCTAAGTACACCACAGCTTGACCTAATGCGAGCTCACCTTCCGGTGACCCGAGTCTCTCGAAGGTGAGGGCGGCATCATTAGCAAGCTGCATTGCCCGGGGATCCGCAAGTCCAATGTCCTCCCATGCCATCCGAATAATGCGACGGGCTAGGTAACGTGGATCGGCACCACCATCAAGCATGCGACAAAACCAATAGAGTGCCGCATCTGGATCAGAGCCTCTCACGGATTTATGCAAGGCCGAGATTTGATCGTAGAACTGATCTCCACCTTTATCAAAGCGCCTTGCTTGTATGGTGAGTGCGTTTTCAATAAAGGCTTGATCTACTATTTTTACTTCAGCATTGGGAGTGAGAACCGCATTGCGAATTTGCTCGGCTAAATTCAGCAGGCGGCGTGCATCGCCATCAGCATTATTAATCAGAGTATCAATTGCCGCAGTCTCAAAATGCACTTCAGGCATTGCATGCTGGTGAGCACGATCAAATAATTTCTTGAGCTCACTACTACTTAAGGATTTCAGAACATAAACTTGAGCACGTGAAAGCAATGCAGAGTTCACTTCAAAGGATGGATTTTCAGTAGTCGCACCAATAAAGGTAAATAGGCCAGATTCCACATGGGGCAGAAGCGCATCTTGCTGGCTTTTGTTGAAACGATGAATCTCATCTACAAACAAGATGGTTTGTTTGCCGTATTGAGCCATATTTTGTTGGGCTTGCTCGATGGCTTCACGAATTTCCTTCACGCCCGCGAGCACTGCTGAGATAGCAATGAACTCTCGATCAAACGCTTTGGCAGATAAGCGTGCGAGTGTGGTTTTACCAACGCCAGGAGGGCCCCACAAAATCATAGAGTGAGGCTTTCCAGATGCAAATGCCAAGTTCAGTGGTTTGCCAGCTGCGAGTAAATGGGTCTGCCCAATAACCTCCTCGATTGATTTTGGGCGAAGCGCTTCCGCTAAAGGTGGCGGAGGAGTGCTATCGAAAAGACCGCTCATGCAATTACGCCTGGATAAAAAGAATCACAACCGCAGCCCAAGTTAAGCAAGCAGCCGCAACATACGTCAAGCGATTGCGCATCACCATAAAAGCAGCACGCGCTACATCATCTGAGAAATAGTATTGATAGGTGTTTTGATCAATATTGCGTTGGATGATTAAGGTTGATGCCAAGATTAATAAACCCACAGGGATATAAATGTGAAGGGCTACCCATGCCACCAAAGCGGGAATAACTCCCCAGATCCAAGCGTTGCGATCGATCCAACGATCACCAACCGGTGCCTTACCCAGGGTATGTAAATTGGCGCCCCAATGCATTGCGCCCATAAACGAGGTGATAACGGCGCCATAGCCAGCAAGCGATTCAGCGCTTAAGTAGTTTAGGGGGGTCGGGGCCAGTTGCACCATCAAAGCAAGGCCAAGAAAGGGAATTAAGCCTGCATAGCCGAGTTTTAGTACTAGTGACGGGATAGGGTTAGGGGTGGGGCTCACAAGATCTCTTTGGGGAAGTTATTTATCGTAGGTGTAAACGCCGCGACCTGTCTTACGGCCGAGGTAGCCAGCAGCAACCATTTCACGGAGAAGAGGGCATGGGCGGTATTTTGAGTCGCTGAAGTTTTCAAAATACACTTCCATGACTGCAAGGCAAGTATCTAAGCCAATGAGGTCTGCCAAAGCTAGTGGACCAATTGGTTGATTGCAACCGAGTTTCATACCTGCATCAATATCTTCTGGACTGGCTAGGCCTTCTGACAAAACAAAGAAAGCCTCATTAATCATTGGCAACAAGATGCGATTGACCACAAAGCCTGGTGAGTTCTTGACAGTAATGGGTTCTTTGCCAACCCGTTTTGCCATATCGATAATGGCAGCATGAGTTGCATCGCTGGTTTGGAGGCCGCGAATCACTTCAACCAATGCCATCAAGGGTGGCGGGTTAAAAAAATGCATCCCAATAAAGCGTTCAGGGTTGGAATCGAGAGCAGCCAGTTTCGTAATGGAGAGTGATGAAGTGTTGGTGGCGATGATGGTGTCTTTACTGACAATCTCATCGACTTGCTTAAGAATCTTTTCTTTAATTGCTTGGTTTTCAGTGGCGGCTTCAATGACTAGGCCAAGTCCCTTAAAGTCTGCATAAGAGGTGCTGCCTTTGATGTGCTTAAGAGCAGCATCTTTAGCTTCAGGAGTAAGCGTTTCTTTTTTAACCAGGCGATCTAAGCTTTTGCTAATTTGATCTAAGCCACGTTGCACAGCAGCTTCATTGATATCAACCATGACTACATCAAGACCGGCAACTGCACAGACTTGCGCAATGCCATTACCCATAGTTCCTGCACCGATTACACCAACCGATTCAATCTTCATCTTATTTCCTTCTTTGATACTGGGTTGATCCAAATAACTGCTCTCTTGCTTTGTCATCATGCAAGGGTTTGCGTAATGCCGTTAATACTTCACAACCACGAATAACTGCGGGTCGTTTACTGATCATCTCAAACCAGCGTTTGAAATTGGGATAGTCATTCATTTCAATCCCTTGATTTTTCCAATTCCGTGTCCAAGGGTAAATTGCCATATCAGCTATCGAATACGTTTTCCCTGCAATATAGGGATTATCTTTCAGTTGTGTATCTAAAACCCCATAAAGTCGTTTGGCTTCATTGGTATAGCGGTTGATGGCGTATTCAATTTTCTCAGGAGCATAGAGCCGGAAATGGTGGTTTTGCCCAAGCATAGGACCCAAGCCTCCCATCTGAAACATGAGCCATTGCAAGACTTCATATTTGCCGCGAGTGCTCTTTGGTAAGAACTTACCAGTTTTAGCGGCAAGGTAAAGCAAGATGGCGCCAGATTCAAAAACGTGGATAGGCTTACCATCGGGGCCATTTGGATCGACTAGAGCAGGAATCTTATTGTTTGGGCTGATCTTCAAAAACGCTTGATCAAACTGATCGCCAGCACCAATGTCAATCGGATGCGCTACCCAGTCTTTACCTAAGTGATAACCACACTCTTCGAGCATGATGTGTACCTTATGGCCATTAGGAGTAGGCCAGCTGTAGACATCAATTATATTTTTTGCAGCAGCATCTTTATTCTTTTTCATTATTTTTCCTCGATATCTATAGGGCTTGTAAACGTTGTAAGGCGGTTGTTAATGTTTCTTCTTGTTTAGCAAAACAAAAGCGAATGACACCAGATTCGGTTGCCTGCTCATAAAACGCAGAAACAGGAATAGCTGCGACCCCCACTTCAGTAGTGAGCCATTTGCAAAAATCTGCTTCTGGTAATTTTGCTTCCGGGATGCTCAGTGCTGTGTAATCAACCGATTGGAAATAGGTTCCAGGTGTTGGCAATAACTTAAATTGAGTTTGCTCTAAACCCGCCCTAAAGAAATCTCGCTTCGCTTGATAGAAAGTAGGGAGGGTTAAGTAATGAGATGCATTGGAAAGATAAGCAGCTAAACCATACTGCATTGGTGTGTTCACAGTAAACACATTGAACTGGTGTACCTTCCGAAACTCAGCAGTGAGTGAAATAGGCGCAGCAACATAGCCGACCTTCCAGCCCGTGACATGATAGGTTTTGCCAAAGCTGGAGATCAAAAAACTACGTGCTGCTAGTTCTGGGTGGGAGGCAACGCTGTGATGATGAGCGCCATCAAAGACCATATGCTCATAAACCTCATCACTTAAGACTAGGGTTGAGGTGTCTTTCAGTAATTTTGCCAAACGATCTAGGTCTGCCTTTTGCCAAACCATCCCGGTTGGATTGTGGGGTGTGTTGATGATGAGGAGACGTGTTTTGGCATGAATGGCTTTTGCTAAGGCATTCCATGGAATGTTGTAAGAGGACACATGACCATGTTGATCGCGTACAAGCTCTAATGAAACAGCGATGGTTTTACCACCAGCCAATTCAATCGAAGGTCTATAGCTGTCATAAGCGGGTTCAATGATGACCACCTCATCGCCGGGACTTACGCAAGAGAGAATGGTGGTCAAAATTCCTTGAGTACCGCCAGCAGTGATGGTGATTTCAGAATCTGGATCGTAATGATGGCCGTATAAATTCCGAATCTTTTTTGAAACGCCCTGTCGTAGCTCTGCAACCCCGATCATTGGAGGATATTGATTGTGATCAGCCAGCATCGCCTCATTTACTTTGGTAATCAAATCGCGATCGCATGGGAAATCCGGAAAACCTTGTCCTAAATTAATCGCCTGATGTTTTGTTGCCAGCGCCGACATCACCGTAAATATCGTTGTGCCAACCTGAGGCAGGCGACTTGGGAACGAGGGAGTGAGATTGGAGGAGATCATGACAAAAGAGGGCTATCTATGCTCTATGGGGCTTTTATGCGGATAAATCCGGTAGTCGCTAGAATGGAAGAAATACATATACAAATTGTGCCATGCTGATCGTCCTTTCTCCCGCTAAATCCTTGGATTACAAGACTCCTGTGAAGGTCAAGGCACCCACCTTGCCTGAGTTTGTCTCAGAATCCGCTAAGTTGATCTCGGATCTTAAGAAACTGGCCCCTCAGGACGTGTCTAAGCTGATGGGTTTATCGGACCAATTAGCCACTCTAAACGTGGGGCGGTACCGCGACTGGTCCAAAAAATTTACCGAAGAAAATAGCAAGCCTGCTATCTATGCGTTTGATGGCGATGTATATGACGGCTTTGATGTCAAAACTCTCAATGCCAAGGCAGTTGATTTCGCTCAAGAGCACATTCGCATTTTGTCCGGTCTGTATGGCGCTTTAAGGCCTTTGGATTTGATGCAGGCCTACCGACTAGAGATGGGTACTTCCCTTAAGAATGCTAGGGGAAAAGATCTTTATGCCTTTTGGGGGAGTAGGGTAACTGACTCGTTAAAAAAGGTACTCGATAAACAGAAAAAGCCTGTTTTGCTGAACTTAGCCTCAGAGGAGTATTTCAAGGTGCTGCAAGCTCAAGAGTTGGGTTGTCCCGTGATTGCCCCTGTTTTTCAGGATGCTAAGGATGGCAAGTACAAAATTATTTCTTTCTATGCCAAACGCGCCCGTGGCTTAATGGCTAGATATGTAGTGGAGAATCGAATTACCGATCCAGCAGATTTAAAAGGTTTTAATTTGGATGGTTATAAATACTATGCAGCCGAATCCAAACCAGAAAAACCCATTTTTAGACGGGCAGAGAAAAAATAATGGCCGTACATCGCACTAAACCGTCTCAACGCACCTCACCAGAGGTCGACAAGTTGGTGGCTGATGCTATTTCCTTGGCAGCCTCCGGGAGTCTTGTAGAGGATCGCTTTTGGGAAGAGCGCCTCAATGTGCGCCTTATGCGTTTGCTCAAGAGTCAAAATCAAAATGTGATTGACGCAGCCTTAGATCAAACTTTCCGCATTAATACGGTTGCATTTGAAGTGTTGGCAGATTGTGCTGAAACTCTAGCCGAGTCCTTGAAGATGGAGCATGAAGGGCAGGAATGGGATGTGCTGTTATTGGCTCTGCCAATTGTGGCGCACACTCGCTATCAAATTCCGTCTGGCCCTATGCCAACTAATTTGATTGAGTCGACAGCTGGCGCTTTGCATGCTGCGATAGCAGCCACCGATACACGCTTGGCAATTGTTCCCTGGCTATATAGCATCGATCAAATGCCGCATTCCCATTGCCAAACACGTCTATTAACGGAGTCCTTGGCTACTGCTGCGATTTTGGGAAGCGATGTCAAGCTTGAGTTACGCGATATGTCAGAGACCATTGCTGTATTGGCTGATCCGCGTTTTATTATTGCCGCCCTCAGCGCACCTAGTGGATCACCGATCTTTAAGTGGCAAGAAGAGTCACCCACAAGACAAGAGCGGGGTGTAAGTTTGATCGGTTGGCAAAACGCCATGCAAGAGCCGATTGCCTCGATATTGCCTGGTTGCGAGTTTGAGCTCCTACTGCCTGAGGCTTATTTCACTAACTGTCGTTTGGCTGACAAACATGTACGCCCATTAAGCATTCGTGCTGCCGTTAATTTCCTTGAGAGCACGCTGGGCATTCTGCCGGCAGGCTTATCTTGTGTGGTTGGCGCATTTGGCGAAGAGCAGGCGGATGAATATCGCATTTCCTTTAGTGCTAAAGGCTCGCCTGAAATTATGTACGGTGTTATTTGGCCTTTATACGATCGCGAAAGCGTGGCTAGCGATGCTCTTAATGATTTATCAGATGATGAAAGCCCAATTAAGAAAATCTGTGATGCATTACACGATGCTGGCGTAGAGGATGTTTTCCGTCACGCGATGTTATTTGATCCAGAACTATGTGATGACTGCGGGGCCCCTTTGTTTCCAGATCGATCTGGGGAAGCGGTACACGCAGAGATGCCCGAAGATGCGCCAACACAACAGCCACTCTTTCATTAGCGGTGACGAGATGCATAAGAAAAAAGCCGAGGATCTCTCGGCTTTTTTATTCAATGCTACTAAAAACTTAGTTTTGAACGAATGGCTCTGCACCTGCAAACAAGTGGGACAGTTTACCGGCCTTCATATCTGCTGTTTGGCAAAAATCCGCCAAACGAGTACCTGCTTTGATATTAAATAACATTGCCTTGTTACCCAATACCACCAAGTCAAAGCCAGAGTTCACGTTTTTATAACGCAAGCTACCAGGCAATGAAGTTTGGCGATCTAATTCATAAGTTTTTGATTCCCAAACAAGATTTACTTTCTCGGTAGTGCCCGAGGTTTTAAACTGCTTGCTCTCACCGCAGGTCCAAGTGAAAACTTCTTCACTAGCCGCGCTGACATTGGCGGCCCCAGTGAGGCAAGCAATTGCAAGGCTAATGCTGAAAAAGGATTTTTTCATGTAGCTTTCCTAGAAAATTAAGGGAGCAAATGCTTAACGCCAGCCTGCTCTTCAAGCAATTCATTCAATGTGTGAGTCATACGCTCACGTGAGAACTCGTCGATCTCTAAACCTTCGATCATTTTGTACTCACCGTTTTCGCATGTCACTGGGAAGCCATAAATGACTTCAGCTGGAATGCCATATTCGCCTTTGGAAGGAATGCCCATGGTGACCCATTTGCCATTCGTTCCAAGAACCCAGTCATGAACGTGATCAATTGCTGCGTTCGCTGCAGAGGCTGCAGATGATAGGCCACGTGCATCAATGATGGCTGCACCGCGTTTGCCAACAGTTGGAATGAACACATCTTTATTCCAAGCTGCATCGTTGATTGAATCTTTCACTGACTTGCCATCAACTGTTGCAAAGCGATAGTCGGGGTACATCGTTGGACTATGGTTACCCCATACAACCAACTTTTCAATACCAGCAACAGGCTTGTTTAATTTGTTTGCCAATTGTGAGAGTGCGCGGTTGTGATCGAGACGTAACATCGCNGTAAAGTTTTTCGCAGGAATATCTGGAGCAGATTTCATGGCGATGTAGGCGTTTGTATTTGCTGGGTTACCAACAACCAATACTTTGACAGTCTTCTTCGCAACTGCATTCAATGCCTTGCCTTGTGCAGTGAAGATTTGAGCGTTAGCAGAGAGTAAATCTTTGCGTTCCATACCAGGACCGCGTGGACGCGCGCCAACTAGAAGGGCAACATCGATATCTTTAAATGCAGTTAATGGGTCGGAGTGCGCTGTAACACCTGCCAATAGAGGGAATGCACAGTCTTCGAGCTCCATAATCACGCCGCCTAAGGCTTTTTGCGCCTTTTCGTCTGGAATTTCAAGTAATTGCAGGATCACGGGCTGATCCTTGCCCAAAAGGTCGCCATTGGCGATGCGGAATAGGAGGGAATATCCGATTTGACCGGCTGCACCGGTTACGGCGACACGCATTGGGGCTTTTGCCATTACTAATTACTCCAAAGGAAAGTTAAGTAGGTTGATTATTGAAAACTTTTCTATTATCCATTCAAGTGTAGGGAGTTTCCCTTTACACTGTCAATGACGTCTTATATAAGACTAGAATTACTCAGAATTTTATCCAATTGATGTCCTCATGGAGTGAATTTGTCAGAAGTTAATTTGCCTGTTGCCTCATTTAGCCCTCTGTATGAACAGATCAAGGCAATGATTTTGGCTAGCCTGCAAGCCTCAGAGTGGCTGCCGGGCGAAGCTATCCCAAGTGAAATGGAATTGGCTGCGCGATATGCAGTCAGCCAAGGCACGGTTCGGAAGGCGATTGACGAGCTTGCCGCTCAAAGCCTTCTTGTCAGAAGGCAAGGGAAGGGCACTTTTGTAGCAACCCATCAAGAAGATGATTGGCAGTACCGCTTCTTGCGTTTAGCCCCTGATTCAGGTGAGAAATTCCACCTCACCAGCCGTTTTTTAGTGTGCCAAACCACAAAAGCTACCGCTTATATTGCCAATTTGCTTAAATTAAAGGCAGGCGATCCGGTCATTTACATTGACCGGGTGCAGAGTTTTGCTGGTCAACCCGTTGTTTTTGAAGAGATTTGGCTTCCAGGCGCCCGCTTTAAAGGCTTGGATCTTGAGGCCTTGAATGAGTGGCATGCCCCAGTCTATGCCTTATATGAGAGCCAATACGCTACCCACATGGTGAGGGCTGAAGAAAAGATCAAGGCAATTGCAGCAGATGAATTGCTGGCAAATCATCTCAAGTTGCCCGTGGGCGCGCCCCTTTTATCGGTAGAGCGCATAGCGTTCACCTACGGCAATAAGCCAGTAGAGATTCGGCATGCTAGATACGACACTTCCGAGCAGCATTATGAGAATAAATTGAACTGACTTATCCGCAAAACCCCTTTTTAACCCCTATAAACCCTTAAAAACCCCCACCACCCCCAAGGTTTCCAATAGAATATGTTGCGACACAACAAAATCACACTGAACCTCCACCTAAACACAGAGATTGCCCATGGTTGATGCACAGCAAAACGTAAAAAAAGACAGACCGGTCTACAAAAACATTGGTCTAGCCCAGTTGGTGAAATACCGCCTTCCTTGGGCCGGTAAAGTTTCGATTCTTCACCGTATCAGCGGAGCAGTTTTGTTCCTCTTGTTGCCATTCATTTTGTATCTTTTAGATCAGAGCTTGGCTTCTGAACTGAGTTATCAAAAGTTTCAGGCTTTGACCGGCCATGTGCTGATCAAAATTATTTGCCTAGGTTTGATCTGGTGCTTCTTGCACCACTTCTGTGCTGGTATTCGCTACCTCTTGCTCGATTTAGAAATCGGCGTAGAGAAGTCAGAGTCCAATCGTTCGGCAATCATCGTATTGATTGTAGGTATCGCCCTGACTGCAGCAGTAGGTCTTAAATTATTCGGCTTCTACTAAGCACATCACTTAAGGAAATTTCATGCCTATTTATCAAATTGGACCAAAGCGCTTAGTTGTAGGCGCTCATTACGGCCTTAAAGAGTGGATCATTCAACGTATTACTGCGATTGTGATGGTGGTATTTACGGTTGTTCTTTTGGTTGACTATTGCATCACCGGCAGTGCGACCTACGAAGGTTGGTCTGGCTTATTCAGCAACCAGTTGATGAAGCTTCTTACTCTCCTGGCCTTGTTCAGCCTTTTCTACCATGCTTGGATTGGTGTGCGCGATATCTGGATGGACTACATCAAGCCTGTCAGCATTCGTTTAACGCTGCAAGTATTAACCGTTCTGTATTTAGTAGCCTGTGCGGCTTATGCCGTACAAATTTTGTGGAAAGTGTAATTCGATGACTGCAATTCAAAAATCATTGCCACGTCGCCGCTTTGATGCGGTGATTGTTGGTGCGGGCGGTTCTGGTATGCGCGCTTCATTGCAGTTGGCAGAAGCTGGCTTGAATGTTGCTGTACTTACAAAAGTTTTCCCAACACGTTCACATACAGTTGCTGCGCAAGGTGGTATCGGCGCTTCACTAGGTAATATGAGTGAAGATAATTGGCACTATCATTTTTACGACACCATCAAAGGATCTGATTGGCTGGGTGACCAGGACGTGATCGAATTCATGTGTCGCGAAGCTCCGAAAGTTGTTTACGAGTTAGAGCACTTTGGTATGCCGTTTGACCGTAACCCAGACGGCACGATCTATCAGCGCCCATTCGGTGGACACACTGCAAACTATGGTGAAAAAGCTGTGCAACGTGCTTGCGCTGCAGCTGACCGTACCGGTCATGCCATGTTGCATACCTTGTATCAGCGTAACGTACGTGCAAAAACCAATTTCTTTGTTGAATGGTTGGCGCTCGATTTGATCCGCGATGATGAGGGTGATGTTGTTGGTGTAACTGCTCTCGAAATGGAAACAGGTCAGGTTTACATCTTGGAAGCCAAGGTTGTGATGTTGGCTACTGGCGGTGCAGGCCGTATTTGGGATGCGTCTACTAACGCATTTATTAATACTGGTGACGGTATGGGCCTTGCAGCTCGCGCAAATATTCCATTAGAAGACATGGAGTTCTGGCAATTTCACCCAACTGGCGTAGCTGGTGCAGGGGTGTTATTGACGGAAGGTTGCCGTGGTGAAGGCGGTATCTTGCGCAATAAAGACGGCGAACGTTTCATGGAGCGTTATGCGCCAACCTATAAAGATTTGGCACCACGCGACTTCGTTTCTCGTTGCATGGACCAAGAGATCAAAGAAGGGCGCGGTTGTGGTCCTAATGGCGACTATGTTGTGCTCGATCTGACACATATTGGTGCTGAGACCATCATGAAGCGTTTGCCTTCTGTTTATGAAATCGGTATTAACTTTGCTAACGTTGACGTGACCAAAGAGCCAATTCCAGTTGTGCCAACAATTCACTATCAGATGGGTGGTATTCCTACCAACATCAACGGTCAAGTGGTTGTGCCGGCTAATGGTATTCACAATGAAATCGTTAATGGTTTGTATGCCATCGGCGAGTGCTCATGCGTTTCAGTCCACGGTGCAAACCGTTTGGGAACCAACTCCTTGCTCGACCTCTTAGTATTTGGTCGCGCCGCGGGTAATCACATTGTTGGTTTGAATCTGAAGAATCGTGAGTTCAAGCCATTGCCTGCAAATGCTGGTCAGCAAACATTGGAGCGCATTGCAAAGTTAGATAACTCTACTTCTGGCGAATATGCCCAAGATGTTGCTAACGATATTCGTAAGTGCATGCAGAAATATGCTGGTGTGTTCCGCAATCAAGAATTGATGGATGAAGGTGTTCGTCAAATGGCGAAGTTGACTGAGCGTGCCAAACATTTGTGGGTCAAAGATAAATCCGAGATTTTCAATACTGCCCGTATTGAGGCTTTGGAAGTAGCTAACTTGGTTGAGACCGCAAACGCAACCATGATCTCTGCGGCAGCTCGTAAAGAAAGTCGTGGCGCACATTCACATGATGACCATCAAGAGCGTGATGATGAGAACTGGATGAAGCATACCCTTTGGTATAGCGAAGGAAATAAGCTCACTTACAAACCAGTTGTGCTGAAGCCTTTGACCGTTGAGTCCTTCCCTCCTAAAGAACGTACTTTCTAAGCGAAGAGAAATAGAAAATGAGTGATATCCGTATATTTGAAATTTACCGCTACGATCCAGATGTTGATGCTGCACCACGCATGCAGCGTTATGAGCTGGAGCTCACGGGTGAACGTATGTTGTTGGACGCTTTAATTTCCTTAAAGAAACAAGACGACAGTATTTCTTATCGTCGCTCATGCCGTGAAGGTGTGTGCGGTTCCGATGCGATGAACATTAACGGTAAAAATGGCTTAGCTTGTTTGACCAATATGTTGACTCTGCCTAAGGTCATCACCTTGCGCCCATTGCCTGGCTTGCCAGTTGTGCGTGACTTGATCGTTGACATGACTTTGTTCTTCAAGCAGTACTTGTCTATCAAGCCTTACTTAGTGAATGATAATCCAGCGCCAGAAAAAGAGCGTCTCCAGAGTCCTGAAGAGCGTGAAGAATTGAATGGCCTCTACGAGTGCATCTTGTGCGCGTCTTGCTCTACTTCGTGCCCGTCTTTCTGGTGGAATCCAGATAAGTTCGTTGGTCCAGCAGGTTTGTTGCAGGCATATCGCTTCATTGCCGATAGTCGTGATGAAGATACAGCGCAACGTTTGGATAACCTAGAGGACCCATACCGTTTATTCCGTTGCCACACGATCATGAATTGCGTGGACGTATGTCCTAAGCACTTGAATCCAACCAAAGCGATTGGCAAGATCAAGGAGTTAATGGTTCGTAGGGCGGTATGACCCTCGGCAATGCAGAGTTATATCGTTTAAAAAGTGATGCCCGTAGGGGTTTGCTAGAGAACGATTTAATTCTGCAACGTTTCTTTGAGCGTTACGGCGCCCAGTTAAGCGTAGAAGATGGAAAAGTATTAAGCCAGTTACTGGCCCTAGAAGACAACGATCTGATGGACTTGTTAATTGGCCGCAAAGATTCGGTAGCTAGCTTGGAAAAGGAGTCTCAGTCTGACTCCTTTAAAACAGTTTTACAAAAGCTGAGAGAGAAGTAATTCAGCATTTTGGTGCAGTAGTGGCTTAAGCGTGTAATCGAATAGTGTATTAATCATAATTTTGAATGACTAAGGATTAGAAATGATTGAATCGGACATCAAGGCAAAACTTTCGTTTTCGGATGGAACACCAGATATTGATCTGCCAATTTATAAAGGGACAGTTGGTCCTGATGTAATCGATATTCGTAAGCTCTACGGTCAGACAGGCAAGTTCACCTACGACTCCGGCTTTCTTTCTACTGCCTCATGTAATAGCAAAATTACTTACATCGACGGCGATAAGGGTGAGTTGCTCTATCGCGGCTACCCAATCGAAGATTTGGCTGCTAACTGTGACTTCTTGGAAGTTTGTTATCTGCTGATCAACGGTGAGCTGCCAAACGCGACTCAGAAAAAAGAATTTGATGAGATGGTTATCCATCACACCATGGTTCATGAGCAAATGCAATTTTTCCTGCGCGGCTTCCGCCGTGACGCGCATCCGATGTCCGTGTTAACGGGTCTAGTTGGCGCAATGGCTGCGTTCTACCATGATGAAATTGATTACAGCGATCCTAAGGCACGTGAAGTAGCGCAGATTCGTTTGATCGCGAAGATGCCAACCTTGGTTGCCATGGCTTACAAGTACTCAGTAGGACAACCATTTATCTACCCAGATAATTCTTTGTCTTATACCGCGAACTTTATGCGCATGATGTTTGCTACTCCATGTGAAGAGTACAAAGTCAATCCAGTATTGGTTCGTGCTTTAGATCGCATCTTTATTTTGCATGCAGATCATGAGCAAAATGCTTCTACCTCTACTGTGCGTTTATGTGGCTCGTCAGGTACCAATCCATTTGCTGCTATCTCTGCTGGTATTGCTTGTCTCTGGGGCCCAGCGCATGGTGGTGCAAACGAAGCTTGCTTACAGATGTTGAATGAGATTCAGGCTAATGGCGGCGTAGATAAGATTCATGAATTCATTGCTCAAGTAAAAGATAAGAACTCTAGCGTTCGCTTGATGGGCTTTGGTCACCGCGTTTACAAAAACTTTGACCCACGCGCCAAGCTGATGCGTGAGACTTGCTATGAGGTATTGAATGAACTCGGTTTGCAAGATGACCCGCTGTTCAAGTTAGCAATGACACTTGAAAAGATTGCCTTGGAAGACGAGTACTTTGTTAGCCGTAAGCTTTATCCAAACGTAGACTTCTACTCAGGTATCGTGCAACGTGCATTGGGTATCCCAACCGAAATGTTCACTTGTATTTTTGCTTTGGCAAGAACAGTAGGCTGGATTGCTCAGTGGGAAGAAATGATTACTGATCCAGAGTACAAGATTGGTCGTCCACGTCAGCTATATGTTGGCGAGACTTCACGCAAGGTTCCTAACATCACCGTTCGTAAATAAAGGTTTTAAGGTCACTCATGTCTCGTACGCTTTATGACAAATTGTGGGATGACCACGTTGTTTACTCCGAAGAGGATGGCACAGCCACAATCTATATTGACCGTCAGTTGTTGCATGAGGTAACCAGCCCTCAAGCATTCGAAGGTTTGAATTTGGCTGGCCGTCCAGTTTGGCGTATCTCTGCCAACTTGGCGGTATCTGACCATAACGTCCCTACAACCGATCGCTCTGAAGGTATTGCTGATCCTATCTCCAAGTTGCAAGTAGATACCTTGGATCAAAATTGTGACGCCTTTGGTATTACGCAATACAAAATGAACGATACCCGTCAAGGGATCGTTCATGTCATAGGCCCAGAGCAGGGCGCAACTCTTCCTGGTATGACCGTGGTTTGTGGAGACTCTCACACCAGCACCCATGGTGCATTTGGTGCCTTGGCATTTGGTATTGGTACCTCTGAGGTTGAGCACGTATTAGCAACGCAAACTTTGCTCATGAAAAAGAGCAAGAACATGTTGGTTCGGGTAGATGGTCGTTTGCAACCAGGTTCTACAGCAAAAGATATTGTCTTGGCTGTGATCGGTAAGATTGGTACGGCGGGTGGTACTGGCTACACCATTGAGTTCGCTGGTGAGGCCATTCGGAATCTCACCATGGAAGGTCGCATGACCCTGTGCAATATGGCAATTGAAGCGGGTGCTCGCGCAGGATTGGTTGCTGTAGATGAAACTACTATTGAGTACATCCAAGGTCGTCCATATGCACCTAAGGGCCCAGCACTATTGCAGGCTTTGCAGTATTGGAGAACATTGCATTCTGATGCAGATGCCAAATTTGATGCTGTAGTGGAATTGCGTGCAGAAGAAATCGCACCTCAAGTGACTTGGGGTACTTCACCAGAGATGGTGCTCTCGATCAGTGATCGTGTACCTGATCCAGAAAAAGAGCGCGATCCCAATAAACGTTCAGCAATGGAGCGGGCTCTGGAGTATATGAACCTCACTCCCAATACCCCGCTTAGCAGTATCTCGGTAGACAAAGTATTTATTGGTTCCTGCACTAATAGCCGGATTGAAGATATTCGCGCTGCAGCGAAAGTGGTAGATCGCATTGGTAAAAGGGTTGCAGCTAATGTCAAATTGGCATTAGTGGTTCCTGGCTCTGGTTTAGTTAAAGCCCAAGCAGAGCGAGAAGGTCTAGATCGCATCTTTAAGGCCGCAGGCTTTGAATGGCGTGAGCCAGGCTGCTCAATGTGTCTGGCAATGAATGCTGATCGTTTGGAGCCAGGTGAGCGTTGCGCTTCAACTTCTAATCGTAACTTTGAAGGTCGCCAAGGTAATGGTGGTCGCACGCACTTAGTAAGTCCAGCGATGGCTGCTGCTGCTGCGATTGAAGGCCACTTTGTTGACGTTCGTAAGATTTCTTAAAGGTAAGCAAGATGAAATTTTCTTCAGTATCTTTAATTGCAAAATTAACTATTGTTGGTGTTGCAGGTTTGATGATTGCTGCTTGTAGCAGCACTATGGAAGGCATGGGTAAAGACTTGCAGACCATGGGTAACGCGATGGGTGGATCGGGAGCGAACTCTACTCAGCAGAATCAATCTCAAACTAAGGGTAAAGACGTTGTTGTTACTCCTGTGAAATAAAAATAGAGTTCAGAATCATGGAAAAATTTACGGTATACAAAGGCTTGGTTGCTCCGCTTAATCGCGAGAACGTGGATACCGACGCCATTATCCCTAAGCAATTTTTGAAGTCGATCAAGAAAACAGGGTTTGGTCAAAACCTGTTTGATGAGTGGCGCTACTTAGACCATGGCGAGCCTGGTCAAGATTGCAGTACTCGACCCATTAACCCGGACTTTGTACTCAATCAGCCTCGCTATAAAGGCGCAGGCATTCTCTTAGCCCGCAAGAATTTTGGCTGTGGTAGTTCACGTGAGCATGCTCCTTGGGCCTTAGATCAGTTCGGCTTTAGAGCGGTGATTGCCCCTAGTTTTGCCGATATTTTCTATAACAACTGTTTCAAAAACGGTGTTTTACCGATCGTTTTGACAGAATTGCAGGTAGATCACCTTTTTAACGAAACCATGGCATTTAGTGGGTATCAGTTGACGGTTGATCTAGATGCACAACAAGTCATTACCCCTGAAGGCACTGCCTATAGCTTCGATGTAGCCCCATTTAGGAAGTATTGCCTCCTGAATGGCTTGGACGATATTGGCTTAACTCTGCGCCATGCAGATAAAATTAAGGCTTATGAAGCCGAGCGCATCCTCAAAATGCCTTGGCTTACGACACAATTGCCGTAATTTGTTGATTTAAGGGCCTTTCATGAAAATTGCAGTTCTCCCGGGCGATGGAATCGGCCCGGAAATCGTTGCTCAAGCCGTTCGCGTACTTCAGGCCTTGGGCCCAAAGTTTGATTTAGAGGAAGCCCCGGTGGGCGGTGCCGCATACGATGTAGCTAGTCATCCATTGCCGCCAGCAACTTTGGAGTTGGCTAAAAAGGCCGATGCTATTTTGTTTGGTGCAGTAGGTGATTGGAAATATGACACGCTTGCTCGTGAACTACGTCCAGAACAAGCTATCTTAGGTTTGCGTAAACACTTAGAGCTGTTTGCAAACTTCCGTCCAGCAATTTGCTATCCAGAGCTCACTGCAGCTTCAAGCTTAAAGCCTGAAATTATTGGCGGCTTAGATATTTTGATCGTACGTGAATTGAACGGAGATATTTACTTTGGTCAGCCACGTGGAATTCGTACATCCGAGTTACCGCTATTCAAAGGTGCACGAGAAGGCTTTGACACAATGCACTACAGCGAGCCGGAAGTAGAACGCATTGC
>TBL_comb47_HYPODRAFT_10003767_pt1 | contig 17779 bp, 19 predicted proteins | sample TroBogypolimnion_40_FD_10682 | JGI IMG/M metagenome (IMG submission 10682)
GTTTGGTTCACTAGGATATATTTGACCAAAAGGTGTTTGATAGTGTAAATTTAATTCTTGACTGCTTCCGTTAATAGAGTTTCCTTGAGTATTTTGAGAAATAGGTATGCGAGATTGATTTTCAGTTTGAAAACCTTCTTTATTCTGGGATAATTTAGTTACTAAATATCCAAGACCAACTAATCCGAATGCGGCTATTGCTTCCATCTAATACTACTAATGTGTTTTTGCCTTTTCTTTATCAATATCACGAGAAGGTATGAAAAAGTCAAATGGTGTTTCAAAAACTAATTGTGGCTGATGAGGTAATGCTTCCCATCTATTCCATCCAGTTGCTCGTAAAGTACATGGAGGATTTACTAAACGATTAAATAATTGTGGCACAGATTCATCTGGAGGAGATACATAAGGAGCATTTGTATATTTATTTGTTGTAGGATTGTATTGAATGTTATTATTTTTAACTCGTGTGCTAAGTCTATTAATATTTTTTAAATCAGATTCAATATCTGTTTTCCAAGCATCTTGAACATAACTACCGCCGGATTTTTGAATTCTTGTCGTAGGATCAACTGGAAATGATTCAAAACAGTTAACACCGGGAGCATTTGTATAATATTTTAAGGCATATGATGTGATACGTAAATCATCTTGAGTATGAAAATTATCCCATTTTGAGCGTGTCATATTTCTTAAATGGTCTGGACCTGATGCCATATCTATACCTAAAACTTATTTTTAGGAACACAAGATTCTTTCTTAAAAGATAAAGGGGCAAATACTGCTGGATAAGACCACATTTGAAATTCTTCTTGTTTAATAGGTGTAGTATTTACTGTAATTTTATTTTTTGGATTTTCTCTTTTTATTTCATTTAAATCTTTTGGAGGTTGATGCTTACGTGAATTACCCCATGTAAAAGGTCGTGTAATTCCAAGTAAATCAGATTCTAAATCCATACGATTTCCTTTAATTTCATATGTATCATTTCCACCTACAAGTCCAAGTAGATGACGTTTTGGTTTATCATGCTCATATTCTTCTATAATATAGTTGTAATGTTGCTTATTTTCCTCTTTTTCAAACATATGAGAAGTTGGTTTTTCATATGCTTCAAAATATGAATTGAGGCTTGTCATCTACTACAACTTATTAATTTAGCAATTCATTTTAACAATTCACATCACGAATATAGTTGCGACTTGGTAATCCGCCATGAATCCAACCGGGCGAGGCAACTTCAGGGATTAGATTCTTAGGATCTTGAATATTATTCTTTACTAAAGGAATTAACGGTGTATATTGCTGAGTGAATTCTTGTTCAGTCACAGTACCACATTCCTTACCTTGACGAACTTGTTCAGAATGTTGTAAATATGTTTCAACCTCGGGATTACCACGACCGCCTCCCATGAAAGGAACGGTTAAGAATGGACGGGCTTGATTGCGAATTAAACATTTATTATTCTTAAACTCTGGTTGATTACGAAGAATAGAATCGGAATCTATAGATATATTATTATAACCAAATCCTTCACGAGGAAATAACATAAGATTTTTAGAAGCAAGAGGATTTACATCTCGTGCACTAGGTACTAAGTTTGTCGTAGCATAGTTACCAGGACCAACAGATTGGCCAAAATATTGTTCAATACCACAAGTATCATCTCGGGTATGTGTTAAACGATTTATTTCAAATGTTCTTGCTGTCATCCTATCTAATAAATATTTTTCTAAAATATAAATATAAATGAGACCAGCTTCTAAAAAACTCACAAAAGATTTTTGTGATTGTATTAAAAAAGTGCGTAGTTATATTAAACCAATTAAAGGAACTTCTGAACAAGCTGCTATTGCAATTTGTACAAAAAGTGTATTACAAACAAAAGGAAAAACATTAAGAAAGTTTAAATGCCGAAATGGAAAACTTTTTACTCAAAAGAAAAAGAAATCTAGTTAGACAAACTCATACCGGAATTTTAATTTTCGGTGAGCCAAGTTACAGCTGCCCCCGCTGAACCGCTAGAAGAACTGCAACTTAATCTATTTCCTTCTTTACATGTCTTCCCTGGAATCTTATATAACCAATTTTGGTAAGATTCTTGGTCATTGGGAATAGTTGTTGAGGGTGTAGTATAGAATTGGCGTTGCGATTGGCTCTTTCCGAACACATCCGTAGGATCATTTATGAACTGTGTTTTAAAAAAGTCATCTAACTCTACAACAACAGATGGATCCATTACAGAAGCAGCGGGCGCTCGTTTAGGATTATACTTAATCTCATCAATTAATACATTCATAAATGGATTTTTATCAGAAGGATATGTAACATTTGAACCAATAACTTCTTCTAAAACTCCATCCGGGATTTGTGTAGCATTTGTAATAGGAGAATTTTGAAAATTTTCTATTTTTGCCAATGGTATTTGATCTTCATATGTATAATATATACCATATAAGAGTAATCCTGTAAATAATATAATTAATATGGTTTCCATCTACTTTGGCTCTAGAGAGTTTCCTTTATTTTTCTTTGCTTCTAACTTTTTCTTGAGACGATTTCTAACAAGTGATAAACGACCACTTCCTTCATTTCCAGATTTACGTGCTAAATCCATATCATCAAAATTAAAAGCAGAACTAAAACTCTTCAAAATATCTACAAATGCCGGATTATTTTGAAACTCTTGCATAAGTTCCTCTGCTTCCTTGGCTAATTCTTGAGGACGGAGTTGTCCGTTTTGAATTTTCTGTTGTAGTCGTTTTCCAATTTTCTGGAGAGCATTTTGGATTAGATTAGGATTTTTTGTAGAAACGCTAATCAAAATTTCAAATGCTTTTGCTGGATTCTTTTCACACTCTTCAATATCTTCTTGACTAAATCCGAAATCTGTTGGATCAAATTCTTTTACTAATTCTTCAGCTAATTTTGCCATTTGCCCTTTTAAAAATTTTTCTGGAAGTGGCGGAATATCTGATGATCCTTTTTCTTTTGCTCCAAACATCTCAAAAAATTTTGATGACATCGCATTAAAATCTATACCTTCCATACGTGTTTTCCATTCTCCCATCATTTTATTAACCCATTCTTGAGAAATGCCATCTGTGTCACCCGTTGAATATATTACACATAAATCTAAAATAGAATTATATTCATTAATTGCTTTAATTGTATTATCAGATAATGTAGACCAAATAGTATTTGGAATTGTTACACCGGGTAGAACGATATGATTTATTTCACGTTTTTTTAATACTTGAGATTTATATGTTTGAAGACGTTTATCATTTGATATAAGTTTTGCTGTATTAATATCATTAATTAATTCTGGGCAAGCTCCTAGCAGATCTACACAAAATTCATCATATTTTGAGTTAAACGTGTCTTCCATATTCTTTCTTCAAATTATCTTTATTTATTCTTTACGTAGCTATCTCATAATCTATATTTTTCTACTAATGCGTTTAATACTTTTAAATAATTCCAAATTGATTTTTTATTTCTATCAGAAAGTGTATGCCAATGTTTATTAAAAATACTTAGTGCTGGGGAAATCTCATTAAACTGATTCTCAATTTTTTTATTTGCATATTGAATAATATAATTAGCATCTTCATTCTTTACAGCCTCATGAATACCTTTATAGACATGTTCATAATATAACTCTAAAATTATTTTAGGACTACTTGCTTTTGCAAATTTAATCATCTCTAAAGCACTTTTAATATCACGTTCTTCTGGAAAACTATTAGATAGATCTTCAAAAAAACGAATTAATTGATTATTAAATGCTCCTAAAACTGTGCTCATTATTCCTTATATTCATTATGTAAAATTTCTTTATATATATTTTACATTTGGATATATTTACATAGGCATTCTTTTTTGAGGCATTCCTACATCACGAGAACGCTGATATTCTTCCATTTGTTTATCAAACATTTCTTCTTTTTTAGATTTTGTGCGACCTTGCTCTGATTTTCCGGGATAGAAGTCTTGGGTGGATTTATCACCTCGGGCATTTGCTCCACCTAAAAATTCAAAAGCTCCAGGAATCGTTTGACCTCCATTTCCTTCAACACTTGTATCAGAGTCATTAAAACTATATCCAACTCCTTTAGCAAAACTTACATTTTCAGCAGCATTCCATCCATCTAACTCTGATTCATTTGACTGTTGCACATTTGCTCCACCTTTCATTTTTTCTTCATATAACCAATTCATAACCTCACCATCGGTACGAGGTTCTGATTCACCTTTAATTACAAGAGTTGGAACTTTTTTTAACCATTTTGGTACATTAGGATTATTATCAACAGATACAAACTGAAATTGTCCTTTGTAAGGGGTTTGAGATATTTCTTGAATAAATGCTTTCGACCATTGGCATTTTAAAGAATAAAAGCATATGTTCTTTTTGTCCATTAATATTCTCTTAGAACTATCAATATTTTAGAAAACGCATATACATAAAATCCATACATAAAACCAAAAAAATTAAATCAGTATGGTTTAAAAATTAAAGTATTAATATTATTAGTAAAATGACTAGTGCCGTAAAGAAGATTAATACCGGAGTTAGTTTTAAAAATATTAAATATGAAGATAAATTTACTCTTAATTTTCAACTTATAGATAGTCATGTAAGTTATGCCAATACTCTTCGTCGTATTATTCTTACTGAAGTTCCATGTGTTGGATTTAGAGCTGAAATTCTTAAAGATGGCTCTACAAGTGATGTAAAAATTCTAAAAAATACTACTGCTATGTCTAATGAAATGCTTGCTCATCGTATTGGTCTTATCTCAGTTCATGCTAATCCAAGCAATTGGGAAGTAGATAAATATGAATTTAAACTTAATGTTGAAAATCATACTGATAAACCTCTTGATGTAAAAACTAGCGATATTGAAGTATTTGAGCGTGATGATTCTGGTGAATTAAAGAAAGTTCCTAATACAAAATTCTTTCATCCTGACCCAATTACTCATGATACTACTCTATTAGCAGTACTAAAACCTAAGATTGGCAGAACAAGTGTTGAATCCGTTGCTTTTGAAGCAAAGGCGACTGTTGGAATTGGTCGTGAGAATGTTCGTTTTACTCCAGTAAGTCAATGTTCATATTCATATACTCGTGATGAAAATCCAGAAAAACGTAAACATATATTTTCACAATGGCTAGACCGCCATAAGAAAATTCGTATTGAAGAACTAGAACAAGATTCTTCTAGAAAAGCTCAACTTGAAAAAGAATTTGAAACAATGGAAGCACAACGGTGTTATACTACTAATGAAAAAGGAGAACCCAATAGTTTTGATTTTATAATTGAAAGTGTTGGTGTCTTTGATCCTTATGATATTGTTATTGAGGCACTCAAAGTTCTTGAGAGAAAATGTCACATATATGCTGCAATTGATAAAGGTGATTTACCTGAAAATATTAAACTACAACCTACTAAAAAAGAGGCGCGTGGATTTGATATTTATTTCCAACATGAAGATCATACACTTGGTAATCTACTATCCACATATATTGATGAGAATCTACTTGACCCAAGTGGTCTCAAAGAAGGTACTGTAAATTATTGTGGATATTGTGTTCCTCATCCTCTTCGTGATGAAATGCTTATGACTATTCTCACTAAAGATGATCTAGCATGTCGTAAAGTTATTGCTACTTCTGCTGCTAATTGTTCAAAGATGTTTGCTTCTTGGCGTGAAAAATTTGTTGCTATGAGACGATAAATTTTATATTCTTTTACAATATCTACAGATACATATTATTATACATTTTTTACATCGTCATTCTTTACATTTGAACTGGCCAACACATTTTAAACATCCTTGACATTCACATAATCTTTTTATTATTGGTTCAATAACAGAATTATCCTAAGATACTTTTTTATTATTATTTAAAAAATAATAATAAAAAGGGTTATATCAATTTTTAAATAATTAATCTACTTCTTCAACTTTTTTACCACTAGAAGGTATTGGCATCTGTGTAGTATCAGTATCGGTCGCAGATGGCATTTGTGTAGCATACATCTTCATCATAATGGGTTGAAGTGTTTTCTCTGCCTCTGCTTTACGCTCTTTATATGTTTCGGTATCCTCATCACTATGCTCATCTAGCCAAGCAATATGAGTTACTACAAGGCTCTCACCTTTTTCAACATCTTCAGCAGGAAGTTTATCCTTTACCTTCTCATCACGTAGCGAGTTTCGCACATTATATAGATAAGATTCAAGATCATTCTTTGCTTCAACCTTTGCCATCATTTTCTTATCTGCTTCCGCATTAAGTTCAGCTTCAGATACCATCTTTTCAATATCATCTGCACTTAGACGTCCTTTATCATTTTTAATTGTAATATTATTAGATTTACCAGTAGATTTCTCAACAGCAGAAACTGAAAGAATTCCATTCGCATCAATATCATAAGAAATCTCAATTTGAGGCATGCCACGAGGCATGGGGGGAATTCCTTCAAGACGGAATGTTCCTAGCATATTATTATCTTTTGTAAACTGACGCTCACCTTCAAATACACGGATATCAACTGCTGGCTGATTATCAGAAAATGTAGAAAATGTCATTGTCTTCTTTGAAGGAATAGTTGTATTGCGCTTAATAAGAGTTGTCATTACATTGCCAGAAGTCTCAATGCCTAATGAAAGAGGAGTTACATCTAACAATAATATATCACTTGTAATATCATTTTTACCATTGCCAGAAAGAATATGTGCTTGAACAGCAGCACCATAAGCAACAGCCTCATCGGGATGAATACTATTACATAGTTCCTTTCCACCAAAAAAATCCTTTAATAGTTGTTGGACACGAGGAATTCGTGATGATCCTCCTACAAGGACAACATCATCTACATCACCCTTGCCAACCTTAGAATCACGTAGCACCTGTTCTACAGGTCCAAGAGTACTGCGGAATAAATCATCACACATAGTCTCAAACTTTGCACGAGTTAACATAAATTGCATATCAATACCTTCTGCAATACTATCTACTTCTAGCATACCCTGTGTAGAGATTGAAAGAGTTTTCTTAACACGTTCTGCTGCTAGACGAAGACGACCAAGTGCTTTAGGATATGTACGTAGATCAATTTTATTTTTCTTTTTAAATTCTTCAACAGCCCAATCTACAATACGATTATCAAAATCTTGTCCTCCAAGAAGTGTATTTCCCGCAGTAGCTTTTACTTCAAAAATACCATCATCTACTGATAGTAGTGAAACATCAAAAGTTCCCATTTTGTTATCGTTTAGGAGTTTAACCTAAACCTCTTATAGTTTCCTATAAGTTCAGACTATATCTTACATTATCTTTAAAAGCAAAGTTTTATATTCAGCGATATTTCGTGGAAATATTACATCATATTTGTATCCATTTATTTTAGCATATTCATTCGCATATTGTTCTTTAGCAGCAAATTTACCAGTTTCTACTTGCTGCTTATGCCAACAATGATCATCTTTCATTTCAACATATCTTTTATGATTTACTAATTCAAAATCAATCTTGTATGTTCTTTGTGTTTCTTGAAATAAATAAGGAATATTAGGGCCATTTTTTATAGAAATTTTATGTTGTTCGCACCATTCAATAAATCTTCTTTCATAGACACTTTGCCAATAAATATTTTCACCATTCTGTAATTTTAATTTACGAATGCGAAATGTTTTATTTACAAATGAACAGTCTTTACAAAAAAGTTTTATTTTATTTTTAACAACTTCTAAATCTCTATGTATAAATTTACATTCACAGTTTTCACAAATAAAAGATATATATAATGGTTTTTCTACAATATTATCTTTTATATTAACTAGCATCGGTGTATATTTTGTTTGATTATATACACGATAGGTTGGTTCATATATCCATTCAGATAAATCTTTGATTTTACCATTATTTACATCTACTATTCTAGATTTAATACGACTAAAATCATCAATAGTTAAATGTATATGAAAATAATTATCTTTAAAATCATCATCTTCTTTTATCCACTCTTCATGAGATATTGTTAGATGTTGTTCTAAAGTATTATTTTTTACTTTAACTATTTCTTTTTTTTCGTATTCTCCAGAAAGTATATTTGAGAAATTTTCTTTCATAAACTGCGATTGTAATTCCCTTTTACTATCTTCCTTATTTCTACAAGCAACACAATAAGAACCTTCATTATTAACTTTTCTCATAAAAAGATTTAATGTTATTTCTTGAAAGATATTACATGTTATACATTTATATTTTACTAGATAAGAATTATTTCTTGGAATAACTTTATTATCAATGATTAATTTATAAATTGGAATATTCGTATTTGAATATTTAGTTATAATTTTATCAATTGAAAGTGTTTTCCATTCAATATTTTTATCACTATTTTTGTTGCGAATTGAAATTATACTTTGGATATATTTTGCTTCCATTCTTCCTATAATAGGTAACACCTTTTGGTTTAGGTGTATTTATAAGAGGAGGAACCTTTGATAATGCCTATGCACTCGTGGGTTTTTATACCTAGTCGTTGAACCTTCCCTTTCGGGCTTGGCTGCTGATTGTCCAATCCTTTAATTTTTTAAACCTTCACACTCGCATCCTAACGGACACCATGTTGTGGTATTAAAGGCTCTAAGAAGTTTCCAGCAGTTCACACAGTTTTTTTACTTGGAAGCAGTTTAGTAAATTAATTTACCACCAAGATCAAAAATGACTACTTTACGCTCTTTATCATTCTTATTATTCAAACCATATGCGATACAAGCACTCGTTGGCTCAGCAAGAAGACGTAACACATTTAGTCCAGCAATACGACCAGCATCTTTTGTAGCCTGACGCTGATTATCATTAAAATATGCTGGAACAGTAATAACAGCGTCCTTTACTTCTTCACCGAGATATGCTTCAGCCATGGACTTTAGTTTTTGTAGCACCATAGCAGAAATTTCTTCAGCATAATATTTCTTAGTTTCACCTTTAAAATCAACTAATATCTGAGGACGATTATTACCATCATTTACAACTTTAAAAGGCCAATTATTCATCATTTTTTGAACTTCAGTATCATCAAATGTGCGACCAATAAGACGTTTTGCGTCAAATACTGTATTTTTAGGATTTGTTGCACTCATAGATTTAGCGGCTTCACCGACAATACGCTCATCATCAGTAAATGAGACATACGAAGGAACAGTGCGATTACCTGATTCTGATGAAATAATTTCTACTTTATTATTTTTCCAAACAGCAACCATTGACATACAAGTCGCAAGATCAATACCGATAACATACTTAGAAAACACCATTTTCTAAGAATATATAGTAAGAATCCTTTATATACTTTACGGCGTAAGTAGTAAAATAGTTTTAGTATAAACCTATAGGAAGGATGGATAACAAGAATAATCCTGAAGAACAGAATATAGAACTAGGTGATAAAATTCATATTTTTGGCGGGCGTTTTGATAATACACGGGGCCGAATTTATTATTTAGATGAAAGTTTAATAAGAATTATTCCAGATGGAATTTCTGATAGATTAGTTAATTTAGAAATTCAAGAAGGATATTTGAAAGAAGAGTATGAAATAGAAAATCTTTTTATTGTTTCTAAACGCACAAATCCAATTTTTGTTATTCAGCAAGATTATAGAGTTGGTCAATTAGCAGAAGCATTCCAAGGATCGGATGGGACTCCTGTAGGAAAATATATTATTCAAATTATACATGAATCTAAAGATTCTATTGAACTCCGTGATCAGAATGGAGATATTTTATCTTTAAAGTTTGAGGGAAAAGGTATTCCACTAGATTCTGGCATCGATGTATTACGCTCTCGTGAACTTCCTAAACTGCCAGATGAAGAAATAGAACAAGAAGAAACAGAAGAAGCAGAAGCGATTAAAGGAATAGAGCAAGAAGAACTTATTTTTGGAGAAGAGGAAGAAGTTGAAATAATAACACAAGCAGAAATTAAAGAAATTACTTCATCTAAACGAAACTATCCCGATAGTGTTCAAAGAGGGGATATGATACAAGATCTAATTACAAGATTAAGTTTAAAAGAACAAAAATCAGAAAAAAAAATAAAACAAATTCGTAAAATAACCGAATTATGTTTACTCCTACGTAATGAATTGGTTATTTATGGAAAAAATAATCTACCATTAGGTAAAAAAGCAACATCATTAGATACTATATTAGATTTAGTATCAAACCATAATAATAATTTTTCTAAACCTGTAATTAATTCAAAGCGTGTAGTCTATTTAGATGGAGAATCTGGTATAAAAGAAACAACATTAAATATTGATATACGATATTTACAAGAACAAATATCTATAGAAAATACATATGCAAAAACACAATTTGTAGGAAATCAAAATATTATATCATCAGATTTATTACCAAATTGGTATATTGGATGGGATAGATTTAATAAAGACCATTTTTTAAGTTGGTCTTCTAAAATGAAACAAGATGCGACACCATTCCAGAATGACAGAGAATTTTTTAGAAATCCTTATATTGAAGATATTGATGTAAAAGAAGTAGATGGATTACCAACATTTTCTTATCCTGTAGAAGGTAAGAAATATATTCCATTAACAATTGATGCATTAGATAGTATTTTATTTAGTATGTTAAGAGGATTAAAAGGAAGAGTAGGAAGACTTCGTGAAAAAGAAAATCAGCGTTTATTAGAAAGTCCTGAAGAAGGCGTTATTTCAAGTTATTTATTATTTCCAAAAATGTATGAACGAGAATTAGGTGCGATTCGTTCTGGAAAATTGGCATATGATATGTCTCGTTCTATGACAAATACAAAATATATGGAATTAATTTTAAAAGAAAAAAATGGAATTTCAATTGTTCCAAGTGCTGGTGAAATTCTTGTTGTTGGAGTAAATAATTCTACTACTGGAGGAATCGTTATTGAAGATTGGCTCAAAAATTTACCAATTGTATTATATGGATTAGGTGATTCTTTAGTAGAATTAAAATCATATGGATTTTATAATAAAGAATTTTCTTATGAGCAACAAAATATATTAATTTCTAAAATTGAAGAAAGACTTGCGCATATTAAAAATCATATATTATATGTTCGTGAACGAGCAAATAAACTTTTAGAAAAGAAAGAATTTATAAATAAAAATTTATTGAATGCTGAACAATCACAAGATATGTTTACTATATTAAATTCGGAACCAATACTTCAACAATATATTACTGCTTTACAAAAACGTTTACCATATTATAGAAATAATGATGTTGCTATTTTTGCTGGATTAAATTATTATGTCCAAGATTTATTATATGCTACACTCGCAGGATATCCAGAAAGTCTTGCCAGATTTAGAAATATATTTGTAAATAAACAATTTGTTGAAAGTTTACATTATGCTTTATTATTAAGTATTAAAGATGATGAAAAATTATATCAACCAGAAATAAATAGTTGTGGTCATATGAATAGTTTAACTATGGTAAGAAAAGTTAAAGATAATAATAATCGTATGAAATTATTAGCAAAGTTTATAACACAATATCAAAGTTACAAAAAAGATAATTTTATTTATTGTGTAGAATGTGATAAGCCATGTTTATGTGAACATGAATATTTAATCTTACAAGAATATTTACATCCTCGTGAAAAAGAAACAATTCATAAAGAATTATTAGTAAGATTTTCTGGTGGAGTATTTCAAGGAAAGTTTATTTGTAATAATTGTGGTCAAGCAATTGCTGATTTAGAATTTGATAATTCTTTAGAGTATAGTGACGACGGAGTTCCATTAGTAGGAAGAAGTGAATTAGTTGATAAAGATGCTATTGCGGAAGATGAAATTGAACTGGCACTTGGTATTCCAATTGGAACAGAAAAGGAAATACAATTTGATACACCAGCAAAAACACTATTTTATCAAAAAACACGTGAATTATTTGATAAAATTGGTATATTTCCAGATGCTATTGGATATATTCGTATTGTGAATGGGGTTGATATAACTATTTCAAAAAGGCCAACACGAGAACAATATAATATAAAAGTTAAAGAAGCAGAGAAGGGAAAGGGAAAAGGAATAAAAACAATTGATTATGATATATATATTAATAGAACAATAGTAGCATCAATAATATCATATAGTATCGTAGAAATACAAACGAGAATTCCAAATTATATACCTCGTTATTCAAGTGCTGGATGTATTATTAATTTAAGAGGATATCCCTTAGGAAAAGAATCTGATAAAGGAATTATTGAATATTTGAGTTGTGTAGCATCAGGTATTATTTTAGCAAAAGCATATTCTGAAACGGATGATCCATGGAGATTAACACGATTTCAAGATGAAAGAAGTGATAAGAAACGTCAAGAAGCAATTATTAAATATACAGAAAGTATATTAAAAGAAATATTATTATATAATGATGTTCAAGAATTAATTATTAAGAAAAAAGAATATTTAATAAAAACCTATGGAAAACAAGAACAAGTAGAAGGATTATCTGAAAAAATAAGAGATGGATTCATGCCTTATTTATATAAAGATATTGATGAAGTAATAGTTCCTGAAGCAGCAAATGTATATGAAAAAGTTCGTGGATATATATTAGAAACTCATAAACAAGCAAAAGATAATTCTAAAAAAGATAATTTACCTTTTGTTGAAAAAACATGTTGTTTTGATACTATCAGTAAGCCATTAGAATTTTGGAAAAATAAAATAAGTATTATTTTACCACCGAAAAATCCTCCAAATGGACCTATAAATAGTCATAGCAGTTTTACATTTGAATTACGTAAAGAACAGCGAATTGATTTTTCTATATCAAAAGATGATTATTATAAATTATTCTTAAAAGTATGTTATCAAGGAGAAAGGCTTGGATTAACGCATGAATTTGGATATAATAATATATGTCCTCATTGTGGATTTAAGAGAACAGATAAAGAAACTGATGAAGAAACTGATAAAGAAACTGATGAAGAAACTGAACTAAAAACACAAGGTGTTGAAGTAAATGAAACAACATATCAAAAATTATCAAATACAGTTCATATTGTAAATTCAGTTGTGCCAGATAAAAAAATAAAGATTGAAGTTGGAGATGAATTATTTCAGATTTTAAATGCAATTACACCATCTCCATATGCGGAATGGAAATCAATATTAAATGAAACATATATGAACTTGAAGAGATTAGAACCTGGAGCAAATGATGCGGATATAGCAGTAGCATATGGTAAGATTTCTAGTTATGCGATACAAACAATAGAAGAATTACGTGGATTTATATCTGAACAAGATAAATTATTAATTGAACTAATTCTAGATCAACCATTAAAGCAGATTCTAGAATCAATTGAAACATCAATATTAGTCCCGTTAACAAGAATAATAAATGGATTTAATTTGGATCAATTAGATGTACCAATAAGTTATAATTTAGATGGATTAATTGTAAAAGATATTAAAAAATTTATTTCTCTTCATACAGAATATTTAAAAAATATAAAAGTGGAAGGGTTTGGTAAATCAAAAATTATGTATGCTATTCAACAATTATCAAGTTTTATTAAGACATTTCAAAATCATGTAAGAATACCATTAATGATTGGTGGTAATATTGGAATTTCATATTTAGTCAAAGCTGGAATTACTTCTATATTAAAAGATATGATGGATCCTAATGTTATTGTCCCAATAAATATGTTAGATAATGATACTATTGATGGAACATCTGGAATTCCTAAAGCAATATTAAAAGAAATTTTAGCAAAATATCGCAGTGAACGATTCAGGCTTACGGATGAAGATATACGTATTGAAATAGCAAAGCGAGATGAAAAAGAAAAGATGTTAATTATTTCTAAATTTGATAGATTAACAAAAGAAGAGAAAGCAGTTGAATTATTAAAGAAAAAACTTGGAATTGGAGATTGGGCAATAAAAGCAAAAGATGTATATATTTACAATCCCGAACAATATGAGAAAGATAGATTACAGCGAGAACAAATGGGATTCTCAGATGAAGGTAATGTTGCTAGACAATTAGATAATTTTTATGAACAAAATTCTGCTTATGATACACATCAAACAAGAGAAGATGATTATTAATAAATTTCTATTCTTTATTTTGTATAGATGAAAGTTTTATTAATAAGTTGTTGTTTGTATTTATTTGGAGTAGTTGTATTACTCTTCATAAAGCCAAAAATAATGTTTGATGATAATGGAAATTGGAAAGAATTTGGATTTACTGAATCTAACCATACATGGTTTCCATTCTGGTTATTTTGTATTATTTGGGCACTTCTATCATATTCTATTATAAATTTTTTATTAGGTAAAAAATCTATTAGTAAGAAAAGAGAAAGTATAGAATCAATAGTGCAAGAAGTAGAAGTAATGAAACCTGGTTATTATGCTTTAGATAAAGAAATAACATCAAAAGAGGGTTTTCCGAAATATGTTTATATAGGGCCAAAAGTAGATGAGTGAACTGCCTTATGATAAAAAAACACAACTTCAGATTAAATCATTTTTTGATAATATTGCTGCACCCAAAAAAAAAAGTAAATATACTTATAAACGTTTAGAAAATGGCAATTTAGAAATATATGATTCAAAAACAGAAGAATTAATTTCTTCAATCCCTCTCTATTATTATAGACCAATTACTAAAGAAGAATTTACAATTATGGATAAAGAACGTAAAGATAGTATTATTGCAATTGAAGAACAAATTGATTTACAAAAAAACTTATTACGAAAAGCATATATCCACTATAAAAATACAAAAGATTCTTCTGATTTTATTAAAATTAATAATGAATTACATGATTTAGAACTTAAAAAAATATATTTACGATCACCGGTACGAATTGCAAAAATAATAGAATCAATTGATACACGATATATAGATTTTGATGAGCCAAATGAAGTTCGTAAATTAAAAGATGTTCAATTTAACGTATATCGTGATTATCCTATATGGAAATTATATGGAAGATATACTGATTCAAAAGAAATTCTTGAAGTATCCGAACAAAAACGTATAACACTTTTGGAAGGAGAAATCTTTTTAAAGAATGGAAAAATTGCTAGAATATTTAATGATATTAATAATGAAAATAATTTTTTAAGTATTTTTAATTTTGTAGATTTTGTATATAATAATACAAAATTTACATCTTTATATCAAGCATTTGAAGCAACACGATTAAATGAATTAGGATATGAAGATTTAAAAAATGAAGTGTTAAAAAATAGAGGTACAAGATTAATTCGTATGATTGGTAAAAAAATTAATAAACCTTTAAATAATACTAAAGAAATATGGAATGATATAATAAAAACATATTATGAACAAAATACATCATTAATTCCAGATTTATTAAATACAAATAATGTTGAACTTGTATTTGCTAATAATATAACATATCTAGGTGGTATAGGTTTTGTAATTGGATCAGAAGAAGTTTTAGATTCTAAATTATGGAAAACACTTAAAATAGGTGATATTATTTTAACACCAAATATTGTTGGCAATGTATTAATGGATCTTCGTAATGAATTTAAAGAAAAATCAGTTGAAGAAGTTGCTAAAGGCGGAGGTATTATTCTTGAAAAAAGTAAATCAAAAGATGATGAAGAAAAAGCAAAGAAAGCCGCAATTGTTAACTATATGAGAAATAAATAATTATTGTAAGGGATAAAATCGTAATGTGGTTTCATTCTCATCACAATTTACTTCTTTAGTTGTATATTGAAATTTCATTCCATTAGCGTCTGTAAATAATCTAGTATCATTTGGTATTGGATAATCAAATATTTCAATCTTTTGATCCTTAAATATATATAATAATATTATACCAGATATTATACCTATAATAAATGGTAAAATATAGAATAAATGCTTATCAATCATACTAATAGTAGAGGATGTTTGAATTTATAAAAACTAAAAATTTTCATTATCTTTTTAGTTTTCTTATAGGAGTTTTTATTATAATAGTATGGAGACCCGTATGTAATGATAATACGTGTATAAAACATAAAAATCCAAATTTAGATGAAATTAATAAATCAACTTACCAAATTGGTTCTAAATGTTTCCAATTTAGAACCAATCCTCAATAATTTTATAGCGGTAAAAAATGATAATTAGAGTATAGGTTTTTATTAATGAGTGGAACGCTATTAAGTGATTTAGATACTGCTGGTGGTGCCATGAATGACGATAGTGCCGTTCAACGAATTTTAAGTGAGATGAATGGTGGAGGTGGAGGCGGAGGTCTTCCACCAATGCCATCTCAACAAATGCCTTCTCCAATGGTTCAATCTAGACAACCTCCGGCACAAGTAATAAACGCACCAAATCCAAATTCTACAATGCAACATTCTATGGATAACATGCCTGCCACCGCACATGTAATTGGTGGAGAACATCCTACAAATGCTGATTTTGCTGCGATGATGTATAATTCTGGTCGCCAAACACAGCAACAATATGTTCCTCAAAATCCGTATGCTGTTCCTATACAGCAACCTCAGATGTATATGCCTTCTATGCAACGTAAAAGTTATTATTCTGATATTGCTTCTGAACTTAAGACGCCTATATTAGTTGCTTTATTATTTTTTGTAATGAGTTTACCTTTTGTAAGTGTATTAATGAGTCATTATCTTCCCTCACTTGTAAAAGCAACTGGAGAACTTACAACATTTGGATTATTGACAAAGTCTCTTGTAGCGGGTGCTTTATTTTGGATTTTACATAGAATTATTGCCCCACTTTTAGTAATTTAATCAATTAGTAATAGGAATGAAGTTTTCTACTAAAGAAATAAATATATTATTTGTTTTATCAGCAGTGTTAGGATTATATGACTTTTTTAGTATTCCATTTAATAGTTTTATTATTACATTAGTATTTGCTATTGTATTATATGGTTTTACAAAATCTCCATTTTATCTTGCTTTTGTATTTTTAGTCCCTCAATTTATTAAAATAATAAATACTATAATAAATGTAAAAGAGAAATTTACCGATTCTAAAACAGAAAATATTGTTAATCGGTTACATGGAATCAAGGATAAATATAATCAAGGAATAAATTTAAATCCTGAAACACCTACTAAGGAATATTTTCAAAATGCAACTACTGTTTCTCAGCGTGTTGAAAATATTATAAAAGATAACGCTATTAAGAAACCATATGAACCTTCCGGATTAGTTGATATTTCACAACCATCTAATGTTTATCCAATTGAAGGAATGCCTTCATATCCTAATTTTATGGAAACAACAATGGGTGGAGTAGAATTATCATCGAGCACAAGAATTCCTACAGTAAATGAAAATAGTATTCCAGCAGTTGGTAGTATTGAAAATAAAATTATAGATAGACCTTATATTTCAACATATGATGATATATCAGTTAGTACTGCATTAAAACGAACAACTAATGATAACCCACTATTATACGCTTCTAATTTAAAAAGTGTTGATATGTCTGCTTGAATGATGATCTGAAAACTTCGTTTTAAGGACTATATAGATGGCTCCACGGAGAAACACTATATGTCCTCCCGGTATTTTATGTATAACCCCTAATTTATTAATATTAGTAGGTGTTATATGTTTAGGATTAACTGCGTTTGGTTATTATGTATATAATGATACAAAACAAACTACTAGATCTATTATTAAATCAGAATACTCCGAGCCT
>TBL_comb47_HYPODRAFT_10003770_pt1 | contig 17769 bp, 10 predicted proteins | sample TroBogypolimnion_40_FD_10682 | JGI IMG/M metagenome (IMG submission 10682)
CCCGGCCAAACCGTCGGCCTCTTCCTGAACACGCCCAAGGCCTTTACCGGCTACACGCTGATGGCTCCCAAGCACAACACCGTCACCTACCTCCTCGACAACCAGGGGCGGGTCGTGCATCAGTGGACAAGCGCGTACGAACCTGGCCAATCCGCCTATCTGCTCCCCAACGGCCACCTGGTCCGCGCCGGGATGCTCAAGGTTCAGGGGGGCACCGGGGGCGGCGAAGGCGGCCGCATCGAGGAGTATGATTGGGAGGGCAACCTCGTCTGGGAATTCAACCACGCCACCCGCAATTACCAGCTGCACCATGATATCAAACCGCTGCCGAACGGCCACATACTTGCACTCATGGTCGAACGCAAGTCCAGCGAGGAGGCGGTAGCCGCTGGTTTTGATGCCCGCGCCCTGCGCGACGATTACCTGGTGCCCGACGCCGTGGTGGAGATCGAGCCGGTTCCGCCCAAAGGCGGTCGGATCGTGTGGGAATGGCACGTCTGGGATCACCTCATCCAGCACACCGATCCCACCAAGGCCAACTACGGCGACGTGGCGGCGCATCCCGAGTTGGTGGACGTCGCTTGCAACGGGCGCGCGACCGCCGCGTTCTGGAATCACATGAACTCCCTCGATTACAACCCCGCGCTGGACCAGATCGTCCTGAGCGCCCGTGGTTGCAACGAGATCTGGTTCCTCGACCACAGCACCACGACGAAGGAAGCCGCTGGCCACATTGGTGGCAAGCACGGCAAAGGCGGCGATCTCATCTATCGTTGGGGCAACCCCGCCGCCTACCAGCGCGGTACCATGCGGGACAAGCAATTGGTGCAACAACATGACGCGGAGTGGATTCCAGCAGGGTATCCCGGGGCCGGCCACCTCACGATCTTCAACAACGGCTATGACCGTGGCTGGTCCAGCCTCGAGGAAATCGTCCCGCCGATGGATGCGAGCGGCCACTACCTCATCGACCCCAGTAAACCCTACGGACCCGAGAAACCGGTCTGGCATTACGAGGCGAAAAACCGCACGGACTTTTTCTCTTCGGAGATATCGGGCGCGCATCGCCTGCCCAACGGGAACACCTTGATCTGCGCGGGGGTGGTCGGCCACTTGTTCGAAATCACCCCGACGGGCGAGATGGTCTGGCAATACGTAGACCCGATGGTGCGCGGCGGGATTCTTGCGCAAGGCGAACTTCCCGGCAAAGACATGCGCGGCCACCTTTGGAATGCGGTTTTCAAGGTGCATCGCTATGCGCCGGATTACCCCGGCTTGGCGGGGCATGACCTGACCCCTAAAGGCGTCATCGAACTGCCCGCCTCGGTGAAGGGCAAGACCGGTCTCGACGGCATGACCGAGCCACAACGCCCGGATCGCGGGCCTGGTGGCCGAGGTGGGAATGGTCAAGGCGGCGGGAATAATCGCAATAGCCGCCCTCCCGGTGACGATCGTCCTCCCCGCGACAACCCTCCGCCGCGTGAGGGTTAGCATCGCAACCAGAATATGAGATCTATGCGAGCGGCAATAGGGTGTATCTGCTTGACGACGGCAAGTGCCGCGCTCGCGCTCGATTTCACGGTCCCGGTGGAGAAACTCGCCGGCGACTTTCAATTCACTGAAGGTCCCCTTTGGGTCGCGGCCAAGAACGAACTGTTGTTCAGCGACATTCCGGCTGATCGAATTGTTCGCTTCAAGGACGGCACGTGCGAAACGTTTCGAACCCCCAGCCGCAATGCCAACGGGCTTACGCTCGACAAACAGGGGCGCCTGATTGCCTGCGAACACGGCTCACGCCGTGTCACCCGTACTGCAGCCGATGGCACCATCACCGTGCTCGCCGAACGCTACGAAGGCAAGCGCCTCAACAGCCCCAACGATGTCGTCGTCAAAAGCGATGGGGCCACTTTCTTCACCGATCCCCCCTTCGGCGTCCGGCGCGAGGATAGGGAGTTGGATTTTCAAGGCGTTTACCGGATTGCGCCCGACGGAAAAACGCTAACCTTGGTCGCCCGGGATTTCCTCAAGCCGAACGGGCTCGCGTTTACCCCCGACGAGAAGATTCTCTATATCAATGACACCGATCGTGGCCACATCCGCGCCTTCGATGTGGCCGGCGACGGCACGCTCTCCAACAGCCGCATCTTCACCGCCAACGCGCCCGGCGCTGATGGGATGAAAGTGGACACGGAAGGCAACGTCTATTGCGCCTGCCGGACGGGCGTGATGGTCTTTGACCGCACGGGTAAAGACCTCGGCACGTTCGCCATGCCTGAGCAGCCTACCAACTGCGCTTTCGGCGGCGCCGACTGGAAAACGCTCTTCATCACCGCCCGCCCCAGCCTCTACCGCGTTCGCATTACCGTGGCGGGGGTCAAGATGCTGCGATAAGAAACGTGCATGAAAAGACACTTTTGTATCCTGAGTCTCCTGTTCCTGGCACCGTATTTCGTGCTTCACGCTGCTGACATGTCCTTCCAGCGCTCCGAACCACCGGTTCCCTTGCACAGGGCGCCAGTGGCGGACGAGCTTCGGATGGCGATCGAGCCCGCCAGTGCGGACGGGGTCTTTCCGGCCGGGAAGAACATCGCGGTCGAGTTGAAGTTAACGAATCAAACGGCGGGCGAAATCACTGGTAACATCGAATGTGGTTGGACGACAGACCTTGCCAACCAACCGCGTTTGCTCGCCCTCACGACGGAGAAATTTGTGGTGGAAGGCGGGCAGGAGCTTGCGCGCACTTTCACCTTCCGACCGAATAGTCCGGGTTTCTATCGGGTCAGCGCTGTCGTTAAGTTCGGCGACGGGCGGCAGGTGCGGGCTAAGCTCGTGACGGGCTATGACGTGGAACACATTCAGGGGCCGGCCGTGCGGCCACCGGACTTCGATGCTTTCTGGGGTGCGCGGCTCAAGGAACTGGCGAAGGTGCAGCCGGACTATGCTGTGGAACTGAAGCCGGAGAGGTCCACTGAGAAGGTGGATAGTTACTTTGTCGGCATCCGGAGCTATGGCGACGTCAGGATTCACGGTTGGCTCACTGTCCCCAAAGGCAAGGGGCCGTGGCCCGGATTGCTGAACGTCGCCGGATACGGAGGCGCTGAAACCACCCGCCCGGCAACCTCACAGGAACACGTGGTAGTTATGCAGTTGAGTATTCGCGGCCAAGGGGACAGCAAGGAGGACATTGACCCCAAAGGCGAGGAATACATGTATCTCGGGCTGACCGGAAAACCTGCCGACTACATTTACGTCGGGGCGTATCTCGACGTCGTGCGGGCGGTTGACTTTCTCTGTTCGCGACCTGAGGTGGACGCCAAGTGGATCGGTATTGCGGGCGGGAGCCAGGGCGGAGGGTTAAGTCTGGCCGGGGCGGCACTGGATCCGCGCATCGTGGCTTGCGCGGCCGCTGTACCGTGGCTCCTCGACTGGCCCGACTACGCGGTGACCGCACCGTGGGCACTCGAAAACTTCCCGAGGCTCCTAAATGAGCGCAAGGATTTGAGCCGGGAAAAGCTCCTGACCATCTTGAGTTACGTGGACCTCATGAACTTGGCAGACCGCATTCGCTGTCCGGTCAACGTATCGTTGGGACTGATGGACGATACCTCCCCGCCACGGACCATCATGGCGACCTACAACCGGATAGCCTCCCCGAAGACCATTCGCTGCTATCCGCATGGCGACCACGGCGGTGGTGGAGCGGTGGAGAAGACTCTCCGTGACCGCTGGCTGGCAGAAATCCTCCACGCCGGGAGCCGCTAAGCGGAGGAAACAACTTTGAAAATGAAACGCCTACTGATCCTATTCGCTTTCCTTGCCACCTCGGCCTTTGCCTATGAACGCCTGCAAGGCCCCACAGAACTCCTGTTCTGCGACACCAACCGCGCCTTCGCAGGCTACACCCTCTTCGGCGTCGGCAATCGGACCTTCCTGCTGGATTTGGAGGGGCGCGTCGTTCACACTTGGCCCGTCGGCACGAATCCCCACCTGCTCGATAACGGCCACATCGTGGATGCCTCAAAGGACGATCCCAGCGGCTTTCAGGGCTTTCAAGAGGTGGACTGGGAGGGCAAGACGGTCTGGGAATACACCGAAAAGCGCCAAGACTACGCCCCGCACCACGATTGGGTGCGCATTTTCAATAAACAACTCAGCGCGCCCACCACCCTCTACATCGCCAACAAGTCCATCTCTAACGACCAGGCCATCGCAGCGGGCGCCGACCCGCGGAAAGGGCCGTATGAGGGTGGTCAAATGGATGCCATCGTCGAGGTCGACCTGCAAGGGAACATCGTCTGGGAATGGTGGTTTTTCGACCATGTCGTCCAGGACGTAGATCCGGCCAAACCCAATTACGTCGGGCAGGGCAAGACCGTTGCCGACCATCCTGGCCGCATCAACTTGAATCTGCCAGGCAAGCCGCTGAAACGGGATTGGCTGCACTGTAACTCCATCGACTTCAACGCCGCCTCAGGCCAGATCCTGGTCAACTCCGTGCAGGGCGAACTCTACGTGATTGACCACGACGGGACGTTTGTCACTGGCAATGCGAAGGCAAGCCTCGCTAAGGCGGCCGGCCCGGTGGGCGATTTCCTCTATCGCTTTGGGGACCCAGCCCGGTATGGCCAAGGCGACCCGCCGCGCGTGCTGGAAAACTGGGACGCCGCCACCTCCGGCCACAAGCAGATGGGCGGCTCGCATGACGCCTCTTGGATTCCACCGGGCTTGCCCGGCGCGGGGCACCTCATGGTCTTTAACAATGGCCAGTATCTCTACCAGCGCACGCCGCAGTCCTCGATTATCGAGATCAACCCCTTCCTCGACGGAAGCGGGCGCGACACGGGCAAGTATGTGAATCCGCCCGCCGCGGGCTACCGGCGTGAGATCTATGACAAGGACACCCACAATCAACCGCGTCAGATCTCGAAGCAGGTCGTCTGGAGCTACCAGTCCGTTAACAGCCACAGCTTTTTCAGCCATATCGGCTCCAGCGGTCAGCGTCTGCCCAATGGCAACACGTTCATCTGTGCCGACACCGAGGGCCATTTTTTCGAGGTGACCGCCGCGGGGGAACTGGCCTGGGAATACATCAACCCCGTCACGCGCGACGGCCCGGTCAAGGTCCTGGGGGACGTGCTGCCGATGGTCAATTCCGCGTTCCGCGCCTACCGCTATGCGTCCGATCATCCGGCCTTCAAAGGGCGCGACCTCACGCCCAAGGGCACCATTACCGAGCGCGCTGAGAAAGGAGTTGATGTCTATCGCAAACGCCGCCCGCCCGGAGACCGTCCGCCGGGTCAAGGCGGCGGCGGCGAACGTCGTGGCGGCAAAGGCGGGCGCGGTGGGGGAGGAGGACAGCGAGACGCGGACAATCGCGACGATCGTCCGCCACGGGATGACCAGCGCGAGAAGTAAGCGGAGGCACTTCTTGCCGCCCTACTCGCCTTCTGATCCGCACTCTGTTAAGACACGTCATGAACCAGCCACTCATTCTCGCGGCCCTTCTTCTGGCACCGCTGACCGTGCTGAATGCTGTCGAGGGCGCGCCACCCATTGTGGGGGCGATCCGCTGGGATGGGTGGTATGGCGAAGGCGCCGTCGTGCGACAAACCGAAATCGCGCTCGGTCCGCCAAAGTACCACTTCCGGCTGCCCTGGTTTGCGCGCCTGACGGGCGAGGCCAAGGTCCGCATCAACGGCGACTCGCAGGAGATTATCGAGCAGGAGATCGCTTACGCGGCAGCGGCGGGCCTGAATTACTGGGCATTTGTTGACTACTGGGACGAGGACGCCAGCCTGAGCATCGCGTTCCGACGCTATCGTGCGGCGAAAGACAAGCGCGGCGTGCGCTATTGCTTGGTTGAAGAGGGGCGCCGGCTCGATACCGTGGGCGCGCGCGGCTGGGCGCGGCTTGTCGAGCATTTCAAGGATCCGAATTATCTGATGGTGCTCGATGGACGTCCGCTCCTCTTTTTGTTCGGGAAAACGCAGCGCCTGGGGAAAACCGACTGGGGCGAACTGGGTGCGGCGACGACCGCTGCCGGATCCAAGCCACCCTATCTCGTGCTCATGGGCTGGCATCCGGAGTCTGACGCGAAGGACATTGCTGCGCTCGGCTTCGACGCCGTGTCGGCCTACGCGCGGGGCGGAAGTTACAGCATGCAGCCGGCAACGTATGCAGACGAGTGCGCTTTCATCCGGCGCGACCGCTGGGGCAAATGTCGCGCGCTCCACATCCCGAGCGTCACCTTTGCGAGCGCGGGCTGGGACACGCGTCCGCGCAATGAACGTCCGCCCCCATGGATCAAGGGACTGGTCGCGACCCCGGACCCCACACCGCCCGCACAGCAAAAGCCGCTGGTGGATGCCGTGATCGCCGCTCCCGAGGAACTGGCTGCGCACATCCGCGAGGCCGTCGAATGGACGCAACGCAATCGGGACATCAATCCCACCGGCGCCATCATCATCTACGCCTGGAATGAGAACGACGAGGGCGGCTGGCTCATCCCAACCCTCGGCAAAGATGGCCGCCCCAACGAAGACCGCATCAAGGCGCTGGGCCAGGTGCTGCGCTCAGTTCCGTCAACCGGGCGATCGGCCTCCAGGCGAAGGCGGGGGTGGACGTCGTGGGCAAGGGGGCGGCGGTGGCCGGGGCGGAGGAGGTCGCCAACGCGCTGATGGCTGCGACCATCCTGATGACCGCCCGCCCTCACAGTAGGTTCTTCTTGGGACGCTGCCTCCTTCGCGCCCAGGTTGCGGCACCACCTTCACAGATGTAGAATCAAAACCATGTCGACCAGAAACCAATCCAAACAGGATGCCCTCCAAGTCGAGTCGGAAGTACCAGGTTGCAAACCGCCGTGCGAGGCCACTCCGGCCGATGCCGGGCCACCGCCGTTCTACATCGTCGCCCTTCGGACAGGACAGCATCTGCTGAAACAGCATCCGGCCTTGGCCCTGACCTTGGGTTACCTGTTCCTGACGGCTGTCGGCATGGTCTATGAATTCCTCTTCCTCAGGCAATTCGGCCTCCAGATATTCGATTTCGCCGACGCCAGCGATTTTTTGTTGGTGGCGTTTCGCCAACCGTTGCTCTTGGTGTTCACGCTGCTCTCGTTGCTCGCCCTGGTCCAGCTCATTCGCAAGCACGCCAAATGGATGAAGAAGTCCGAGCGGTACCGGCGGTTAAGCGATTGGTTCGAAACGAAGCGCTGGTGGTGGGCGGTGGAGCGCTTCTGCTACTTCGGCATTGTGCTGGGCTATTTTGTTGCCTTTTGCGCCGACTATGCCAGTTGGAGTGCGGCTGCCATTCGGGCAGGTAAGGGCCGGAGAATCGAGGTCGAACTCGTATCGGAGGCCAACGCTTCAGGCAAACAGGCTGCGGCCAAATACCTGCTGCTCGGCACAACCAGCCGATACCTGATTCTCTTTAATCAAACCAGCCAACAAGCGGAGGTGTTGCCGGTCAACAACCTTGCCCGCTTGAAATACTGATGCAAACCAGCCCCTGTCACCAATAAAAGCGCTGCACCGCACCGTTAGGTCAGTGTTGGTACCAAGCCGCCAAGCAACACGTGATCTCGACCTCGTGGTCTAAACATGAACTACCCTTTCACCTTGCTCGCCGTCCTGTTATGGGCGCCGCCGGCCACGCTGCCTGCCGCGGATAATTCCACTCGCATCGAGCTTGGGCCGCCGGAAACTGTGCTCGCGGACCAGGCGCTTGGTCTGCGGTGGTTCCCGGATGGACGGCTGGCCGTGGTGAGAACCCAGCCCGATTGTCGCGTGATCGTTCCCGCGGGTGTGACGTCGTTTCTGCTGGAAGGGCCAGCGCTGGGGAAGTTCACCAAGGCCACAAAGGTGCTCGATAAAGGGAAGCCGGGTGAATTCGACAATGGTTACGCCGGCATCAACGCTGTGGTGCGGGCAAAGACCGGGGAATTACTGGCGTTTTATCACGCCGAAGATCAGGAGAAGATGGCGAGCGTCGGGAGTGGGATTCCGGGTTTCTACTGCCGGGTGGCGCTGGCGGTGTCGCGTGATGACGGCGCGACGTTTGAAGATCGCCGCCCGGTGCTTTCCAGCCGGTCACCGAAGAATCCCAAGGGGACACCAGATCAGGGAGTGGGCGAGCCGTGGGTGTTGACGGAGCCCAAGGGTGAATTTCTCTACGCTTATTACACGTCCCACGAGCGCACCGATGGCCGCGGCGTGCAGATTTGCATGGCGCGTTGCCCGGTGGCAAAGGCGTTGAAGCCCGAAGCGTGGGAAAAGTATTACGCGGGCGCTTTTACGGAGCCGGGTNTGGGGGGCAAAGACACGCCGATATTGACCAGCGGCCAGCCGGATGTCGACGCGATCTGCGCCCAGGTGGTTTATCTTCCTCCGTTGCACCAGTTCGTGATGACGTTCTGCCTGAATGCGTGGCGGGAGGCTGGCAACGCGAAACGCAGCGGAATCTACGTGACGTTCTCCGATGACGGGATCCACTGGCCGCCAGAGAGGTTGCAGCAGATTTGGAGCGTGCCGGTCCTCGCGCGGTACGGATGCGAAGTGGCCTGGCACCCGACGTTCATTCTGGACGGGGAGGACGGCACGCGCGGTTGGCTCTACTACGGCTACAGCGAAAATTGGGGCGGCCAACCACCACACCAGCCGCATTACATGAAGCGACGTTCTCTGGTGATCGCCGAGCGAGGTCCCTAAATCTATGCAAAACATTATATATCTTATCCTCACCATGCTGTTGCTGGCACTGCCAGTCGCATCAGGGGCCGCCACCACGGCGCGGCCCAACTTTGTCTTCATCCTCGGTGAAGGCCACGGCTGGAGCAGCACTTCCGTGCAGATGGACGATGCGGTGCCCACGTCCAAGAGCGACTACGTCCGCACGCCGACCTTGGAGAAACTCGCCCAGGGCGGGATGCGCTTCGCGAAGTTCTACGCCCCGTCGCCGCGCTGCACGCCCTCGCGCGTGGCCCTGTTCACCGGCAAGAGCCCCGCGCAATTGCACATGACCTTCATCAATGAGGGCCGGCGCGACAGCGGCAGCGACCCGAACGGACGGGTGATCACGCCGTCGGCTTCGATGGAATTGCCGACCAGCGAGGTGACGCTCGCCAAGTTGCTCAAGGGCGCCGGTTACGCGACGGCACACTTCGGCAAATGGCACATGGGCCGGGCTAACCCCAGCCAGCACGGTTACGACGAAAATGACGGCGCCAACGGCAATGGCGGGCCGGACGACGTCGACAATCCGCATCCCAAGCAGCTCTACGGTATGACCGAACGTGGGATGGACTTTATGGCCCGCCAGGTCAAGGCCGGCAAGCCGTTCTATTTGCAACTATCGCACTACGCCTCCCGCCAGGGCGGCGAGGCGACGCCGGAGGCGCTGGCTGCAGTGAAGGGGTGGGGCGGCAACCTGAACGACCGGGAAATCGCCGCGGCCGCGGCGGATCTTGACCTCGACCTCGCCTTCGGTCAGCTCTTGAAGAAACTGGAGGAACTGGGCATCGCCCCCAACACCTACGTGCTCTTCACCACGGACCACGGAACGCCCGGGCGCAACCCGCCCCTAAGCGGAGGCAAGGGGACGGTGTCGGAGGGCGGCTTGCGTGTGCCCTTCATCATTCGCGGGCCGGGAATCCAAGCGGGGACTTGTTCCCACGTGCGCGTCATCGGGGAGGATTTGCTTCCCACCCTTACCGCGCTCGCCCAGGTCAGCGAACCCCTGCCCAAAGGCATTGAAGGCGGCAGCTTTGCGGCGGTGCTGACCAACGCCGGAAAAGGGACCGTGCCGCGTCCGCGGGAGGAATTTGTGGTCCACTTCCCCCACTACGACAAAGATGGCCTCGGCCCGGCCTCCGCGATGTTGCTGGGGGACTTTAAGTTGATCCACCCCTACGAGACGGGCGCTTTGCGGCTGTTTAACCTCGCGACCGATCCTGGCGAACGGCGTGACTTGGCCAAGGAAATGCCCGCCAAGGCGAAGGAGTTGGACCAACGGCTCACCGACTACCTGGTAGCCATGAACGCCCAAATGCCCAAGCCGAATCCCAATTACGATCCCAGCAAGCCGACCGAGGTCCCCCGGGGGGGCAAGCGGAAGGGGAAGCAATAACACGCTGGCGCTGCCCGGATCTAACCGCAACGAACGGTGGTCGGTTGCTCCTTCGACCTTCGCGAACGAACGCCACTTAAGACTCCATGAAACATCTGCTCCACCTCGCCGTCCTGCTGTCGGCCTTGCTGACCGCGCAGGCCGCTGATGAGGCCCCCCTCCGCAAGGGCGGATCACGGCAACCGGTTCAAACCTCAGCCTGCAATGACGTCCCGGCGCATCCGTTCGACCTCATCCTGGGTCGTCCCGCCTCGAATTCGGTCACCGTGAGTGTCCTGTGCTACCAGGACTCGGAGGGGGTCATCGCCTACGGAACCGAGCCGGGGAAACTGGCCTCCCAGACCCCCGCGCGATCGTTTCCCAAAGGGGAGCCAGTGGAAATCGTGCTCTCCCCCTTGCGCCCGGACACTCGCTATCGCTACCAACTCCAGTTGTCCCGCACCAATAGCGCGGAATCCGCTTTCCACACGGCCCGGCCACCAGGCGGCAACTTCACGTTTACGGTCACCGCCGATTCGCATCTGGACGAGCATACCGAGCCGGCCATTTACCAGCGCACCCTGGCTAACGCGCTGGCCGACGCGCCGGATTTTACTATCGACCTGGGGGACACGTTCATGAGCGAGAAGCACCCCAATCGAGAGTCCGCCGCGAAGCAGTACCTGGCCCAGCGCTACTACTTCGGCCAACTCTGTCAGTCCACGCCGCTATTCCTCGTGTTGGGCAATCATGACGGCGAAAGCCCCCGCGGCCGGGGCAGCGACGCGGACAGCTTGGCCATCTGGTCGAACACGATGCGCAAGCGCTACTTCCCCAATCCCGTTCCCGATACCTTCTACACGGGCAACGCGACGAAGCATCCGGAAGCGGGTCTCTTGCAGGACTACTATGCCTGGGAGTGGGGCGATGCCTTGTTCGTGGCGCTGGACCCGTTTTGGTTCACCCAAAACCAGCGGGGCCAGGGGGGTAATTGGCGGCGAACTCTGGGTGCCGAGCAGTACCGGTGGCTCAAGCGCACTCTCGAAGCCAGCAAGGCCAGGTTCAAGTTCGTCTTCATCCACCACTTGGTGGGCGGTGCGGACAACCAGGGCCGTGGCGGGGCCGAAGCCGCGCGGTTCTACGAATGGGGCGGGCAAAACCAGGATGGCAGCGACGGTTTCAAGCAGAACCGGCCCGGTTGGCCCGCGCCGATTCACCAACTGCTCATCGACCACAAAGTCAGTATCGTGTTCCACGGCCACGACCACTTTTATGCCAAGCAGGATCTGGATGGCATCGTCTACCAGGAAGTGCCCCAGCCCGGTTATCCCGGCAACGGCAGGGCGCCCCGTTCCGCCGACGATTATGGCTATCGCAACGGCACGATCCTGGGCAGCCCCGGCCATCTCCGCGTCACCTTGTCAGCCGAGACGGCGACCGTTGCCTACATCCAAGCAGACATGCCCCCGAGCCGAGCAGCCTCTCCCTTGGGCGGCAAAATGGTCCGCACCTACACGGTCAGTCGATGAGCACGGGCGAAGGTCGGCTTACGACCGACGCCCCATGACCGGCAGTCGCTGCATAAAGCATTGGCCGTGTGTGGATTAAACCGCGCCAACCAGAAGTGGAAGCCAGAAGCATGTGCCCTCTGAATGCCCCGCCAACGCTCGCCAAGTGAGGTTTGAGTTGAAGGTTGGCGCCTGCGAATGGGCAGGATGATTACGGTTATGGGTGTTGCCATGCCGAATCGGGGAGGCGCAACGGGGCTATTCATGCACAGCAACCGGAAACGCGGCAATTCTCGCCGCCCGTTCCTTCGAGGTCCTGCGCCCTGCTGTGATGACCCGGAAAGCTCAACTTGAGGCGGACTTCTTTGTGGTGGAACCTGTGCTGCTTCGTTTTTTCTGTCTTCGTTTTTTCTGTTCAACTGCTGTTTTCAGGTTAGATTCGAGCAGCGCGATGTTCGACCCAACGCCATCGATCAATTGAACCCCAAGGAACGGGCGCTCATCAAGCGCCGATACCCCGACTTGACCAAAGGCAACTCGAATGAATGGAAAACGAACAGGCATTGTTGACAAGCATCCCCCTGGCTTTTTGGAGGTGGCCTTCGTGCACAACCTGCCTCAGCCGGCCTATTACAGGGTCAGCAACGGGTGGATCTACCTGGTTTCTGTTCACCTCATGAAAAACCACTTCGTCCGATCACTCTTGGTTGCGACCATCGTGGCCGGCCACTTAAACCTCGCCCACGCGGAGGAGTCCGTCCTGCCGCTGGCCGGAGCCTGGCAATTCCATCTCGACCCGGATAATGTTGGGGTAGCTAAACAATGGTTCAAGGAAGCGCTCGATGACACGGTAACCTTGCCTGGCACGACGGACACCAATCACAAAGGTATATTCAAAGACGAAAAGGCCATGGATCGACTGTCGCGGGTTTGGTATTGGAAAGGGCCGGCCTGGTATCAGCGCAAGGTGACCATTCCTGATGCTTGGAAGGGGAAGCGGATCACGTTGCTGCTGGAGCGCAGCAAGAACACCCGCGTGTGGGCGGACGACCAGGACTGCGGCGCGGATGACACGCTCAGTGCATTGCAGATTTTCGACCTGACCCGCGCGTTGACCCCGGGGCGGCATACCATCACCGTGCTGGTGGATAACGCCAAGCTGCCGCCCGTCGGTCCCTCCCACGCGGTGGACGAACGGACCCAGTCTAACTGGAACGGCATCGTCGGCAAACTGGAACTGCGCGCCACGGATCCGGTCTGGATTGAAGACGTGCAGGTCTATCCCGACGCGGCCAAGCTGCAGGCGCGAGTCCGGGTGGTCGTGGGCAACGTCACGGGTCAGCCGGCGACCGGCAAACTCGCCGTCAATTGCCGGAGCTGCAATGTCGCCAAGCCTGCGGATTTCGCCGCACAATCAGTCGAGGTGCAGTCACCGGACGTGCGCAACGTGATCGAGTTTACCTATCAGCCGGGCGGAGCGGTGCCCCTGTGGGACGAGTTTCAGCCGGCCATGCTGCGGTTGGACTTCCAATTGACGGCCCACGCGGGCGGGCAATCCTTCGCGCACGGGCAGACGGCGAGCTTTGGGATGCGCGATTTCAAGCGAGAAGGACAGCGCCTTGCAATCAACGGCCGAACTGCCTTCCTGCGCGGCCGCACGGACAGCGCCAATTATCCGCTGACGGGTTATCCGCCCATGGACAAAGACGGATGGCTTCGGGTCTTGGGCATTCAGAAAGAGTGGGGGCTGAATCATGTGCGCTTTCATTCGTGGTGCCCACCCGAGGCGGCCTTCGCGGCGGCGGATGAGTTGGGACTGTATTTTCAGGTCGAGTTCCCGAACAAGAGCAGCGCTTTCAAAGCTCCTGAAAGCGCNGAGGCGCCGAAGCATAATGTAGATTACCTGGAAGTCCCCGGCGCNGACCCGAAAGCCTCCCTCTACGACTACGCGGTGCGCGAGAGCGAATTGATCTTNCGCCACTTTGGCAATCACCCCTCGTTTGTCATGTTTACCCTCGGCAACGAACTCGGTCGCGACCAAGCGATGTACGAACTGGTGGCTCGTTTTAAGAAGCGGGACCCGCGGCACCTCTACGCNCAGGGAGCTAACAATATGCACTGGGCGCCGAGTTATGCCGAAGGTGACGACTTCTGGGTCACCGGCAAAACAACCAAGTCGCTTCCGGTCCGCAGCTCGTTTTTTTCGGTCGATTTCCCGGACGGCGGGCATATCGAGAGCCTCCCACCTTCAACCCTGGTCGATTTCAGCAAGTCAATGGCTGATGTTCCGGTGCCCGTCATCGGCCACGAAACCGGGCAATACGAGGTAGCCCCCGACTTCCGCGAAATTCCCCATTACACCGGCGTGCTCAAGGCGCGCAACCTGGAGAGTTTCCGGGACCGTCTCCAGGCCGCCAATATGCTGGATTTGTCCGGCGATTTCCTACGCGCCTCCGGCGCGTTGTCGGCGATCTGCTACCGGGAGGACATTGAAACGGCCCTCCGCACGCCGGGATTCGCCGGCTTTCAACTGCTGGACTTGCAGGATTTCCCCGGACAGGGCACGGCGTTGGTGGGGATGCTAAATGTGTTCATGGAATCCAAGGGCATCATCGAGCCTGAGGCGTGGCGCCGATTCTGTAGCGAGACTGTGCCGCTGCTGCTGATGGAGAAACGCGTCTGGACCAGCGATGAGACCTTTACGGCGGAGATCAAGATCGCGCATTACGGCGTGGCCGACATTCCCAATGCCCGCGTGACTTGGACCGTTAGCGATAGCGACGCTCCGGTGGTCGCGTCTGGCACGCGGGATCCAATAAGCATCAAGCGCGGCCAGGTTTTTCCCGTCGGCCGGATTCGCGTTCCCTTGGACCGCGTCCAGGCGCCGAGGAAGCTGAGCGTCACGGCCGCCATCGAAGGAACCAAGTATCGCAACCAGTATGACCTCTGGGTCTATCCGCCAAAGGTAGATACGAGAACGCCCCGTGACGTCGTAATCACAGCCCGCCTGGACGGGGCTGCCCAAAACTTCCTGGCCGAAGGCGGCAAGGTCCTGCTGTTTCCCCGCCTGGACGAACTCAAGGACTGCGTGAAGGGCGCGTTCCAGACCGACTTCTGGTGCTGGCCCATGTTCGCGAGAAGCGCCGTACGGAACGGCATCGAACCGCCGCCAGGCACACAAGGCTTCCTCTGCGACCCGAAGCATCCCGCGCTGGCGGGGTTTCCAACCGAGTTCCACAGCAACTGGCAGTGGTGGCAGATCGTCAAACACTCGCGGCCTATCATCCTCGACGAAACTCCGGCGGACTACCGCCCGATCCTCCACGTCATTGACAACTTCGCCCGCAATCACAAGCTCGGCCTGCTGTTCGAAACCAAAGTCGGCAAAGGCAAGTTGCTGGCTTGTGCAAGCGACCTGCCCGCCCTTCAGGATCATCCCGAGGCGCGTCAACTGCTGTACAGCCTGTTGCGTTACGTGGATTCTCCGGCTTTCGCGCCCAAGGCAGAATTGGATGGAGCACTGCTCAATAAGCTGCTCCCAGGAAAAGCCCAATGAAACCATTCAGATTCCTCAACATCGCCAGCCCCGCAATCGCGCTTTCGCCTTGGCCGAAGATCATTCTACTTGGTTCCTTTGCCGCATTGATGACGGCGTGTGTCATGGGGGCGCAGCAGTGGGCTGTCTTTGAAACCTCGTTCACCTCCGTCCGCAATTATGCCAACCCATTTACGGATGTGCAGGTCGATGTTGTCTTCCGCCAGGGCGACCGGCAATGGCGGATGCCGGCGTTCTGGGCGGGAGGTGACAAGTGGACCGTTCGCTTCGCCCCTCCGACGGAGGGGGAGTATCGCTATCGCGTCGCATGCTCCGACCCATCCAACACCGACCTGCCTGGGCAGGAACAGACCCTGCGGGTCGTCAGATACGAAGGCGACAACCCACTACTCAAACACGGCTTCCTCCGCGTGAGCGCCGATCAACGCCATTTCGAGCATGCGGACGGAACGGCGTTCTTCTGGCTGGGCGATACTTGGTGGAAAGGGCTGGCCAAACGGCTGACCTGGGAAGGGTTCCAGGAGTTGACCGCCGACCGCCAGGCCAAGGGATTCAGTGTGGTGCAGATTGTCTGCGGGCGGTATCCGGATGAAGGCGGGTTCCAGTCGCGCTGGGAAAACGAAGGCGGCAAGCCGTACACGACCACGGATTTCAGGGCGATTAATCTGTCCTATTTCCGGTACGCGGACCGGCGCATCCAGCATTTGGTGGACGCCGGCATCGTGCCGGCCATCGTAGGGGGCTGGGGGCGGCCGGACTGCAACAGCCTGGAGGCCGGGGTGGTCAACATCAAGCGGCATTGGCGAAACCTGGTGGCGCGCTATGGCGCCTATCCCACCGTGTGGATCATCGGAGGCGAATCGGCCGGCCCACAATGGACTGAGATCGCCAGGTATGTCCAACAAATTGACCCCTACGCACGCCCTGCCAGCATCCACCCTGGCGAGTCCGGGCGCCTATCAGTGACCGACGAATCCGTGATCAACTTCGACATGCTCCAGACGGGGCACGGCGACTGGGATGCGGCGCGCGGCGCCATTCCGAAGCTCCAGACTGCCTACGACCGAAAACCGCCTATGCCCGCGCTCATTGGCGAGTATTGCTATGAGGGCCACATGCAGACCGCCTTCCAGGATGTGCAGCGTTATGTGTTCTGGGGCAGCCTGCTCAGCGGCGCGGCGGGCCTCACCTATGGCGCGGCGGGCGTCTGGCACATGGGCGTGGAAAGTGACCCGGGTATCACCCCGATCTATGACTGGACGACGTGGAAAGAGGGAATGAACGCTCTTGGCTCCACGCAGATTGGCCTGGGCAAAAAGTTGCTGGAGCAATATTCCTGGTGGCGCTTCGCACCCCATCCTGAATGAGCTGGGCCGGGCTGCTTTGCCGCCGGCATCCCTGGGGAAGTGCGGTTCATTTACCAGCCTCGCCGCGGCGTTTACAACTGGGACGGAGTGGTGGTGAAAGGCCTGGAGCGGGACATGCCCTACCACGGCTTCTACTTCAATCCCAGTAACGCGAAGCGATACGATCTGGGCACGTTCATCAGTGCGGGCCCGGCTCGGAAGCCCTTCGAGGGCCACACACAACCTGTGATGTTTGCCGACAAGTTCGACGGCACGGATGCATCCCCGTGGAGAGATTACGGCACACCAACTCAGCGCAAGAACAGACACCGGGTCGGCGGCAAAGGAATGGTGACGATCCAGGAGAAGATCGGTGAAACCAACCTCATGGCCAGCGTGGAGGCCCGGAGTGATGCGGAAGCGGGCATCATTCTGCGCTTTCACGATGTTGACCATTACGTGGTCGGTCTCTACACGCCGTCGTTGAAAGCCATCTATTTTCACGACCGGCAGAATGGCCAATGGGGCGAGCAACTGGGGCGGGTCGATGTTCCAGAGATCGGTCCGAAGATCCGCCTCAGTGCGGCGGCCTGCGGGGACTACGCGGCCCTGGTCGTGACCGACGGGCAAAAGACCTTCTGCACGCCTAGTGTTAAGGTCGGCAATGTCACCAGCGGCAAAGCCGGCCTGTGGTTCTTTCAGATCGGCGACCGGCAGGAGTTCGGTAACTTCGAGCTGTCTCGGACGCCGTTTGCCCCGACGGACCTTGAAGCCAGGGGACAGGTGTATCGCGTGATGGCCGACGAATTCAACGCACCGAATGTGCCCTCGCCGCAGGATTGGGTGCTGGTCCTCGAAAACAACGAAAAGAAGTAAACCCGAGCTTCCATGATCAACCCATGAAACGCACGCTCACACTCATCGCCGCGCTGCGCGCAGGGCCACCACCGGCTCGCCTGCCGGCAGCGTCGCCGCCAGTGGAGGAGTCCCGATGCCGGCGCCCAGACCAATTTCTGGTTCCGCCGAGCTACTTGATACCGCGAAGCCACGCCGTCAGCCAGCCCGAACTGGGACGAGTGGAGGCAGCTACGACCGCAAAGCCGAGGTAGCGGCTGACTGTGTCGCGGGCGGTAGCCCGACTTGGCGGATTCGACCTCCGGTCCAACTATTTTCGTTTCGTAAGTTGCTGAGTTTCAACACCGGGGCTGCTCCCAAAGGGCCAAAACCGGCTGTAGTGAAGACCTACCCTGTTCACAAC
>TBL_comb47_HYPODRAFT_10003771_pt1 | contig 17768 bp, 19 predicted proteins | sample TroBogypolimnion_40_FD_10682 | JGI IMG/M metagenome (IMG submission 10682)
TGGCCATCCTGGTGGTGCTCAGCTTCACCCTCCACTGCACCCGCCCCCCCATGTCGGTGAGTTCGCCCGCCAAGGACAACCAGGGCCGCCCCTGGGCTGGCGGTCAGGTCTATCAGGAAGAAGGCTTGGCCAGCTGGTACGGCAGCGAGGAGGACGGCTTCTCGGGCAAACCCACCGCCAGTGGTGAGTCCTTCAACCCCGAACAGTACACCTGCGCCCATCGGACCCTGCCCCTGGGCAGCTTTGTCGAGGTGGAGAACCTGGAGAACCAGCGGCGCACAGTCCTCCGGGTCAATGACCGCGGGCCCTTCGTCAAGGGCCGCATCCTCGACCTGTCCAAGCGCGGAGCCCAGGACTTGGGCTTCATGGGCCAGGGCACCACGCGCATCCACATTCGCACCGTGGATGCCATGGGCCAGCCCATGCCCATGGACCCGGCCCTGGATCGCCTCAATCCCTACACCGTACAGGTGGCAGCTTTAACCAATCCCAAGAATATTGATTCACTTACGCGTGAACTTGAAACCACCTTCGGCACCGTCACGCTCCAGGGGGTCACCTCCAACGCTGGCCAAGCCGTGAAGCGGGTCCGGGTGGGCAGTTACACCAGCCGCCAGGATGCCGAGAAGGCCGCCGAACAGCTCGCCAAGCTACTCAAGGACCGCGGTGTCGAACCTTTCATCACCCGCCAACGCTGACCTGCACCCGGCGCTTGGGCCAAACCCGGCCACCGCGTCTGGGCCCCAGCACCCCTTCCTGGTGATTCCCGCCGGGGGCCGGGGCCTGCGCATGGGCGGCGGACTGCCCAAACAGTTCCGGGACTGGAACGGCCGCCCCCTGCTCCAGGTCACCGTGGAAGCCTTCCTTTCCGAGGGCATGCCCACCCTGGCCGGCATCGTCCTGGCTGTGCCCCCCTCGCACCTGGAGGAGGTTCAGAACTGGTCCTTCGGCGTGCCCTGCACCGTGGTCCCCGGCGGTGAGACCCGCCAGCAATCCGTGCAGGCGGCCCTCCTCACCCTGCCCCACCTTCCCCTGGCCCCGGTCATGATCCACGATGCGGTCCGCCCTTTCCCCCCCGCCGTCCCCCTCTGGGAGGCCCTGGAAGCGCTGAATCGCTACGATGGGGTTCTCCTGGGTGAGCCCTCCACGGACACCCTCAAGCGGGTGGACGCCCACGGGCTTGTGCTGCGCACGGAGCCCCGGGAGGAATTCTTCCGGGCCCAGACCCCCCAGATCGCCCGCCTGGGCACCTGGCTGGAGGCCTTCCGTTCCGCCGAAGCCGCGGGCTTCAGTGGCACCGATGACGTGGCCCTCCTGGAACGCCTGGGCCTGAGCGTGAAGCTCATCCCCAGCCCCAGCTCCAACCTCAAGCTCACCACCCCCGAAGACTGGGACCGCCTGCAATCACATTGACCACGCGCTGTGGTGGTTCTACCCACACCCCAGCGCTTTCATCTACTAGCTAAATCATGCAATGATTTAGCTAGTAGAACGGCACAGATATAGCTACGGAATCCCCGAGGATTCCCATGCCCCGCACTGCCACCCCCCAGACCCTGAGCCGCGAGATCACCCTCTCGGGCCATGGGCTCCATGGGAATCGGCCCTGCACCGTGCGGCTGGTGCCCGCCACCTCCACCACCGGCCTGGTCTTCGTCCACACCCCCACCGGCACCGAGATCCCCGCCAAGGCGGATCTGGCTGGCGACCTGGTGTTGTCCACCACCCTGGTAAAGGACGGCGTGCGCCTCCAGACCATCGAGCACCTCCTTTCGGCCCTCACGGGTCTTGAACTGGAGCATCTCCGCATCGAAGTGGACGCCGAGGAACTGCCCATCCTCGATGGCAGCGCCGCCCCCTGGGTGGACGCCATCCTGCAGGCTGGTGTTGTCAGCCTCCCGGGCCGCCGCCGCTTCATGAAGGTCACCCAGCCCATGGAAGTACGGAACGGCGACCGCTGGATCCGCGTCCTTCCCTTCGATGGTCTGCGCCTGCGCTATGTCATCGACTTCCCCATCCCCGCCCTGGGCCGCCAGAGCCGCGAGCTGACCCTCACGCCGGACAAATACCGCCGCGAGCTGGGCGCCGCCCGCACCTTCTGCCTGGCCCAGGAAGTGGACATGATGCGCGCCCGGGGCCTGGCCCTTGGTGGCAGCCTCGACAACGCCGTGGTCTTCGGCGCCGATGGCCCCCTGAACGAGTTCCTGCGCTTCGAAGACGAGGCCGTCCGCCACAAGATGCTGGACCTGGTGGGCGACCTGGCCCTCCTGGGCGCCCCCCTGCTGGGCCTCGTGGAGGCCCACATGGCCGGTCACGCCCTGCATGTGGGCCTAGCCCAGGCCATCCTGGCCAACCCCAGCTGCTGGGAGTGGACCGAGGAGACCCAGACCTCCAACGTTCGGTTCTTCTTCCAGGCCAGCCAGCTCGAGACTGCGGCCCAGCCCGCCTGAGGGATCGGCCAAGTAACCTGCACCGCCGGATGGATTTCCGATTGCGGCCCCTGGTCCTTGCTGGCACTCTGGCTACTTCACCTTCGAGGTGCACAGGTGTTACTTCATCTCCACTCATGACCTGAACGACCGAGCCCAGGTGCCCGGGTGGGTGGCCAAGCTGGCCAGAAACGCAGGGATGGAAGAAGACACGCGGAAGGCTGTAATGGCCATCCTCGGTGACGTCCGCCGCGAGGGCCTGCCCGCCGTGCTTGCCTGGACCGAACGCCTGGATGGCGTGCGCCTAGATCCTGGCGCCCTGCGCATTCCCGCCTCTGCCCTGGAAGCTGCCCGCACGGACCTGGACCGCTCTCGTCCAGAGCTCATGGCCGCCCTGCGCCAGCTCATCGCCAACGTGCGCCGCTTCGCCGAAGGGCAACGAACCTGCCTGCGAGATTTAGAACTGCCCCTGCCAGGCGGCGGCACCGTGGGGGAGCGCTGGTGCCCACTCCAGACCGCCGGCGTTTACATCCCCGGGGGCCGGGCATTCTATCCCTCCACCTTGGCCATGACCGTCATCCCCGCCCAGGTGGCCGGCGTGAGCCGCATCGTGGGCGTCACTCCCCCCAAGGCCGCAGCCACTCTGCCCGGAGCCTCAGGCGTGGACCCCTTGGTCCTGGCCTGCGCGGCGGAGCTGGGACTCACGGAACTCTACCCCTTCGGCGGCGCCCAGGCCCTGGGCTGGCTGGCCTACGGCGAGCCCGCCGTGGACCTGGTGGCGGGCCCCGGCAACCGCTTTGTGGCCGAGGCCAAGCGGCAGCTCATCGGTACCTGCGGCATCGACGCCCTAGCTGGGCCCACGGAACTGCTGGTCATCGCCGATGGCAGCGCCGATCCGGCCTGGTTGGCCGAAGACCTGCTGGCCCAGGCCGAGCATGATCCTGATGCCGCCGCCGTGCTGGTGAGCGCCGACGCGGACCTGCTGCGGGCGGTCGAACAGGAGCTGGAGGCCCGGGTGGCGGCCTCGCCGCGCCGGGACATCCTGGAGCAGAGCCTGGGCGCCCACGGCCGCTTGGTCCGCGCCGACCGGGAGCTGGCCACGGCCCTGGCCCAGGCCTGGGCTCCGGAGCACCTGGAGCTTTGCGTGGCGGATCCCGATGCCTGGCTGCCCTTCCTCACCACCGCCGGGGCCGTGTTCATCGGCAGCGCCAGCGCCGAGGCCTTCGGGGACTATGGCGCGGGCCCCAACCATGTCCTGCCCACAGATCGCAGCGCCCGCTTCACCAGTCCCCTGGGCGTGGCCACCTTCCTCAAGCGCCAGAGCCTGCTCCGCCTCTCAGGGGCCGATGCCGCCGCCATGGCCCCCTGGGTCCAGCAGCTGGCCGAGGCCGAGGGGCTCACGCATCATGGCCGCAGCGCGGCCCTCCGCCTGCATCGCTAGGGAGCCCTGCGCCGCCGAGTGCTCCCCGCCGCTTCTCCCCCTTTGGAAGCCTGGTTTCCCCCTACCCTGAAGGCCCGCACACCATGCCGCTTCTCCGCCCCGACCTCGCCGACCTGCCCGCCTACCAGCGCCCTGCTGAGGCGCCGAAAGGCACCCGGCTGCACATGAACGAGGCGGCTGCGGACTGGCCTGCCCAGGCGCGGGCTGCGCTGCTGGCGCGACTCCAGGAACTGCCCTTCCACCTCTATCCCGAGCGTCAGGCCGAGCTCACGGAACGGCTGGCCCGAAGGCTGGGAGTCCCCGAAGGCGGCCTGCTCCTGGGCTCTTCCAGCGGGGCCCTCCTGGACCTGGTGGCCACGGCAGGGCTCAGCGCCGGACAGCGCGTGGCCATCCCCGAGCCGGGCTTCAGCCTCTATCCCCTCCTGGTGCGCCGCCACGGTGGCCAGGTGCACCTGGTGCCCCAGGGCACGGGCTTCCCCCTGGAGCCGTGGTTCGAAGCCCTGGGCTGTCGCCAGCTCTGGCTGACCCTGCCCAACAATCCCACGGGGGCCTGGCTTTCGCCCGCAGAGCTGGAACCCCTGCTGGAAGCCGCTGCCGCCCGTCCCGAGCCACCGCTCGTGGTACTGGATGAGGCTTATGCGGAGTTCGCGCCCCTCACCCACCGCCTGGCTGTGGACCGCTACCCGAACCTGGTGCTGCTGCGCACCTTCAGCAAAGCCCTGGCCTCGGCCTCCTGGCGCCTGGGCTACCTGGTGGGCGATCCAGCCCTCGTGGCCAGACTGGCCTCCCTGCAGCTGCCCTACTCCCTGCCCACCGCCAGCCTGGAGGCCCTGGATGTGGCCCTGGACTTCGCCGGGGACTTCGAGGAACTGGTGCGCAGCATCCCTGGGCGCCGGGACCGGTTCGCCGCCGCCCTGCCCACCCACCTCGCCGCGCCCAGCGCTGGCAACTTCGTGCACCTCAGCCCGGACCCCTCCGAGCTCCTGGCAGGCCAGGGCCTCAAGGTCCGTCGTCTGCCCGGCGCCGATGCTGCCCGCATCACCGTGGGCAGTGAGCTGATCATGAGCCAGGTGACCCAGGCCCTGGGCGGCGAGTTGCCACTGGCCCTGCCCCGCCCTCGGCGGCGCCTCCTGGCCCTGGACATCGACGGGGTCCTCATCGATGCGGACCGCAGCTTCATGGAGGCCGTGGCCCGGGCTTTGAAGGACCTGCGCCCGGCCCTGCCCTGGAGCGATGGCAGCTTCCGCGCCTTCAAACGCCTGGGCGGCTTCAACAACGACTTCCGCCTCGCGGCCGGCGCCCTGGCCCTGGCCGAAGCCTTTGGTGACCAGGACCTCCAGCGCCTCGTAGAGGCAGCCATGGGCACGGGCTTCCCCCAGCTGGAGGCGCGCATCCAGGCCCTGGAGCCCGGTGCCCAGGTGGTCGTGCAACAGCACTACGCCGAGACCATCAAACTGGAAAAGCCCCTGGCCACCCTGCCGGAATTGCAGGCGACGGGCTGGGATCTGGCCGTGCTCACGGGCCGCCCCCCGGAGGAGTTGCTGCTGGCCTGGCAGGTGCTGGGCTTCAGCCTGCCGGGGGTCTGCGACGCCGCGCCCCACCTGCGCAAGCCTGAGCCCGCGGGGCTGCTGCAGCTGGCCGACGCCTTCCGGGCCGAGGAGATCCTCTTCGTGGGGGACACCGTGGACGATTCTCGCTGCCTGCGGGCCGCGGCGGCGCTGCGCCCTGAATTGACCTGGCGCTTCGCCGCCGTCGGCCCCGACCGCGATCGCTTCGCCCTGCCCTCCGACTGCCAAAGCGCGAGCCTGCGCGACCTTCTGCCGATGCTGAATCAGGAGCTGCCATGAGGACTGCCACCCTCCACCGCAAGACCCAGGAGACTGACGTCAAGCTCAGCCTCAACCTGGATGGGGGCGAGTCGCGCATCCAGACGGGCCTGGGCTACTTCGACCACATGCTCTGGCAGCTGGCCAAGCACGGCGGCTTCGGCCTCGACATCGAAGCCACCGGGGACCTGCCCGTGGACAGCCACCACCTCATCGAGGATGTGGGCCTCTGTCTGGGTGATGCCCTCAGGACCGCCCTGGGCGAGCGCCGGGGCCTGGTCCGCTACGCCCACGCCTATGTACCGCTGGACGAGGCCCTGGCCCGGGTGGTGGTGGACCTTTCGGGGCGGCCCTGGTGCGAGTTCCACGCGGAGCTGCCCCCCATCATCCTGGGCGACGGCTTCCAGGTGGAGATGGTGCGCGAGTTCTTCGTGGCCCTGGCCACCCGGGGCGGACTGGCGCTGCACGCGGACCTGCTTCGCGGCGTGAACACCCACCACAAGGTGGAGGCCCTCTTCAAGGCCCTGGCCCGCGCCCTGCGGGCGGCCACCCGCATCGAGGGCAACGACATGCCCTCCACCAAGGGGACCCTCTCCGCATGAGCCAGGCTCCCATCACCCTCATCGACTATGACGCCGGGAACCTGGCCTCCCTGGAGGGGGCCCTGGACCGCCTGGGCCTCGCCTACCGACGGGCCGCCAGCCCCGACGAGGCGGCTGAGAGCGGCCCCATCATCCTGCCCGGCGTGGGCCACTTCGAGGCGGCTCAGAAGTCCCTGCGGGAGCGCGGCTGGTGGCGGCTCCTGCCCGGCCTGGTGGCCGAGGGCCGCCCCCTGCTGGGCATCTGCCTGGGCCTGCAGTTGCTGGCCGAGGGCAGTGAGGAGGCCCCCCGTTCCACGGGTCTGGGCCTGCTGCCGGGCATCGTGCGGCGCTTGGGCCCCGGCGTGAAAGTGCCCCACATGGGCTGGAGCCGCGTGCGCCAGCACCACGCCCACCCAGCTCTGCCGGACCCGCATGGTGGCTGGCTCTACTTTGTCCACAGCTACGCCCTGGAACCCACGGTGAACACCATTTACGTGGCGGACCATGGCCGCCCCTTCACGGCCATCGAGGCCCGGGGCATGGTCATGGGCTTCCAGCCCCACCCCGAAAAGTCCGGTCCGGCGGGCCTGCTCCTCCTGCAGTCCACCCTGGCCTGGATGGGCGCCACCGCTCCTACCCCGGAGGCTACATGCAACTGATCCCCAGCCTCGACCTCTTCCAGGGCCGCCTGGTGCGATTGCGCCATGGCGACCCCAAGCAGGCCACCTTTTACGACCTCACCCCTGAGGGCTGGATCCGCCAGCTGGCGGACGCCGGGGCCCGCCGCATCCACCTGGTGGACTTGGATGGCGCCTTCGGCCAGCCCCGCCAGGGTCGTTTCGCCAGCCTGCCCCTGCTTTTCCCGGAGATACACTTCCAAGTGGGAGGCGGCCTGCGGGACCGCGCTGCCATTGAGGAAGTGCTGGCTCTGGGCTTCGATGCCGTGGTGGGCACCCTCGCTGTGGAGCAACCCGCGGCCCTCAAGGGCCTGCCCGGCGACCGCATCGTGGCTGCCCTGGACCTGCGGGGCGATCGCATCACCACCCGGGGCTGGCAGGCCCCCAGCGCTTCCGAATCCAAAGATGTCTTCGCGGCCCTGCTGAACTTGGGCTTCCACCGGGCCCTGGTCACGGACGTGAGCCGGGACGGCACCCTGGAGGGGCCGGGCCAGGAGGCCGCCGCCCTGGTGGCCGCCGCGGGCTTCCAAGTGCAGGCCTCAGGCGGGCTCAAGGCCCTCTCGGACCTGATCCCCCTGGCCAAGATTCATGGCGTGGTGGGCTGCATCAGCGGCAAGGCCCTGATGGAAGGCTTCGTTTCCCTGGAAGACCCCCAGATCCGCAGCGCCCTCGCAGGGATCGCCTGATGCCCGCCAAGCGCATCATCCCCTGCCTGGATGTGAAGCAGGGCCGCGTCGTGAAGGGCGTCCAGTTCAAGCAGCTCCGCGACCTGGGCCACCCCGTGGACCTGGCCCGGCGCTACGACGCCGAGGGCGCCGACGAGCTGGTCTTCCTGGACATCACGGCCTCCCTGGAGAACCGCGGCACGCGCGAGGCGTGGGTGCGGGACGTGGCCCGGGAGCTGAGCATCCCCTTCACCGTGGGCGGTGGCGTCAGCAGCGTGGCGGATGCCCGCAGCCTGCTCCGCTCCGGCGCCGACAAGGTGGGCATCAACACCGCCGCGGCCCTGCGCCCGGCCCTGGTCTCGGAACTGGCAGACGCCTTCGGTCGGCAGTGCGTGGTGGCCGCTGTGGACGTGAAGCGCGACCCGGACCTGGGCTGGCGGGTCTACCTCAAGGGCGGCAGCGAGCCCACGGAGCGCTCTGCCCTGGAGTGGCTCTGGGAGCTGAACAAGCTGGGCGCCGGCGAGATCCTCCTCACCTCCATGGACCGCGACGGCACCGGCGACGGCTTCGACTGTGAGCTCCTGGAGCTGGCCGCGGAGCTGCCCATCCCCCTCATTGCCTCCGGCGGGGCGGGCCTGGAGGTGCACTTCCTGGAGGCCCTGGAGCACGGGGCCGACGCAGTGCTGGCCGCCACACTCTTCCACGAGGGCATCCTGCCCATCCCCCGATTGAAGGCCTACCTGGCCCAGAACGACATCTCCGTGCGGATCTGACATGAATATCGACACCCTCAAGTTCGGCCCCGACGGCCTCATCCCCGGCCTCGTGCAGAGCCGCAGCGGCGACGTGCTCATGGTGGCCTGGCTCAACTGGGAAGCCCTGCAGCTCACCCTCGACACGGGTTTCGTCACCTTCTGGAGCCGCTCCCGGCAGGCCCTCTGGGTCAAGGGCGAGAGCAGTGGAAACCGCCTGCGACTGGTCCAGATCCGGCCTGACTGCGATGCGGATGTGCTCCTGATCCTCGCGGAGCCCGAGGGGCCCAGTTGCCATCGGGGCACGCTCACCTGCTTCGACCCCAGCCCCGAGGGCCCGATCAGCGAGCCCTGGCCCGCCACCCTGCCCTGGCTGGGCCGTCTGGAGGCCCTGCTGGCCTCCCGTAAAGCCAGTGCGGACCTTCAGGGAAGCTACACGCAGAAGCTCTTCGCCCAGGGCGTGGACCGCATCGCCAAGAAGGTGGTGGAGGAGGCGGGCGAGGTGGTCATCGCCGCCAAGAACGACAACCGCGAGGATTTCCTGGGCGAGGCGGCGGACCTCATCTTCCACCTCGACATGCTCCTGCTGGAGAAGGGCGCCAGCCTGCTGGACGTCGTGCAGGTGTTGCAGGCGCGTCACGCGGACCGCTCGGGGGCCCGCTGATGGCCGTCCGCACCCCCCACTTCCCGGACCTGCTCTTCGGCTCCGCCGCCCGCCTCCGTGCCTGGGAGGGCGCCCTCATGGGCCTCCTGGCCGCCCAGGGCTACCGTGAGCTTCATCCCTCCCTGGTGCTGCGAGAAGCCGTACCCGAGGGGGGCCTGCGCTTCTTCGACGGCGACGAGCTGGTGGCCCTGCGCTGGGACTTCACGGTCTCGCTGGCAGGCCTGCTGGCCCGGAGCTTTCCGGAGCCACCGCCCCGGGTCTCCTACGCGGGCGCCGTGTTCCGGCGCCCGGTGCAGCCATGGGAGGCCGTGGAGCGCTTCGAGGTGGGCTGTGAGCGCATCCAGTCCGAGGACGAAGATGGCGCCGGAGCCGACCTGGAGCTGGCTCGCCTGCTCATGGCCATTCCCGGCGCCCTGGGCCTCAAGAGCGCCATCCTCCACCTGGGCAACGCGGCCCTGGTGCGCAAGCCCCTGGAGGCCGAAGGCCTCTTCGGCGAGCTGGCCAGCGCGGTGGTGGCGGCCCTATCGCGCCGCGCCCCGCATCGCGTGGCGGAGGTCATGGACGGGCACCCGGCTGCCGCACGCATGACCGCCCACGCCCAAGCCCTTCTTTCTGACCTAGATGGCACCAAGACCTTGGACGCCCTCTCGAGCAGCCCCTATGCCCACCTGCTGCAGGGCGAGCGGGAGCACCTGCAGCGCACGCTCCAGGATCTGCTCCCGATCCTACCGCCCAACCTGGAGCTGCGAATGGACCTGGCGGATGTTGCAGGCCTGGACTTCTACACCGGCCCCACCCTGCGCCTCTGGGCCCCGGGGGCCCAGCAAGAGCTGGCGGCCGGGGGCCGCTACGACAGCCTGTTCCCGGGCCTGGGGCGCCCCTGGAAGGCCGCAGGCTTCTGCGTGCGCCTCTCCCGCCTCCTGGACCTCGCCGCCACCCGTCCCGACCTCTTCGAGCAGCCCTGATGCCATCCACCCTTCTCATCGCTTTCCCCAAAGGCCGCCTCGGCGACGAGCTGGTCCCCCTCCTGGCTCAGACGCCCCTGGCCTTGGACGCCGCCGCTCTCAAGTCCCGGGTGCTGCGTATCCCCACGGCCACCCCCGGTGTGGCCGCCCTCCTGCTCAAGGGCGCAGACCTGCCCCGCTATGTGGCCGCCGGTGTGGCCTGCCTGGGCATCGTGGGCTCCGACACCCTGGACGAGTTGGACATGGACTTGCTGGAGCTGGCGGACCTGGGCTTCGGCGCCTGCCGCCTCTCTCTGTGCGCTCTGGCGGGGGTCAGCCTCGACTCCCTGCGGGCCAAGCCCCACCTGCGCCTAGCCACCAAGTTTCCCAAGGCCACGGAGGCCTGGCTCACCCGCGAAGGCCTGACGGCGGAGCTGGTGCCCCTCAGCAGCAGCGCCGAGCTGGCCCCCCTGCTGGGCCTGGCGGACGCCATTGTGGATCTGGTCCAGACCGGAGGCACCCTCAAGGCCCACGGCCTGGTGGAAACCGCCGTGCTGGGCCGCTCCTCAGCCCGTCTGGTGGCCGGCCGGGGCGCCTACCTCAGCGAGCCCGGCCGCATTCGACCCCTGGCGGAAAGTCTCATCCAGGCCCTGCGCCTGCCTCCTGCCTGATCAGGCCGATGCGAACGCAGCCAGCCCGCTCAATCTCGATGCCAGGCTGGGCCTTCCTGTCCAATGCTGAGACAGGAAAAGACTCGATCCAACTGCGGCTTGAGAGAGCCTTCGACTGCCGAAAAACCTAACAGGCCTAGAAGCAGAGGACTGCCACCGGGCACCTTGATTGAGATCCCTGTGAGCCAGTAACTACCCAGATTCCCCGAGACAGCAAGACAGAGCCCCAGGGGCTGGTCAATGAGACTCATCTGCCCTAGCGCAGCGAGGAGCCGGGGTGCCACCAAGGCAAGTTCACCGCAACTTCGGGTGCCCACCCCATCGAGCATCTTGCAGTCAAGATCCATCAGAAAGGCAGCCTGGGACTTGGTGACAGTGCAGCACCGCTCTAGCGCGGAGCGCAGGGTCATGCTCTGCCACGGTTTCTCGGTCAAATTTGGCAGGGACTGCGACGCGCCATTGAGCCGCACGGGCGAGGTCGGCCCCGCCGCACCCGGCCACAACGCCAGGGCCTCCACAGAATCAGGCGAGGGATGACGCAGCCCCAAATGCTTGGGTGCTCCGCTCTTGCCCATGACAGTCTTCGGGCTGTTCATGTAAATATGCCTAGACATACATGCCCACAGCTCCAAATATGCAAAGCCAGTTCCCCATATTTTCACTCCAGGCTAGATCAAGGTTCACCCTATTAAAAGCCGTACCATATTCCGTAAATACATTTATGCTAATTTTTACTGATACACTAAATATCCGATATGGATCCTGCGCCTTGCCCATGACCTGAGGCCCGCATTCGCCCCGAGGCACGAGGAATTGCAAAGCAGTGCCGAACACAGGTGCGCTTCGGGCAAGGGTGACCTGAGCCATGGAGGTTCAACACCTAGGATTGGCTTCGAGGCATGGCTCTGCGGGTGGCGCAACGAGGGCGAAGAACTGCTCAAAGCGAGGCTTGAAGGAAACCTCCACCACCCGGGGACCCACCAGACCCAGAAGCAGAGGCTGGGACCAGGGCACCTGGATGGACATACCGGTGAGCCAGCAGTTGCCCAGGTGGCCTGAGATGGCCTCACAAGGTCCCATGGGCTGGTCCGCAAAACCAGCTGCTCCAGGGCAGATAGCAGACGGGGCGCCAGTAACTGGGCCTCCTGGGCACGCATGGAACCGGCCAGCGCAAGGATCCGACGGTCCAGGTCCATGAGAAAGGCAGCCTGGGAGTGGCTCGTTGTGCAGCACCGTTCCAGGGCCAATGTCAGGCTGTGGCTCCCCTCAATTGGAAGCCCTCGGGCAGGGGCCGGGCCACTGACGGCTCACAGCTCAGCGTGCGACTCCGGCAGGCGCGCCGGTTCAGATCGCTGGGACCTGGGCACTCCCGGCGTGGCAGCTGCCTTTCGACTGCCATGCTCCATCACACTCAGGACTTCCGTGGCCAATTCGGTGAACCGCAGCGCCTCCGGCGAGCTGGAGTTGCCAGGGAAGGCGATGGGCAGTCCCTTCAAGCTGGCGTTCGGGTAGCACTCATGGTGAGGAATGACGGCATCCAGCACCCCAGGCAGGCCCGCACAGCCGGCCGGGAGGATGTCCATGGAGCTGCCCTGCTCCTTCTCTACCCTGCTGGGCAGAATGCCAAGCAGGCTTAGCCTGGGATTCTCCGTGGCACGGATATGCTCCAGCAACTGAAAGACCGGAGCAATGGAACGCAAGGCCAGGCTCTCAGTCTGGAAGGGCAGAAGCAGCCAGTCCGAAAGGCCCATGGCCGCGTGGGTAACGGGGCCCATGCCCGAGGGTGTGTCAAGAATGGTGATGCCCCCGGCGGACTCTGCGCCTTCCAGGAAGCCCTTCAGCCGTCCGGGGCGGCCCAGTTCCCTTATGAAATCGGGCACCACTGTCGGGCTGAGCAGCCCGCGTGGCAGCATGGTCAGGTTCGGATGCGGGGTGGCCAAGGTGGCCAGGGTCGCCAGGACCGAGGGGATGCGATCGAGTAACAAGTCGGCCAACCCCAGGAGTTCTCCCCACTTGGGCACCAGGGAATGGCCGATTCCCCCCTGGGGATCCAAATCCACCAGGAGCACCAGATAGCCCAGTTCCGCCAAGGCCATCGCAAGATTGAGGGAGGTGATAGTCTTGCCGACCTCGCCCTCAGGACTGTCAATGCAGATCCGCCTGACCATTATTGCCTCCTGTTCAGCGGGACGACCAAGGATCCACTACCTGGAGGTCGCCTTGCCTCGATCAGGTTCAGGTTAGGTCATTACCAACCGCAGGCAGGAGCCCGAAATACAACTGTAAGAAGGTGTGAGCATTGCTTTTATTCATGAAAATTGACACCTTCCCAGTTCCAAGGGAAGCCATTGTCAAAGTCGACCGAAGGGTCTAGACCGGGATCGCCCCGTACACGTTGTCCCGTTGCCAGGGTTCGTAACCGGCGGCGCGGATCATGCGGTTCATCTCTTCGCGGTTCACGCTGTAGCAAGTGCCCGCAGCGCTCACGACGTTCTCCTCCAGCATGAGGCTACCCATGTCGTCGCAGCCGTAGTGCAGGGCCAGCTGGCCGGTCTTGCGGCCCATGGTGACCCAGCTGCTCTGGATGTGGGCGAAGTTGTCCAGGAAGATGCGGGCCACGGCGATGGTGCGGAGGTACTCCACATCCGTGGGCTTGGGCACCCTGCCTTCCCAGGGCGTGTGGCCGCTCTGGAAGGGCCATGCAGCGAAGGCCGTGTAGCCTCCACCATTGTTGCGCGCCAGGGCGCGGTCCTGCTGGTCCCGCAAAACCTCGAGGTGTTCAATGCGCTCCGCCAGGGTCTCCGTGATGCCGAACATCATGGTGCCTGTGGTCTGCACGCCCTCTTCGTGGGCGGCCTCCATGACCTCCAGCCACTTCTCGCGGCCGCCCTTGAGGGGTGCGATCTTCTTGCGGATGCGGTCCACCAGGATCTCCGCGCCACCGCCCGGGATGGAGCCCAGGCCCGCCTCGCGCAGGTCCGCGATGGTCTTGCGCAGGGACTGCCCGCTCAGCTTGGCCATCATCTGGATCTCCACCGGGGAGAAGCCGTGCACCCAGATGCCCAGATCCTGGTGTAGGTAGCGCACCAAGTTCAGGTAGTAGTCCCAAGGCAGGTCCGGGTTCACACCGCCCTGCAGCAGGAAGCCCGTGCCGCCCAGGGCCTGGGTTTCTTGCGCTTTCTGCTTAAGCTGCTCACGGGTCAGCACGTAGCCGCGGGTGTCGCCGGGTTTGTGGTAGAAGGCGCAGAAGGTGCAATAGACGTTGCAGACGTCCGTGTAGTTGACGTTGCGATCCACCACGAAGCTGGCCCTGGCGGGGTCGTTGTGGCGGTCGCGGACGGCCGTGGCCGCCACGGCCAGGTCCGGCAGATCCGCCTGCTCCATGAGCTGCAGAGCCTCGGCGCCGGAAATGCGCCGCCCCACGATGGCTGCTTCCAGCACCGCGTCAATCGCAGAGGACGTTGTACTCATCCTCAGTCCTTGTAACCCATCACCTGGAGGCAGCGCCGACAGACGCATTCCTGGCCTTCCACACCGTGCTGGAAGTGGTCGAGGGTGTAGAGGCTGCGGCACTTCTCGCAGACCTGGGTGGGATCCGTGCAGGTCTTGGGGGCGTAGAGGTGGGTGGGATCGGCCATGGGCTACTCCAGGCCTCCAGGATAGCGCGGAAGGGATAGTTCTGGGCCTGCGCCCTGCAGCGCAAAATCGGCCCTTTCGGGCCGCTTTTGCAGGGAAAAACGAAAGCCTCTACTCTTCGACGGCGCCGACCTTGGCGCTGTCGTGGGAACGGGTGTTCTTCTTGCCCTGGTGCTTGTGGGCCTGGGCTTCCAGCTTGTCGACGGCCTGGGTGATGCTGCCGTACATGTCATCGGTGGTGGCCGAGGCCACGAAGGCGCTGGCCCTCGTCTTCAAGGTGATCTCCGCCTCGTGGCGGTGCTTCTCCACACTGAGGATCACGTGGACGTCGATGATGTCATCGAGGTACGTGGCCATCTTGTCCAGCCGCTCCTTGGTGAACGTCTTCAGGGGCTCGGTGAGCTCCATGTGGCGGCCGGTGTAGTGGACCTTCATGGGACACTCCTGAAAGGGGCCGGGTGGCCCGTGGTGCAAGGCTTATCGGCGGCGGCGCTGGGAAGCTGGAGGAATCTTCAATTCCTCGCGGTACTTGTTCACCGTGCGCCGGGCGACCTTGATACCGTCCCGCTCCAGCAGGCCGGCGATGGCTTCATCGGACAGGGGCTTGGCAGGATCCTCCGCCTGCACAAAGGCCTTGATGCGGTGCTTCACAACCGTGGCCGAGATATCGGAATCCTTGGGTCGGGCCGAGAAGAAGTAGTTCAGATCGAAGAGGCCCTGGGGTGTGTGGATGGTCTTGGCCTTCACCACCCGGCTGATGGTGCTCTCGTGGAAGCCCGTGGCCTCAGCCACATCCCGCAGCACCATGGGCCGCAGGCTTTCGATGCCATGCTCGATGAACTCTTTCTGCAGTTCCACGATCTGGGCCGAGACCCGCAGCACGGTGCGGTTGCGGTCCTCCACACCCCGGATGAAGTCGCGGGCGCTGCGGAAGCGCTCGCGGATGAAGTCCTTGTCAGTCTTGGCTTCGCTGGAGGCCATGAAGCGCTGGTACTCGCCGTTCACCTTGAGGCGGGGCAGGCCCTCGTCATTGAGGTAGACCTTCCAGTTGCCATCCTCGCCGCGGAGCACCACCACATCCGGCTTCACCACCCGCTCGCCCTCAGGGTCAAAGGCCCGACCCGGGGAGGGATTGAGATGCTTCAGCTGCTCCATGGCCAGGGCCAGTTCCTCGTCCGTGCAGCCCAGGGCCTTGCGGAGCTTGCCGCTATCCCGTTGGGACAGGAGCACCGTGAAGTCCTGGATGATGCGCACGGCCAGATCGTCAGGTTCGGCGCCCGCGTGGCGCAGCTGCAGGAGCAGGCTCTCCTGGACGGTGAAGCAGCCCACCCCCGAGGGATCAAACTCCTGAAGCACTTCCACCGCGGCCCGAAGGGCCTCCTCAGCGACGCCCAGGTCCGCCGCCAGAGCCGCTGGTGTGGCTTCAAGCGAGGGCATGTCGGGATCCATGCGCAGGAAGCCCTTGGGATCCAGGCGATCGATGAGGCGTTCCACCAAAGAGGCACGGGGATCCTCATGCTCCAGCGTTTCGTAGAGCTGACCCACCAGGTGGTCCTGCAGGGACTCGAAGGCGCTGAGCCGGTCCTCCCAGGACATCTTGTCCTCGTCGGGGAGGTTGCTGGTGCGTGGCAGCTCCGAATCCCAGCTGTTCTCGGCCCCCAGCTCCGTTTCCTGGACTTGGGACACGCCCTCCTCCGTGAACTTCTCCAGATCGCTCTCGGGGTTCATTTCACCAGCACCATCCAGCATGGGCCCCAGGTCGACGGTGTCCACCCCTTCAGGCAACTCCGGACCGTCCGCCATCTGCTCGGCCGAGCCCTCGGTCACATCGGAATCTCGGCCCTCCTCGATGGCCTCCAGGGTCGGAATCTCATCGCTATCGTCCGAAAGCTCCAGGAGGGGGTTGTCCTCCAGTTCCCGCTCAATGGTCTGGGAGAGCTCCTGCAGGTTCATCTGCCAGAGCTTTAGCTTCAGCTGCATGGCCGGGGTGAGGGCCAGGGTCTGGCTCTGCGCCAGGCGCTGAGAGAGGAAGGGGCCGGCTGCCATTAGTCCAACCTGAACCGATCGCCCAAGTAGATCCGGCGAATGTCCGGATCCTCGGCGATCTCACTGGGCAGGCCGTTCTTCATGATCATCCCGTCCGCCAAGATATAGGCCCGATCGGCGATCTGCAAGGTCTCCCGAACATTGTGATCTGTGATAAGAACTCCGATGCCTCGCGCCTTGAGGTCGGCGATGAAGCCCTGGATCTCTATCACCGACTTCGGATCCACCCCCGCAAAGGGCTCGTCCAGCAGCATGATGCGGGGCTCAGTCACCAGGGCCCGGGCCAGTTCGCAGCGCCGCCGCTCCCCGCCCGACAGGCTCATCCCCAGGGTGTCCCGCACCTTGTCCAGGTGGAAGTCCGCCAGCAACCGTTCACAACGCTCGGTCTGCTCAGCCTTGGGGATGGGCTGCAGCTCGCCCAGGGCCATGAGGTTCTCCCAGACCGTGAGGCCGCGGAAGACGCTGGATTCCTGGGCCAGGTAGCCGATGCCCAGCCGCGCCCGGCGGTGCATGGGCAGGGCCGTCACGTCCTGGCCCATCCAGCTGATGCGGCCCTTGTCCGGGGCTTCTACGCCCACCACCATGTAGAAGGTCGTGGTCTTTCCCGCCCCGTTGGGCCCCAGGAGGCCCACAACCTCCCCAGTGCCTACAAAGAGGCTCACATCCCGCACCACGGTACGGTCGCCATATCGTTTCTGGAGGTTCACTGCTTCAAGGCAGTGAGTCGGTTCAGTCATGGCTCTATCAGAACATATGAAGGCGCCCTTTGATCGGCGGGCCTGCTCTGGGAAGCCTGCCGCCGACCGGAGCCCAACCTAGCGGACTAGTCGACCGGGCGTGTAGGGCGCTTTGGCGGCTTCCAGGGCCTCCTCAAGCACCTTCAGGCTGGCCAAGGCGGCCTCCAGGCGCTGGTTCAAGGTCACGAGGCCCTCCTCGGCCCACGCCAGATCCTGGCGCTGGGTTTGAGTGGGGAGCTGGGTGGTAGCCCAGACACTGCCCGTCACAGTCTCGATGCGCCCAAGAATCCCGGGCGTCGTGGGCTCCTGGCGGGCGGCGACGGTGGCATCCCCGTTGAGCAGATCTCGCAGGTCCTTGAGCTCGACATTCAGCTTCCGGCCCCGGTCCAACAGGGTCAGGTCGATGGCTGGGGTTTCCAGGAGAGCTTTGCGGACCAGGTTCAGCCGCGTCTGCGCCTCCGTAAGCCGCTCGGAGCTGCCCAGGGTCCGGCGCTGGGCCTCGCCCATGCGAGTGCAGAAAGTGCTGAACTCCGCCCACTGGGCGGGGCTGAGGCGGTCGGCATCCAGGGGCGTGACCTCAAAGGGCACCGGTCCGGCCACGGGCTGCAGCACCCCGTCCACCTGGAAGGCCAGGCTGGCCTGGTAGCGGCCCGGGACCGCCAGGGCGCCATGAGCACCGTAATCCCAGGGATCCCGCTC
>TBL_comb47_HYPODRAFT_10003773_pt1 | contig 17759 bp, 6 predicted proteins | sample TroBogypolimnion_40_FD_10682 | JGI IMG/M metagenome (IMG submission 10682)
GGTGATCGGCCCGGACGGTGGCAACGTTCAAATTGTCAGCAAGTACTATAGTGGACCGGCGCAGCATGGTGACCAGTACTTGGCCCCGACAGGAACAACCGGCGGGGCGGGGGTGTCTCAAACGTTCCCCACCGTAGCCGGGCAGGTTTATGGCTTGGTTTTTTACCAAGGCTCTCCGACACTTTATGGCATCAACCCCTCGCTGGGGGTTACGGTCGGTACCAACTTCACTTCGTTCGGCGAGTCGACCACGGGCAGCGGAATGCGCTGGGTTCAGCGCGAGGTCCTCTTCGCCGCCACGTCGAACTTAACCACGGTAGCGTTCACGGATCTGGACGGTGGAGGGCGGGGCCACGATGACAACTTCGTGGACAACGTGCAATTGGTGGGGTCGGACTTCAACTCGGTGCTGGGGGCGGTGACGGACAGCAACGGCCATTACCAGATCGCGGTGTCCGAGGGGATGTTCCAGGTGGGGATCAATGACCTTCCGGCGCTGGGCTACAACAATGTGCCCGCCGTGCCGGTTACGGTGGGCAATTCGAACGTCGTGGTGAACTTTACTGCGGGGCCCTTCACCGGTCAGAGTTATGCCATTGGGCTGGCGGCCAATCCCGCGGGCGCGGGGACGTTACTGGGCGGTGGCACCTTCGCCTCCGGCAGCACTATCACCATTCAAGCGGCACCCGTGGCCAGCCCGCCTTACCTCTTCGTCAACTGGACCGAGAACGGCATCGTTCAGAGCACCAGCCCCAACTACACCTTCGGGGTAGCGCGCGCCCGTCAATTGGTCGCGAATTTTACTCTTCCCTTATTTTCCATCGCGGCCACGAATAACCCGGATGGCGCCGGTGCGATCAGCGGCACCGGTTCCTATTACTGGGGGGCGACGAACCTCCTCACCGCCACGCCAGGCTTTGGCTACAGTTTCTCGAACTGGACGGAGGGCGGCGCCATCGCGGGCACGAGCCCGGTGCTCCAAACCGTGGTCAGCGCGAACCATCTATTCAGCGCGAACTACGCCGCTGCCAACCTCAGCCACGTTGTGACCGTCGCGACTCAACCGCCTGGGGTGGCGGCGGTGGCGGGCGCGGGGACCTACGCCAACGGGGACACCGCCAATCTGAGCTCGCCCGCTAGTGTCACCAACGCCCCCTACATCTATACCTTCACCCAGTTCACCCTGAGCACCACGCTGGCCAGCGCCGCTCCCTCGTTTAGCAAGACCTTCTCGACGCTGGATCCCACCAACCTGCAATACGTGGCCGTTTATAGCCGGAGCACGATCCTGCCTATCCTGGTCAACGTGAGCGCCAACTTCACCGGCCTGGTGCCGGCGACCACGAATTTCATCCTCGCGCTCCAGTTCGACCGGAGCATGAACCCGAACGTTCGCCCGACGCTGACGTTGACCAACCTGGCCGCCGGGCTCCAACCGTTGGTCCCCACCAACGGACAGTGGACCTCGACGGCCATGGCGAACGACACCTATACCGCCGGCCCGATCACGTTCCTGACGGGCATGGATGGCACGAATAGTCTGTGGGTGAGCGGTGCCAAGGACCTTGGCGGGAATGTATTGGCCCTGACCAACGCGGCCGTTTTCCAGGTCGATGCCACTCCCCCGCCTAACCCAGTGCTCAGCCTCACCTCATCCAACAGCACCTCGGCGGTGGTCTCCTGGACGGGCTATGTGGCGCCCCCGGATCTCAACGGCTTCCGTGTTTATCTTCAGACCACCAACTTCAGCCATGTGGCTGGGGTGCCGGTCATCACCGGCCTGGGTTCCAGCGCCCGCAGCGTCCAGTTCACCGGGTTGTCGCTCGACCGGCCCTACTTCGCGGCGGTGCAAGCTTTCGACTTGGCGGGCAACAGCCTGTCGAGCCTCACGCCGTTGCGTTTTGTGCTCCCCACCAGCCTCCCACCTCCCGTGAGCGTGCAAGTCACCGCACCAACTCTGAGTTCGGCGGTGGTCGCGTGGCCCGCTTACAGTACGGCCAACTTGCTCGGGTTTGCCGGTTTCCGGGTCTATTCCGCGCCGGCCAACTTCAGTTCGGTGGCGAGTCTGACTCCCATCGCCACGCTCGACCCATCCGCCCAATCTTACGTGGTCACGGGGCTCGACCGCAGCCAGTCCTACTACTTCGCGGTAGTGGGCTTCAACGGCACCAACGGCTCCAACCCCAACGTGTCCAGCGTCGCGTGGTCGGACCCGTTGTCTGGCAATATTGCGTCCGACCTCACCATGGGAGGGCCCGGACAGGCGGTGGTGGCGGTTTATCACAGCATGGCGGTGGTCAGCAATGCGACCTTGACCATTTTGCCGGGGACGACGGTCTTATTCGCGCCGGGGACGAGCCTGAGCGTCCAGCAGGGCGTCTTGGCGGCCAACGGGACTGCTCTTGCCCCCATTCTGCTGGATTCCCTCAATGACACCACCGGAGGGGCTCCGGTTCCAGGCGCTTGGGGCGGGGTCTCGCTCGGTGCTGGCGCGGGGGCCTCGAGTCTCGACTTTGTGGAGGTTCGCTACGGCCGTGGATTGTCGATCAATGGCTGCGCGCCGACGGTCCAGGACTTCGCGGCCCGCATGAATGCCCCGAGCGGTCTGGCGCTGCTCAATGGCGCGACACTGACTACCAGCAATGCGCTTGTCACCGCCAACGGCATCGGTGTCCAACAGTCCGACGCGGCGGCGCTCACCCTCGGCAACTCGGTGATTCAGAACAACGGCACCAATGCTCTCGTGGCGGGCAGCGTGCCCTTGAATGCTGCCGGCAACTGGTGGGGGGGCCTGACCTCGGTTACCGTCGCGGCAGGGTTGCAGGGCAATGTGCTCTACAGCCCGTTTCTGACTTACGAGCCGGTGCTCACACCGGCGGCCGGGACCGTGGGCGGGGTTACGCAGGTCGGCAGCGCGTCGGTCAGCCTGCAACTGGCCTGCCGCACCGCGAGCCAGATGCGGTTGAGCGAAGATTTCACCTTCCAGGGCGTGTTTTTCCAGGCGTTCACCAACCTCGCCACCTTCCCGCTCTCCGCGGGCGGTGGTTTCAAACATATCTTCGTCCAGTTCAGCAGCCTGACCGGAAAGACCAACGCGCCCCTCGAACTCGATGTCACCTATATCACCGCCGGCCCGGTGATCAGCGCTTTCAGCCTTACCGAGGGGCAGACGTTGAACCGACCGCTGATGGTCACTGGTTCCGCGACCGCCGTGCTGGGCATGCGCGACGTGGAATTGTACGTGGATGGCGTATTGGCAGGCACGAATGCCGGTGGGACCCTCTCTCAATCCCTCGACGTTCGGACGCTTGGCAACGCGGCCCATCAGGTGGAAATGGTGGCTCGCGACGCCGCCGGGAACATCGCCACTCTCGAGGAAAGTGTGGTTGTGGCGGTGACACCGCCGCCGGCGCCCGTGATCCTGTCGCCCCCGGCAGGCCTGATCACCAACACCGATGCGCTGGTGATTACGGGCACGGCCGAGCCGGGGATCGCCGTCCAACTGGTCGACAACGGCCAGTCGCTCGGCATCACCAACGCCGACAGTGCGGGCAACTTCGCATTCGGCACCACCAACCTCGTGGAAGGGTTCAACTCATTGGTTGTGGTTGCCTCTGACAGCATCGGGACCGCCGCCTCGGCCGCGTCTCTGGTCACGGTGGAAAGCCTGCCGCCGGCGGCATTGGTGCTGAACCAGCCGGTTTATAACCCAAGTTCGGGGTTGAATTTCACCTGGCAGTTCGCCCCTACCGGCAAGCGGGCCATCACCTTCCAATTATTCTGGAGCCTCTCCCCGTTTGCCGCCGCCAACCAGGCTACCGGCCAGTCGCCGGTCTTGACGACTCTGTCCGATGTTTTGCAGGGGTTGGCGCCGGGGACTTATTACTTCGGCGTGGTGGGCTATGACGCCGTGGGCAACGCCAGCCCTCTCTCCGGGTTGGTTTCGGCGGTGTATGACTCGACCCCGCCCGCTCTGAACATCGCTTATAGCCTGGATTCGCCCGTCGGTCCCGGGCCGGTGGTCATCACGCTGAGTTCCAGCAAAGCCTTGTCCGCGCCGCCCACCTTGACGTTGCGTCCGTTTGGCGCGCTCTCACCGGTGTTGATGAACCTGACCAACGTGGCACTGAACACCTGGCAGACCCTCTTCACCGTGACTCCTGCGACCCCGTCTGGCTTCGTGACCGTGGCCGCCGCCGCCAGGGACCTGGCAGGCAATTCCTTTGTGGGCGTGCCGGTTGGTCCGCCGCTCATCGTGGATACCACCTCTCCGGCGGCGGCCATTTCCGTGCTCCCGCCCGCGCCCGTGCAAACCACCAACAGTGTCGCAGTGAGTGTGAGTGTGATTCTGACCAAAGTCGCGGGGTCGGCGCCCACCCTGGTGTTTGTGCCCCCAACGGGAAGCAGCGTATCGGTGATACTGACCGGCGGCGGCACCAATTGGATCGGGACCCTGACGCTCACACCGGCGATGGGTTCCGGGGTCGGCCATTTTAACTACAGCGGGCAGGACAGCCTGGGCAACCTCGGCGCCAACATTCTATCGGGAGCCCAGCTCGAGCTCTACAACACCGCTTTGCCCTCGCCGCCGCCCGCGCCCACGGGCCTGGTGGCCGCCAGTCAGCCCGGAGGCTATGTGAGCCTGACGTGGAATGCCGTAGCCGCCGCGCAAATCTATCGCGTGTATCGCGCCTCGGGAACCAATCTCACCCTGTCCCCAACCCTGGTCATGGATAATGTCACCAGTAATAGCGTGGTGGATTTGCCCCCCGCCGACGGGCTTTACAGCTATGGCGTCAGCGCCAGTCGCTTCGCCTCAGAAAGCGGGATCTCCAATGCCGTGGTCGCCCTTTCCGACCGCACTCCCCCCCCGGCGCCGACGAATGTGGTCGTGTCCGCCGCCATCAGCGGCGTGCAGGTGACCTGGCAGGAACCGGCTGGCGGGACGCCGGACCATTACCTGGTCTATCGCAACGGGGTGGTGGTGGCCTCGGTTGCCACGCCGGTCCCGGTGCTGGATTACCCTCCCCGGGGAACGAACACTTACATCGTGGCCGCGGTGGATGGAGTGGGCAATCAAAACCCCAGTGCTCCGGTCCGGTTCCAATTACTGGTGGGACCGGTGGAGAACCTCGCCGCCTTCGTCGTGCCGGGACAAGCGGCGCAGTTGAGTTGGACTTCTAACGATGGCACGGTCACCGGGTTTAATGTCTATCGGAATGGTATTCGGCAGAACCGGGCGCTGCTCACCACTCCCGCCTACGTGGATAGTCTGCCGATATCCGATGCGGTCCAGTACGCGGTGACCGCGGTCAATGCGCTCGCCCAGGAAAGCCCCATGCGGGTGGTGACGGTCTGCCCGATCGGACTGGGTTTGCTGGTTAATCCCATGGGGAGCGGCACCAATAACCCACTCTTGATTGACTACTTTGACCAATTCCAGGCTCAGGTTACGAATCTGAGCCGCGCAGCCAGTCTGCCCCTGGCTCAGCTCACTTGGAGTCGAATCGTGCCGGGCGCGGCGCCGTTGGGGGTGACCCAATCCGTCACCGCCAGCGTTGGACCAGGCGCGACCCTCCAGCAGGCCGTGGTGGTCCCTGAGCCGTCGTTGGTGGCGACCCAGACCCTGCAAGTCACCTTGGTCCAGCAGACCGACAATGTTGGAAGCAGTGTGACGTATCAACAGACCTTTGCGTTGGGCTCCAGCCATGTCTCCAGCACCGAGATGGCCGTGTCGCTGAACCAACCGCCGCTGGCCGGCGGCGTGACCCCGTTCCAGGTGCAGATCTTTAATCGGGCCTATGTGCCGGTCCAGGTCGTGGTAGCCCGGGGCTTCGGCCTGCAGCCAGGCGATGTTTATCTTTCCGTCCGAGACGGGCAGGGGCAGGAGGCCAGTCGCACTCCCTTCGCCGGCCTGCCGCCGGGAGCCCTCGCGCTTGGCGACGGTACCGCTTACGTGACCATTCCCGCGTTGTCCTCCATCCAGTTTACGGTGCCGAACGTGCTCGTGCCCGCCGCCTTGGCGGGGGTCACCAATGTCACCTTCGTGGCAGTGGCCAGCGCCATCTGCAATCAGATCGGCACCCCGATCCAAACCGTATCCGGCCCCCTGAGCGGGAAGGTGACCTCGAGCTTGAACCTCCCGCCCTATTACGGCACTGCCCAGACCGATAAGACGATTTACCTCAACGGCACACCAGTCGTGATTTCCGGCCAGGCGGTCAGCCAGACCACCGGCTTGCCGGTGTCCAACGCGAGCTTGAATCTCGGGTTCGCCACCCGTGGTTACAAGTGGTACCAGGCGGTTACGACCGATAGTGCCGGGAACTACCGTTATACTTATAATCCCCCGCTCGGGTTCGGAGGCACGCTAGGTGTTTGGGCCTGTCATCCCTTGGTGGTGGACCAACTGAACCAGGCCCAGGTCATCCTTTACAACCTCTACGCCAACTTCTCGGTGGGCGACATCCAAATGTCCAAGAACGGCACCCTGGATTTCTCGCTGCAACTCGTTAACCCGGGAGACGTGCCGCTGACGGGGTTCACCACCACCTTTGCCGCCTACCAGATGTCCGGTACCAACCAAACTCCCATCACGAAGATCACTGGCACCAACCTGACCGGCGCGGGCTTTTCCATCATTGCGGGCCAAAATCAGACCGTTAACCTCCGGTTGGCGGCGACCATTGACGCGCCGGACACAGCGCTAGTGGTGTTCACCTTTACCTCCGCCGAAGGCGCCGCGGTGAGCTTTAGCGGCAATGTGTCCTTGTTCCCGGCGGTGCCGGTCCTGGTGGTCGAGCAGCCGGCGGTGGGTTATCTGGACGTGAGCGTCAACCGGGGCGATCAGGTCACCGGCCAGATCGTGATTAAGAACACCGGGCTGACGGATTTGAAGGGTATCACGTTGCTGCCGCCCACCAACCACTGGATGGCGCTCAACCTCCCCGTCTCCAGCAACGGGGTGATTCGGCTGCCGGATTTGCCCATGGGCCAGTCTAATGTCATCGGGGTCATCTTCAGCCCGCCCACATCCACACCCCTGGCGTTTTACTCCGATTCTGTCACCGTCCAAGGCACCAACCTGGCATCGTCGTTTTCGGTCGGGGTTTATGCCCTCGTGACTTCGGACTTGACGGGGAGCATGCAGTTCTTCGTCGATGACATTCTGGGGGCAGGCGATCAGCGGGGCGGCCGTCCGTTTGCGCAACAATCTCATCTCGGCGGACCTCGGTCCCTTTTATACCGACACCAACGGGCTGGTGACGATCACCAACCTCGAGGAGGGGGTCTGGAATTGGCAGGCTTCGGCGCCCGGATGCTCCGCCAGCGCGGGTAATGTGACCGTCACCGCCAGCCAGACCGGTTACCTGCATGCCCGGTTAAATCGCAGCCTGGTCACGCTGAGCTTCACCGTCGTGCCCGTTCCCTTCACGGACACCTACACGATTGAAATCACGCAAACTTACGAAACCCACGTTCCCCTCCCGGTGCTCGTGATGACGCCGCCCTTCCAGCAGTTCAATAACGTCTCGCCCGGTTTCCAGGCCACCTACACCGTCACCGTGAAGAATGCCGGCCTCATTCAGTTGGAAAACTGCGGCATCGTCGGCGCGCAAGATGGCCTCGCCAGCCTCCAGCCGTTGATCACCTTCCTGCCGGTGCTGTTGCCTCAGCAATCCGTGGATATTCCCTTCGTGGTGACCTACTGGGGGCCGGGCACCAGCACTCCTCAAGTCCCCGCCGCCATCCAGGGTTGCACTTCGAGTGCGGGTCAATCCTACCTCCAAATCCAGGCGATCCAGGACTATTTGGTTTCCACCGCCACCGCGATTTGCACCGGCTCCGATGGCACTCAGACGGCCCTGAACGCGCAGACGGGCGTGATGCTGACCTCTTCAACCGACGTGACCGTGGAAGTCCCGCCGGTGGTGGCCAATTATCTGGAGTGCCTGGTCGGCGGCGGCGGTGGCGGCGGCGGTGGCGGCTTCGGTGGCGGTGGCGGTGGCGGTGGCTCGGGCGGCGGTCCGCCACAAATCTCCGGTGAGACCTTCGTCGCCGGCGGAGTTGGTTGCTTCGCCTCGGATACCCAGGTCTTGATGGCCGACGGGAAGCTTAAGACAATTTCAGAACTCCACGCCAACGACGTGGTGCGCAGCGGGGAACGTCCCGATAACCTGGCCGTAGTTAAGGAAGTATCTTCGCTGATGTCCCCCGACGCGCGTCAGATTACCTTGGCCGGCTCAGGTGGCCAACTCCGGCCCGGCTTAACCGTTACAGCGGAGCATCTCCTCTGGGTCGATGGCCAAGGCTGGACGCCCGCCGGCCGGCTCAGGCCAAACGACTGGCTCTTCGATTCGAGGGGAGGTCGGGTGCGGGTGGCGGGCAACTTGCCCCTCAGTCAGCCCCTGAAAGTCTATTCCCTCCGGCTGGGCGGGGATAATGCATTCTACGCAAACGACGTGTTGGCACATGACTTGTGCGGTTTGGCGGCGCCGGTAGCGGCGCGGAAGGTGAGCGAGGTGGCCCGATGAAACGAGATTCAATGATTTGGAACCGCGTGTCGCAGGCCCTCTTGGCTTTGGCGGGTGTTGGCGGGTGCCTGTGGCCTGCTGCGGTGAGAGCGCAGGAACAACAGCAAGGCTGTGTCGCCCGGGTAACGATGGTGATCGAGCAGAAGTTGACCATCGAACGGGTGGGCTTCCTCGCGACGCTGAAGATCACCGATAACGACGCCAACAACCCCATTACCGGGTTCAATGCCAACCTCACCTTCGAAAATCCGGCGCTCTCCACCAACGGCCTGGTGAACGACGCCTCGGGTCTATTCTTCGTGCAGCCGCCGACGCTGCAAAACGTGACCGATGTGAAAGGCGGCGGTGTGATCGGGCCCGGCGAAACCGCCACCATCAGTTGGTTCATCATTCCCACGGTATCCGCCGGGGGCACGAGTCCCAACGGCATGCGCTACAATGTGGGAGCAAGCCTGGGCGGCATGCTCAACGGCGTGACCATCCCACCGGCAGTCATGACCGTTTTGCCGGCTCCGATCACTGTCCAACCGGATGCCCAGTTGGAAATCACCTATTTCCAGCCCCGCGATGTGACTGGCATGGACCCCTTCACCGGGTTGGGTGCGCCCATTCCGTTCACTTTCGGGGTGCTGGTCCAAAATGTCGGTTACGGGCCGGCCAATAACGTCGTCATTCAGTCGCAACAGCCCAAGATTGTCTCCAACAAGGAAAACCTGCTGCTCGTGGCGCAGTTGCTCGGCTCTCGTGTGAACGACTCGCCGCTGTCCAACGCCAACCTCACGGTCAACCTGGGCACCCTCCAACCGGGCCAGGCCACCAAGGGGGCCTGGGACATGATCTGCACACTCTCGGGCACGTTCCTTTCGGTCTCCGCTAATTACACCCATTCCACCGCGCTGGGCGGACAGGAAACCTCCATCATCAAATCCCTCAGCGCCTACTTGTTCCTGCACGAAGTGATCGACGATCTGCCCGGCCACGACGCCGTGCATGATTTTCTCGCCGACACCAGCGGCAACCTGGATTCGGTGCTCAACTTGATCCCCGATTCGCTCTACGAAAGCGACGGCGGCGTCCGCCCGGTGAACTTGCTGACCAATGTTTCGGTGGTCGGTTCGGGCAATCCGTTCCAAGTGGATTTGGTGGCGAACTTTGGCGGCTGGGGTTACCTGCGGCTCAACGATCCGGGCCAGGCCCTGCTGCCCATTGGCAGCATCGTACGATCGGATGGCAAGGTGCTCAACCCCAACAACTATTGGACTAACATCCACTACGAGCCGGGGACCAACTTCAAGGACACTTACTTGAACATCTTCGATTTCGTCGACCTGGGCGCCTACACCTACACCGTCACCTATACCAACATTCCCCCCGATACCAACCCGCCGGCTACGACGCTCATGTTTGCCGGGCCGGCCACTTTTACCAACGGCGCCTATTATGTCACTCCGGGGACGCAAATGTATTTCCTCTCGCAGGACGCCTCTCCGGTCACGATCTATGACAGCCTGGACGGGGCTCCCTTCTCGATAGCGCTGCCTTTCAGCGTGACCACTCCCGGCTCGCACCAGCTCGCCTTTTACGCCAAGGACACCAGCGGCAACCAGGAGACCAATCATGCCGTCACTCTTATCCTGCCGGGACCGGGCTCGTTGGGGTTCAGCGAGATCTCGGCCTCCACGCAGCCTATCTTCAACTCCGGCGGGGCACTGTCCGTTCGGCCCGGTTTTGTTCCCATCACCTTCCAAGCCGCCCCCAACCCGCTGCCCCTCACCGCGACCCTGGATATCTTCCAGGGCGTCGTCGGCTGGGCCACCGTCTCGAATGTGCCCGCTTCCCCCACCGCTGCCACCGCCGCCGCACTAACGGTCGGCGGCGCGCATGTGGATTTCTACCGATACCAACTCAATGCGGGCGCCTGGAGTCCCGAGCGCCCCGTCAGCGCACCCCTGAATCTCACCGGCCTGCCTGCCGGGAGCAACACCGTTTCCGTGGTGGGCCGGTCCCAATATGGGAGCTACCTCGATGCGACCAACGCGGTCTCCGTGGGTTGGGTAGTGGATCCCTCAGCGGCGTCGACGACCGTCACCGGCGTCCCAGCCACCCCCTCGTTGACGGGGTCAGCGCAGTTGACCGTGGGGGGGGCGGGAGTCAGCACCTACCGATGGGCCTTAGGCACGATTGGTCAAAACTATTACCGCGCCCCCGCCTCGGTGGCCAGTCCCCTGGTCCTGAGCAACCTCGCCGCCGGTCCGCAGTGGGTCGATGTGCTGGGCCAGGGCCAACCGACCAACAACCCGACCATCGTCACTTGGACGATCAACCCGCTCTACGGTTACGACCAGGGCGTCCTGCCGGACGTGCTCAGCGTCGCTTACACCAACCTCGGCGCTGCTCCCGTGACCTACAACTGGAACGGGCTGAGCGCCGCCGGCGTGGTCCAGCCCCCAGGCTGGTACACGGTGCGGGTCGCCCTGGCTGATCCACTGGGGAACACCAACTTCACTTTCGCCCTCGTCCAGGTCGGTTCGCTGGTCGGGACCAACACCATCCTGGCCGATGTCACCCGTGGCCCGCAAAACCCATACGCCCGCGGGCGCTGGGCGGTTTGGCAGGACCAGAGCGACGGCCACCCGGAGATTTACGCCCAGGACCTCACGACGGCCGGGAGCCCGATCCTTCAACTGACGCATACCTCGTTGGCTCAGCAGAACGCGCGCACCGACGGGCGTTATGTTGTCTGGCAGGCACTGCAGTTTAACGGGAGCTGGGACCTCTTCATCGATGATCTAAACGGCACCAACGGCCCCCAGAGCCTGACCAGCACGCCGGGCACGGATGAGATCAACCCCGCCATCGATTGGCCCTGGGTGGTCTACCAGGCTCGCCCTTCGGGCAACGCCGGCGCTCCGTGGCAGCTCTTCGCCCTGAATCTCGCCGCCTCAACCAACTTTGCCGTGTCACCCACTACCCAGGACCAGCAGAACCCCGACGTCCAGGCTGGGCGTGTGGTCTGGCAGGATCTACGCAACCCAGGCGCCGGCGAAATCTACTTCGCCAATCTGGAGACCGGGCAATCAATGCGTTTGACCACCAGCCTGTTTGGCAAGTTCCACCCGGTCATCTATGACCATTGGATCGTCTGGGAAGACGCGCGGAACCTGGAACTGGACCTCTACGGCTTCAATCTGCTGCGCAACCAGGAAGTCCGGATCACGAGTACACCGGAGGACGAAACCCAGCCCTACCTCAACGGCGAGTGGGTGCTCTGCATGGAGAATTCCCTCGGGCCGCAGACTGGCAACGGGCGTCTCATCCATCTGCCCAGCCTGGCCACCATTCCCGTGACACACACGGCCACCGTGAAATCCCTTCCGGCCCTGGCCGACGGTTGGGCGGTGTGGCAGGAAACGCCCGCCGGACAGGCCCAGATTGTGGCCGTGCCGCTGCCGGCCTTGCAGCCCGTTTTCCAGAACCTCAACGGCATGGGGGTGACTACCGGCATGGCCAACTTCGCGCAAAACGCTTTCGGCCTGCTCTCCTTGTGGGGCGCCAGTGCCATCCAGTCGATCACCGAATACACCGCCCTGGCCCCCACGGTTACCTCCCAAACCGCCTACCTCTCCAATGGGTTCCCGGCGGGCGTCAATTTCAGCCTCGTTCCCGGCACCTTCCTACTGGTTCAATTCAACACTCGCCAGGTGCTGGACCTCGGCCTCAACAACCACTCCCCCATCAACTTCGCCGTGGGCGCCAATGTCTTCGGTTATACCGCCTTTCCGGACGGTTACACCGCCTTCCAGTTGTTACACCAATTGGGGGTTGCCAACGCCCTCGCTGTCCGCATGCTCGACGCTCAGTCCGGCCGCTGGCGCATCGCCGAAATTCAGAACGGCAACCTGATCGGCGACAATTTCCCGATCCCCAACGTGGCCGTGCTGATGGTCTCCTTGGCCAATCCGGTTAACCAGTTCGCGCCCCAATCCCAATAGCCTGAGTAGCCTATGCAACGGACTCAAATTCCTCCACCACGGAAACTCCACACTGCCGCGCGCCTGCTCATTGACCCCGGGGTTTCAGCCCCGTGTCAAAAGGCGGATTTCGGAAATCCACACCTTCTTTTGCCCCGTAGCGATGAGATGATCGTACGAGCCCTTTGCGCCGGTTTGGTCGCCGCGTTTTGTCTGGGGTCCGCTTCAGAGGTCCGTGCGATCACGGTTGCGCGCCTGCAGCAGCAGTTGGCGGGCGGAGGGAAGGCTCTCCTCATCGATGTGCGAACCCCCGAGGCATTTGCACAGGGGCACCTCCCCGGAGCCATCAACATCCCCGCCTCGCTCTGCCCGCAAAAGCGTCTGCCTCCGCTGGGCCCGGTGGTAGTGTACTCCGATGGACTCGGCCGCGGGAGCAGTGATTCGGTCCAGGCGGCGGCAGCCGCGCTCGCCGAAAAGCCGGGCCTTAGCGTGGACATCCTCGAGGGTGGATTTGCTGCCTGGGAAACCGCCCATGGCTCGACCACTCGGAGCCCGGGGCTCCAAAAACAACAACTCAACTACATTACTTACGCCGAATTGAAGGCCAGCCAGCCGGCCGAGGTGGTATTAGTCGATTTACGCAAACCGGCCGCCGGTTCGCCCAACTCGCCCTCCCCGGCCGCGACCGGCACGACCGAGCCGCTCACCGACCTCAGCCGCGAGTTTCCGGGAATGGCCCTGGCCAAATCTGCCGCCGACAAAGCGCTATCCACCGGTGGTGGGGCGCCGCCGCTCCTCGTGTTGATCGATTCCGCCGATGGTTCGGCGGAAGCCGCGGCTCGACTGCTCCGGGCCGGCGGCACCCGGCGTTACGCCATCCTGGCGGGCGGCGAACTGACCTTGGCCCGCAAAGGCCAGCCGGGCCTCCAACGGGGCGGCCCGCGATCCAGCCAACTGAGCCATTAAGCCTTTATGCGTTTCTCATTCTTCAAATTGGGAGTTGGAGCCAATTACCGGGCGGAATCGGACAGCGAGGGGCGCACCCCATCGCCTGGCCGATTTTCAAGTGCTTTGCCCTTGCAGGACCAAGCCACCCGGCCTGGGTGGGCGCCATTCCGGTCGGCTTCGGTCGGCCTTCTCCTGCTGTTGGGAGCCGCCTCCGCGGACGCCTCCACCCTCATCACGAACGTCGCAACCGTCAATGTGACCCCTAGCGGGTTCTCGGTCGTCTGGGTGACTTCTCCTGCGCCCAGTCCTTCTCAGACGGCCACGATCTCGGTCTATGCCGACCCGTTCGGCGCTACGGATCTGGCGGGCCAACTGGGTGTGGAATGGTACCCGCTCAATAGTGGTTCGCCGGCGGCGACCAACGCCTACCAACAGCGGCTCAGCCAGGCCCTCTTGCGGCAGCAATCTCAGAATCTTGGGTTCACCGAGGTCAGGATTTCCGGTTGTGCTCCCCGAACCACTTATTACTACCGGATCGGGATCTCGGACACCAACGGCACGGTGGCCACCTGGCCCGCCGCAGGCCCCCTGCCTTCCGTGACCACCGCTCAAGCCAACAGCTTCGTCGCGGATTCGGTCCAACTGCTCATCAACGTTTCCCCCATCGCTCCACCCGGTACCATTATCTTGCTGTCCAATACCAACACCCCCAGCCTGTTAGCGGCGGTGGTCGGCGACGGCGGAGACACCAACCAGGTCTATTTCAGTCTGAGCGATCTGGTGTCGGCGGGAGGCACCACCAATTTCACGCCGGTCGGTCCTCAAGAGTTCACCGCGGCGATCCTGGGCAACACTTCCGGTAGCGCCTCACGGACTTACGACCTGAGCTTTACCTCCAGCTTTAACGTCGGGGTGGAAAACCAGTTTACACTTGGCGCCTACCTGAGCCTGGCGGTGGGGTTGGCGACCGTCCAGGCCGGCCACAGCGGCAGCCTGCCCATCCAGTTGTTGTACGGCAGTGGCATCACCAACCTGACCCTGTACTTGCAATTGCCCACGGGTGACTTCAGTTCGCTTTCCGTGCAACTGGTCTCCAGCCAGTTGAACTCCGCCTCGCTCCATCTCGTCAACTCCGGGTTGGTCGCGATCAACCTCGGTTCCGGTTATGGCCAAGCCCTCCAAGGGGCCCAGGAACTGGCGCAACTCAACTTCACCATCGTCACCAACCAAGCCTCCGGCTACGTCTCGGTCACGCCGCTGGTCCAGCAGGCGGTGAACTCGGATGGCACCTTCACCACCAATTTCGTCACCCAAGCCGGCCAGGTCCTCATTATTGGCCGGCAACCGGTCTTGCAACCCCTGCCCACCACCTCCGCCGGCGTGCGCAGCCTGGTCCTATACGGGAATCCGGGCTCCAATTACGAATTGCAAGCCTCCACCAATGTCCATAGTCCCGCCGCCTGGCAGAACGTCTTGAGCGTCCCCATGACCAACCTGAGCCAGGTGATCACCGGTCTGGACACCAATCATCCCGCGGTTTTCTATCGGGCGTATTGATAAAAGAAGGGGCGTCGGCATCAGTAGCGGCGGCTCGCCCGATCGCCGCTGAAATAATCTTCTTTTCCGGGTAATTCTGCTCTTGGAAAAAGCCCGGCTTCACGGTACCACTGTTCACGCATAACGTGAACGAGCCCCGCCACAGCCTGCCCCGGCCGCCAGGGATTTCCCTGGACCGCCCCGTTGGCTTGGCTTGGCTCCGCGGAAAACCTCCACGGCAAACGCCTTCATCCGCGCAACCCTCTACCCCCCATACACGATGAAAATTGGATTTCACACGGATGCCTTCAACTCCGCCTATTGGTCGTTCGAAAAATGTCTGGAATGGGCCCAGAAGAACGATGTCCACTACATCGAATGCGGGCTCATCGACGGCGTGAGCTGGATTCACGGCCTCGGCTACCAGCCGCACGTCGCCCTCTACGAAGACCCCGCGCTGCTTCGGCGCAAGATGGACAAGTACGGGGTGCAATTCTCGCAGGTGGACGCCGCTTACCCGCTGTCGCAGGAGGACAGCCCGCTCCGTGGCGTCCCCTACGTCATGAAGTCCATCGCCTGGGCCGCCCAAATCGGCTGTCCGCGCGTCGATACCACCGACGGTCTGCACGCGCCCGAGGGCATGCAGGACCAGCAAGCCATGGCCATGATGAGACGCAGCTATCAGCAGATCCTTAAGGTCGCCGAGGCCCACCAGGTCTTCGTCAACATCGAACCCCATGGCTACTTTACCACCAATCCCGATCGGATGGCTGAGATGCAGGCGTTCAGCGACAGCCCCTACCTGCGGATGAACCTGGACACCGGCAATACCTTCATCGCCGGCCAGGACCCGGTCAAATTTCTCCAGCGCTTCCAGGATCGTGTCAACCACGTCCACCTCAAGGACGTGTCCGAATCACTCGCCCGGGCGCTGCGGGGCGGCATGACCGGCATTGCCGTGAGCCATTGCTCCCTGGGCGAGGGCGTGAACGCCGACAACATCAAGCAGTGTCTCGGGTTGCTCCGTGACCACGGTTACCAGGGCCCTCTCAGTATGGAATGTGAGGGCGGCGGCGGCCCCATGATCGAAAAGTCCCTGTCCTGGCTGCGCGCCACGCTCAAGGAGCTGAACATCCCGGAAGAGAAGTAAACCCCGCCGTGCTGGCGGCATATTCCCTATGCAAACCAACGTGAACCACCCGCCTGCCGTCTCCCTCAACCGCCGGCGCTTTCTCCAAGGGGCCGCCGCGTTCGCACTGGCCCCCGTTATCCTTCCTGCCTCGTCTTGGGGCGCCGCGGGCCGGCCGGCGCCGAGCAACCGCATTCACTGCGCGGTCCTCGGTCTCGGGGACCGTGGCAGCCAGCATCTCAGCGCCCTGCTGGGTTTGCCCGAGGCGCAGGTACTCGCCGTCTGCGATCCCTACCGCCAGAAGGCCGAGCAATGGCAAAAGCGCGTGAACGACCACTATGCCCAGGCGGCTGGCGCGGGCGCCTACCAGGGCTGCGCCGCCTTCCAGGACTTCCGTGACGTCCTCGCCCGGCCGGATATCGACGCCGTGTTCATCACCGCGCCGGAGAACTGGCACGTCCTCTTAAGCCTCGCCGCCATGCGCGCCGGCAAGGATGTTTATTGCGAAAAGGCGCTGTCGCTGACCGTGGCCGAGGGGCGCGCGGCGTGCCAGGGCGTGCGCCGTTACGGCCGCGTCTTCCAAATCGGCACCCAGCAGCGCAGCGAACGCGGCTTCCGCTTCGCCTGCGAACTGGCCCGCAATGGCTACCTCGGCTCCGTTCATACCGTCAACGTCTCGGTCCCCGGCGGCCGCAGCTTGCCTCTGGTCCAACCCGCCGCCCCGCCGCCCGATTTTAACTACGAAGTCTGGCTGGGTCCGGCTCCCTGGACCCCCTACAACGACCTCAAATGCACCTACAATTGGTATTTCATCGCCGATTACTGTGCCGGCTGGATCCAATCCTGGGGGGTGCATCACATCGACATCGCCCTCTGGGGCGCGCCCGAGTTGCACACGTCCACCTTGGACGTCGAAGGCACCGCCACCTTCCCCACCGAAGGACTCGCCAACACCTCCATCAGTTGGCAGGTCAACTGCACTCCCCCCAAAGGACCCCGGCTAGTGTTCACCGATGACTCCCGAGGGGAACATGGCGTCCGTTTCATCGGTGATAAAGGCTGGGTCCACGTGGTGCGCGGGGGCATCCGGGCCGAGCCGGAATCCCTCCTCGGCGTGAAGCTCAAGCCGAGTGAGTTGCACCTGCCGGTCTCCGATCATCACCTGCTCAACTTCTTCTCTGCCATGCGGACTCGGCGCGACCCGATCGCCCCGGTCGAAGGCGGACATGCCGCGACCACCCTCACGCTCATTGCGGACATTGCCACCCGCCTGCAGCGCAAGCTGACTTGGAATTGGAGCGCGGAACAATTCGTCAACGATCCCGCCGCCAACGCCCTCCTGGGCCGATCGATGCGCAGTCCTTGGACCCTTTGACTCTTCCCCTGCCTCCCATGAAACCACAGTTCCTTTGCGTCCTCGCACTCCTGGCCTGGCCGCTCGCCCCGCTCGCCAGTGAAGCGCCCCTGGCCACCGAAGCCTTGGCGCGGTTAAAATCCTACGACGCCGGACAAATTAACGCGTCGTTGGTGGCTCTCGAACAACGTATCGCTCGCCTTTCCGGCGACCCGGCCCAACGGGAACCGATGGCTGCCCAGTTGGCGGCCATCCTCGCCGAGCCCGGCACGACTGCCGCTGCCAAA
>TBL_comb47_HYPODRAFT_10003774_pt1 | contig 17759 bp, 18 predicted proteins | sample TroBogypolimnion_40_FD_10682 | JGI IMG/M metagenome (IMG submission 10682)
AGGGCTTCCCATCGAACTTGGAGCGGGAAAGGAGGTTCGAACTCCCGACCTATACCTTGGCAAGGTATCGCTCTACCAGCTGAGCTATTCCCGCATAACAGGGCGATAGTTTAACAAACAATTTCAAAGAAGGCATTATTTGTTTTACTTAGACCCACAAAGCCTGATGCCAATTGGCCTCTAGGCTTATTCCGTCTTTTCAGCCAGCTGGGGCAATGCCTTCTTTAGGTAATAAAACATCGACCAGAGTGTTAAAAAAGAAGCCGCCCAGATCAACCAAGTGCCTACCCTAGCGCAATCAAGCCAACCAAATAAGGTGTCGTTAAACAGTAAAAAAGGAATGGCAATGAGTTGAGCAGTTGTTTTGAGCTTGCCAACCATATGTACTGCAACACTTTTGCCTGCGCCGAGTAATGCCATCCACTCCCTTAATGCAGAGATCGTTATTTCACGCCCAATAATGACAAGCGCCACCCAGACCTGAACACGATCGAGGTTAAGAAGAACCAATAATGATGCAGCCACAATTAATTTATCTGCAACCGGATCTAGGAATTGGCCAAAAGCAGATTCTTGCTTCATGCGTCGAGCTAAAAAGCCATCGAGCCAATCAGTCACGGCAGCAGCAATAAAAATAAGAGTCGCTATAAGATTTTGCTCGGCAGGACCAAGCCAATTCGTGGGTAAATAAAAGACTGCCACGAGCAATGGAATTGCTGCTACACGCAACCAAGTTAAGGCGATGGGCAAGTTAAATGGCATTTGATAAGCATAAACGAATCTGATGACTCTGGATATGTCCAAAAAAATTAATGGAGTTGTTTATAGATTTGCTCTGCCAACGCAGTAGAAATTCCATCTACGCTAGCAATCTCCTCAATACTGGCATTGGCCACCCCGCGCAAACCACCAAATCGAGCCAGTAATTTTTGACGGCGCTTTGCACCGATACCTTCAATTTCCTCGAGGCGGGAAACTGTTCTCGCTTTTGCACGCTTAGCGCGCATGCCGGTAATTGCAAACCGATGAGCCTCATCTCGTATTTGAGCGACTAGTAGTAAAGCCGCGCTATCTATACCTAATTCCAAAGGCTTTCGACCATCAGCAAAGATTAATGTTTCTAAGCCAACCTTACGACCCTCTCCTTTGGCAACCCCCACTATCAAGCTCACATCCATGCCAAATTCTGTAAGTACTTGTCGAGCCATTTCCACCTGGCCTTTACCGCCATCAATCAAAATCACTTGCGGCATTTTCTCTACTGGAAGCTCTTGGAAATTTGCATAGCGCCGTTGCAACACTTGACGCATTGCTGCGTAGTCATCACCAGGGGTGATATCGTTAATATTAAAACGACGGTACTCACTCGATTGCATTGCATTTTTTGCATAAACAACACAAGAGGCTTGGGTTGCCTCTCCAGAAGTATGGCTAATATCAAAACACTCGATCCGAAGTTGCTCCAGGGATTCAAGCTCAAGGCCTAAGATGTCAGCTAAAGCGCGGGCCCTAGCCAACTGTCCACCAGTTTCTACTAGACGTTTAGCTAAAGCGATTTTGGCATTACCTTCTGCCATCGCCAACCAATGACGCCGCTGACCTTGAGGCTGATGCAAGAAGGTAATTTTCTTACCCGCTTGATTGCTCAGCAAATCTTGCAAATTCTCGGTTAGCTCATCCCCAGCATCAGATTCAGCTTCGCTTACTGACTGCAAAGAATGGTTGAGAATGATGACTGGCGGAATTGGCTGGGCCGTGGCCGCCTCACCTTCATTTTGATCCTCTAAATAATGCTGGCCGATGAATGCTTCTAAGATCTCGGTTGGTAATGGTAATTGCCCAGAGTGTGTCCGCAAGCCCTTAGGGAAATAAGCGCGGTCACCCAAATGACGGCCACCACGAACCATCGCCAAGTTAACACAAACCATACCTTCCATTTGCGCTACCGCAATGATGTCAACGTCACCCTCGCCTTCAGCTACCACATCCATTGACTGCTGTTGTAAGACGCTGGAGAGGTCAGCTATACGATCACGCAAGACCGCAGCCATTTCAAATTCCATCGCATCGCTATGCGCTTGCATCTTTCTCAAGCTCAGAAAGCACGCTACTATGGTTTCCCTCTAAAAAGCGAGTAGCTTGCGCAACATCTTGTCCATATTGCTGCGCACTCAAACGACCAACGCAGGGTGCACTACAGCGGTGTATTTGATGGAGCAAACAAGGCCGACTGCGATTCTTGAAAACGGAATCCTCACAGGTGCGCAAACGAAACACTTTTTGCAAAATTTGCACACTATTGCGCACCGCCCATGAGTTTGGAAACGGGCCAAAATAATGATTGCGCTTATCCACCTTGCCACGATAAGAGGCAAGTCTTGGAAATTCGTGGCCAGTCAGCATCACGTAGGGGTAAGACTTATCATCTCTGAAAAGGATATTAAATGGTGGCGCTAACTCCTTAATCAGATTGTTTTCCAGAATTAAGGCCTCAGTCTCTGTGCGCGTGACCGTGGTTTCATAACGAGCGATTTTGCTCACCATGAGAGCAATGCGAGGTGAAAGCTGGGTACGCTGGAAATAGCTCGAAACACGCTTTTTTAGGTTGCGTGCTTTGCCTACATATAGAATCTGTCCAGCTTCATCAAAAAAGCGATACACCCCCGGCAATCCGGGCAGCCGTTTAACGTCTTGCTGTAGATTTTCAAAAAGCGAATTACTCATGCGTTGGGATATTTTCTGCCAAATCGTGGACAACTATGGTGATGCCGGTGTTTGCTGGCGCCTAGCCCGAAGCTTATCAAGCATTCATGGCCAAACAGTACGTATTTTTTGCGATAACCTGCCAACCCTCAATTTACTCGCATCCGGGGTTCATGTAGAGATTAAAGACAAAATCCAACTATTGCCATGGGAGAGTAGCTTTGAAAACCATCGGCACCAAGCGCAAGCGCCTGATGTAGTGATTGAGGCATTTGGCTGCCAACTCCCCGAGCGCTACCTAGTAGGCCTGTTGGTGGCCCCCAAAAAACCGATCATCATTAATCTAGAGTACTTGAGTGCTGAACCATGGATTGTTGATTTCCATGGCAAATCTTCGCCACAATCTCACGGCATACCGAAGTATTTTTTCTTTCCCGGTTTTCAAGATCAGGTTGGCGGAATCTTAATAGACCCGGTACCGCCAAGCAGTCCTCCTAGCATTTCAAGCATTCCTATAAGTCTTGAGAAAGCGTGGTCGCAGCTTCGCCCTCATGCCAAACGCATTAGCATCTTTTGCTACCCTGGAGCTCCTTTGCGTAAATGGCTAGAAGATCTTGCTAGTCTTGATCAGGACTTTGACATTCTGCTCACGCACGGTCATGCTGAACTGCTAGGTATCAATACCGGCCAAGCAATTCAATTGCCTGAGCACGTCCAATTGCACCCCCTTCCCTTTGTGTCACAAGATGAATACGACTGGCTCTTAAGTCAGTGTGATTTCAATATTGTTCGAGGTGAGGACTCTTTTGTGCGAGCGCAATTGGCAGGCAAACCATTTATTTGGCACATTTATCCACAAGAAGACCGTGCCCATGAGGTGAAATTGGCTGCATTCCTAGATCTCTATCTAGAGGGGGCAAATCAAGATTTGAGGCTATCGACGATTGCAGCTATGACTTGGGCAATGCCCAGCCAGTGGTTTGGGGCTATCGACGCTTGGAGCGCCCATGGCGAGGCTTGGCGTGCCCATCTACTCAAAAAACAAGGGGATGGTGGTTTAGCAGCTCGTTTATTAGCATTTGTGGGTTAATCCCAAGCAATAAAGGCGGGCGGGCGGTTACAATCTTGTTTTTGATAAAACTCGCAGAAAATCAGCTCTGCACCCAGGAATAGCAAGATGAAAACAGCACAAGAACTCCGCGTTGGTAACGTAGTAATGATCGGCACCGATGCCATGGTCGTTTTGAAAGCAGAATACAGCCGCTCAGGCCGCAACTCTTCCGTTGTGAAAATGAAATTTAAGAACTTGTTAACAGGCGCTCCAAACGAAGGCGTATACAAGGCTGATGACAAATTCGATGTCGTGATCCTTGATAAGAAAGAATGTACTTACTCTTACTTCGCTGATCCAATGTATGTTTTCATGGACGGCGACTACAACCAATACGAAGTTGAAGCCGAATTCATGGGTGATGCATTGAACTACCTAGAAGAAAGCATGCCATGTGAAGTTGTGTTCTATGAAGGTAAAGCGCTTTCAGTAGCAATGCCAAATTCTTTGGTTCGTGAAATTATTTATACCGAGCCAGCAGTAAAAGGTGACACCAGTTCTGGCAAGGTCTTGAAGAACGCAAAATTAGCCACCGGCTATGAATTGCAAGTTCCCCTCTTCTGCAATACCGGCGACAAGATTGAAATTGATACACGCACAGGCGAGTATCGCAGCCGCGCGAACTAATCAGCATCTGTCATTAAAGCAAAAGCCCGGCATGCCGGGCTTTTTTATTACTACCGAACCTCTATCAAAATAGGACTCAAGCAATCAACTGAAATTGCTGTAACAAGCCTTTAGCATGCTGATACTGAGCCTCTTTCTGCAGGGCATTCCAATCCAGCGCGGGGGTCTGCGGCATTAAACGATTTAAGCGACTCATCGACTCAGACTGCTTCACTTTTGAGACCCTTAAGTCTTTCAATAACTGGTCAGCCAAGTCTGGGCGATTACAAATCAATACAGCATCACAACCAGCCTCTAATGCCAGCCCTGCACCCCTCACAACTGAGCCCGCAACACTAGCACCCTCCATCGAAAGATCATCACTAAAGATCACGCCTTCAAAACCGAGTTCTTGGCGCAATACCGAATGCAACCAGATCTTAGAAAATCCAGCCGGTAAGCTATCCACCTGCGGATAAATCACGTGGGCTGGCATTACGGCAGCCAAACTCAGATCGAGCCATTCGTATGGTTTCGCATCATCATTGAGAATGTCTTGTAACGAACGCTCGTCAACTGGAATAGCTACATGCGAATCGGCTTCAGCCCATCCATGCCCCGGAAAATGCTTGCCGCAATTGGCCATACCTGCCATGCGCAAGCCATCATTCAAACTCTTTGCTAGGGCAAAGACAATTTGGGGGTCACGGCTAAAAGAACGATCGCCAATGACACCGCTGCGTCCAAAATCCAGATCAAGTACAGGCGTAAAGCTGAAATCAACTCCGCAGGCACGCAGCTCAGTACCAAGCACATAACCACAGGCAGTAGCAGCTGCCATTGCTAAGGCAGCAGATTGGGCGGCATGCTTAGAGGTATTTTTTGCCGACCAAAGTTCGCCTAATTTACGCATCGCCGGCAAGTGTGTAAAACCATCTTGCTTAGCGCGTTGGACTCTTCCGCCTTCATGATCAATTGAGATCAACACATCAGGACGTAACTTTTTAATATCTCCAGCTAACTTAGTAAGCTGCTTGCGATTAGCAAAATTACGACCAAATAAAATGACGCCACCAGTCAGAGGATCTTGAATACGTCGACGATCTTGGGCATTTAATTCAAGACCAACAACATCCAAAGTAACTGGGCCTGGCTTCATATTTAGCTTACTCATTTTTTCCTCAGAATTCCTTCTGCTTTATCTGTTGTCAAACTTATTTCTGCACTACGATCACATGGGCAATCGCCATATCCTGCTCATCACTAACCGTAACCTGCGCTTCCCAATTGCGCTCAGCCATAAAACCTGCCAATGCACCTAAATAACTTGTTACCGGCTTACCGCTTGGCTCATTTAAGGTTTGCAGAGATCGCCAAGTCATTGGCATTCGCATACCCAAACCAATTGCTTTAGAAAAAGCTTCCTTGGCTGCAAAGCGAGTTGCTAAAAATGCGATACCGCGTTTGTGATTTCTGGCAAGACGATGCTTAAAAACTATCATTTCATCAGGTCCAAGAATTTTTTCAGCCAATCGACCATGAGTGCGATCATAAGCAGCCTGCAGCCGCTCAATCTGCAAAATGTCTGTACCAATACCAATGATCATGTGCTTACTTGTCTCGACCCTGAGCCATGAGAGACTTCATGTCGGTAATCGCCCGCTGCCAACCCTTAAACAGAGCCTCAGCAACAATCGCATGGCCAATATTGAGTTCTGATAGCTCAACAATGCCGGCGATAGGCAATACATTACCCTCATTCAAACCGTGGCCTGCATTTACCCGCAGACCAATATTTTTACCAAACTGCGCAGCTTTACGAATACGCTCCAACTCTTGCTCTTGTTCAATCCCAGAAAGATCTGCGTAACGGCCAGTATGCAATTCAATCACTGTGGCGCCAACATCTTTGGCAGCCTGGATTTGCCGCTCTTCTGGATCAATAAATAAAGATACCCGAATACCTGCATTCACAAGTTTTGTAGTGGCTTCCTTGATGGCATCAAAGTAACGCACAACATCCAAGCCACCCTCCGTGGTTACTTCCTCACGCTTTTCTGGGACAAGACAAACGTCATGCGGCTTGACTTGACAGGCAATATCAATCATCTCTGGTGTAACCGCGCACTCCAAGTTCATCCGGGTTTTTATCAAGGGACGCAGTGCAATTAAGTCAGCATCCTTAATATGACGTCGATCTTCACGTAAATGCAGCGTAATCAAATCCGCGCCCGATTCTTCTGCTAGGCAAGCAGCCTTTAAAGGGTCTGGATAAATCGTCCCACGTGCGTTACGCAGTGTCGCCACATGGTCAATATTGATACCAAGTTCAAGGGGGTAGTTCTTACTCATTTAGCTAGATTACTAGATTTTTTTCAAATCAATCAGAATTTGGCGGGTGGTTAAAACCTGATCTTGTAAATGCAGTCCCAACAAAAATCGCATCAGCTGCTTGCTCTCTGAGAGCGTCTCTGGATCAGAAAAATCTCCAACTGCGATTGCCAGCAAGGATTTGCCCATTAATACAGGCCAATGACCAGGGTCATCGCTTTGCGCAGGCCTGACGCCGCGCTCAGGCTGATAGACATACCTCTCTTGCGCGACCGGCGCAGCATTGGTTTCAACACAACGATCCAAGGCAGCTGCATAACCAGTTTCCTGCAAAAGAGTCAGTTCAAATGGGCGCAAAATTTCTTCTAAGCCCTTTGATTCAAATTCTAAGTTAGAGAGCGCCAAAATCGTATTAGTGTAGTGATCATAGAGTCTTTCGTACTCATCTTCACGCGCTAAAAACTTGACTAAGAGCTCATTTAGATAAAAACCACAGAGAAGAGCATCACCTACCAATGAAGGGGTACCACCAACCCACTCTGATTTTGTGAGAGTACGTAATTCTGATTTACCACTCCAAGAAACTAGCAGCGGCTGGAAGCGCTGCAGGACTGGACGTAAGCTTGAGTGTGGGCGCTTTGCACCTTTAGCGATCAAAGCCATGCGGCCATGCTGGCGAGTAAAAACATCCAGAATTAAGCTGGTTTCCTTATAAGGAATGCTGTGTAGTACAAAAGCGGGTTCGTCAGTTACACGAATGGAGGCCATTTTTTACTCTAGGCCTTGCGCCCGCAATTCTGCACGATCATCAGCCCAGCCGCGTTTTACTTTGACCCAAGTCTCCAAAAAGACTTTCCCGTCAAATAACTTTTCCATATCAATGCGCGCATCAGTCGAAATCTTTTTGAGACGCTCGCCTTTTTGACCAATGATCATTGCCTTATGGCTATCACGATCTACCAAAATAGTTGCAGCAATGCGGCGCATTTTGCCATCCATCTTGAACTGATCAATCACTACAGTACTCGTGTAGGGCAACTCCTCACCAGTAAAGCGAAACACCTTCTCACGCAGAATCTCTGCCGCCAAAAAGCGTTCACTACGATCAGTGATCGTATCGCCATCGTAAACCGGCTCACCTTCAGGCAAGTATCCCTCCAAGACATCGAGCAGGCGCGCAATATCGGGTGGACTCTTGGCACTCATTGGGACAATCTCAGCAAACTCACATTGATTCTGATCTTCATGGCCACCCAATTCACTCCAGGGGCGACTCATTTCTTTCATGAAATTCAATAAAGCCTGATCTCGTTCAGAAGGGGTCTGAAAGCGACTGTTAAATAAATCGAGCTTGTTTAGTACCAACACGATTGGCAAATCCGCAGGTAAGAGCTTTAAGACCTTTTTGTCATCTTCACCAAAATACCCAGCCTCAACTACAAAGCAAGCTACATTGACATCTTGCAGCGCCGTAGTCACCGTACGATTTAAGGCCTTGTTCAAGGTATTCATTAAACGTGTTTGAAACCCAGGCGTATCAATGAATATAAATTGAGCATCATCGCGATTCTGGATTCCGAGAATTCGATGGCGCGTAGTTTGAGCCTTACGGGAGGTAATGCTGATCTTTTGACCCACCAGCGCATTAAGCAAGGTCGATTTACCCATATTGGGACGCCCAACAATGGCGATAGTGCCGCATCTAAACACGATTAGCCCTTCAGCTTAAGATTTAACTGCTCTTCGGTCGCTTCTTTTTTTGCAGCCTTTTTCTTGGCCGACCGAGTTTTCCTTGGTTTACGTGACTCTTGCGGCAATGCCTTGAGTACTGCCATTAAAGCAAGTTTGGCAGCCGACTGCTCGGCTGCACGCCTAGAAGCACCCTCACCCTTTACGCTGACTTTCAGGCTAGGAATAAGGCACTCCACTTCAAATTGCTGGTTATGTGCCGCACCAGTAGTACCAGTTACGTTATAAGTTGGTAGCGGCAACTGATAACCCTGCAAACACTCCTGAAGCAAGGTTTTGTCGTCCTTACCTAGAGTCTTTGGATCTACATTAGCNAGAATGACAGAATACAGTTTGCGCAAGCATGTCTTAGCAGCATCAAACCCACCATCTAAAAATATTGCGCCTGTAACTGCCTCAAGCGTATCAGCCAAAATNGATGGGCGGCGGAATCCNCCACTCTTTAATTCACCCTCACCCAAGCGAAGGTAGTCAGATAAAGAAAGTGTCTGGGCAATTTCGTATAAAGCTTGTTGTTTTACTAAATTGGCCCTGACGCGCGAGAGATCGCCCTCATCCAAATCTGCATAGCGTTCGTAGAGCATTTCGGCAACCACGCAATTTAAAATGGAGTCGCCCAAAAACTCTAGACGCTCATTATTCTTTTTGCTATGACTGCGATGCGTGAGAGCCTGATTGAGCAACTCGGCCTTCTTAAAGCTATAGCCGAGGCGCTCTTGCAATGGTGCGGTTTCGATAACAGCGCGCGCGTTCATATGCTTAATCGAAGCTGCCAATGCGACTTAAAGAACCTAAGTTGAGCCATACAAAGAAGGCTTTTCCAACAATATTTTTATCCGGCACAAATCCCCAGTAACGAGAATCAGCGCTGTTATCTCTGTTATCGCCCATTGCAAAATAGTTACCCTCAGGTACTTTGCATATCACTCCAGAGGCTTGGTACTGGCAGTTCTCAAAGCCAGGAAAACGCTCGCTCGGAAAATTGCCCGCAGGACGCTCTGGGTCATTCAGAATGGAGTGACTGTTGCCACCCAAGTCAGCTGGAAAAGTTTCGGTATAGCGCTTTGCATAGCGCATATTTTCCGGATCAAGATAAGACTCGCCCCCGGTATATTGCAATGGCTGGCCATTAATTTTTAAACGCTTGTCTTGGTATTCAATTGTGTCGCCAGGCAAAGCAATGATTCTCTTAATGTAATCAACTGACTCATCGCGTGGGTAACGAAATACCACTACATCGCCTCGTTTAGGAGATCCCAATTCAATCACTTTTTGATTAATCACCGGCAAACGAATGCCATAAGTAAATTTATTAACCAAAATAAAATCGCCAATCTGCAAAGTCGGAATCATCGATCCAGACGGAATCTTGAATGGCTCAGCTATAAACGAACGCAACAAGAACACCGCACAAATGACTGGGAAAAAACCAGCGGTGTATTCCAGCCATAAGGGCATTTGATTGATGCCTGCAACACGCCTTTGTGGTGCGAAATAAAATCGGTCTGCAAGCCAGGCAACACCAGACACAAGGACCAAAATAAAAAGAACTAGCGCAAAATTCATTAATCATCTACCTGCAAAATAGCCAAGAAGGCTTCCTGTGGAATTTCCACATTTCCGACCTGCTTCATCCGTTTCTTACCTTCTTTTTGCTTCTCTAAAAGCTTGCGTTTACGAGAGATATCCCCGCCATAACATTTGGCCAATACGTTCTTACGCAAAGCCTTCACGTTTTCACGTGCCACGATATTGCTACCAATAGCCGCCTGAATCGCTACATCAAACATTTGTCTTGGAATGATGCCGCGCATCTTAGCCACAACTTCGCGACCACGATGCTGACTGTTACTTCGATGGACGATCACTGACAGCGCATCCACACGTTCACCGTTAATCAAGATATCGACTTTGACGACATCCGCAGGACGGTACTCTTTAAATTCATAATCCATTGAGGCATAGCCACGTGAGATGGATTTCATCCTGTCAAAGAAATCGAGCACGATTTCAGCCATCGGTAATTCATAAGTGAGCTTGACCTGGCGACCCAGATAGTTCATGTCCGTCTGAATGCCGCGCTTCCCAACACACAAGGTAATAATTGCGCCCACATACTCTTGCGGCATGTAGAGGTTGACCGTAACAATTGGCTCAAGAATGGTATTGATCTTGCTGGTCTCAGGCATCTTGGATGGGTTATCTACCATCAAAATCGTGCCATCCGATTGCTCAACTTGATACACCACGGTTGGCGCCGTGGTGATCAGATTCATGCCGTATTGACGCTCTAAGCGTTCTTGCACGATCTCCATGTGCAGCAAGCCCAGGAAACCACAACGGAAGCCAAAGCCTAAAGCTTGCGATACCTCTGGCTCATACAAAAGAGAGGCATCATTTAACTGTAGCTTCTCAAGCGACTCGCGCAGTTGATCGTATTCACTTGCCTCGACTGGGTACAGACCAGCAAAAACTTGCGACTTCACCTCTTTAAAGCCAGGTAATGGCTCGCTCGCTGGAGTGCGGCCTTGTTGACCTGGAGAATGGGTCACTGTATCGCCTACTTTGGCCGCTTTTAACTCCTTGATGCCGGCAATCACAAAGCCTACTTGTCCAGCAGATAACTGCGGGCGATCTACGGACTTTGGACTAAAGACGCCAACATGTTCAACAAGATGACTCGAGCCATTGGCCATCAATGTAATTTTGTCTTTGGGCTTTAGGGTGCCATTGACTACGCGTATCAACATCACTACGCCAACATAGTTATCAAACCAAGAATCAATAATCAGGGCCTGTAGCGGATCTGTCGCACTCCCCTTAGGAGGCGGTACGCGACGAATCATCTCTTCAATAACATCAATCACACCTACACCTGTTTTAGCAGAGCAGGTCATGGCATCTGATGCATCAATGCCAATCACATCTTCAATTTCTTGTTTTGCTCGCTCTGGATCTGCTTGCGGCAGATCAATCTTGTTTAAGACAGGCACGACCTCAACACCCAACTCAATCGCCGTATAGCAATTAGCAACTGTTTGCGCTTCTACACCTTGACTCGCATCCACCACCAAGAGAGCGCCTTCACAGGCCGATAAGGAGCGACTCACTTCATATGAGAAGTCCACGTGCCCCGGGGTATCAATTAGATTGAGGTTGTAGGTTTTGCCATCTCTTGCCTTGTAAGCCAGAGCGGCTGTTTGCGCTTTGATGGTGATGCCACGCTCGCGTTCGATATCCATCGAGTCGAGTACCTGGGCTTCCATTTCACGGTCAGAAAGACCGCCACACAACTGAATAATGCGATCAGCAAGAGTAGATTTACCGTGATCGATATGGGCGATGATAGAAAAATTGCGGATTAAATCCATGGCGTCTTATTAGGTCATTCAAAAAACGCCTTGTCAGAACGCACCACAATGATGCGCTGCAAAAAGTCGTCTTGGTAGGATTGTAATGGGTGGCGCCCTGCAGGCGCCGAACCCAATTATTTGCCCTAAATTAGGGCATTTAGGCTTACTTTGGCCGGACTGGAATAATCAGAGTGCTATCGGCACGTCGGACAAACACTGGCACCGCTTTATTGGAATCCAGCCCCTTCACAAGGGACTCAAACTGCTTCACTCCCGAAATATCTACGTCAGCAATGCGGACTATGACATCGCCCGGACGCACTCCAGAGCGTGCTAAAGCACCATCATTAATGCCGATAACCTCGACACCTCCATGGATATTTAATTCCTTCTTACGGGCATCTGAAAGCTCGCCAACGCTCACGCCGAGGGCGTTGACGCTGCCACCGGCAGCACTTCCTGCTTCAGGTTTCTTGCTCGCTGCAGCAGCCACTTCAGAATCACCTCCAACAGTGACCGTGAGATCGCGCGTAGATCCCTTGCGCCAAACTTGAACATTCACCACTGTGCCAGGCTTGGTTTCCCCAACTAGCCGTGGCAAATCAGTCGACTTAGCAATCTCCTTGCCATGAAAGCTCAGAATGACATCCCCAGACTCAATCCCACCCAATGCAGCAGGGCCGCCAGGCTCTACATTGCGTACGTAGGCGCCGCGTGGCTTACCAAGGCCCAAGCTCTCAGCCACCTCCTTAGTCATATCGCCCAATGCAACCCCAATCTTGCCGCGGACCAACTTGCCGTTAGTGCGCAACTGATCAGCCACTCGCATTGCCTCATCAATTGGAATAGCAAAAGAAATTCCCATATAACCGCCCGAGCGGCTAAAGATTTGCGAATTGATTCCTATTACTTGACCAGCGGTATTCAGAAGGGGGCCGCCAGAGTTCCCAGGATTGACTGCGACGTCCGTTTGAATAAAGGGTAAATAGTCCCCAGTATCGCGACTCTTGGCCGAAACAATACCCGCGGTAACTGAGTTTTCAAGTCCAAATGGCGACCCAATCGCCAACACCCACTCACCCACCCTAACCTTGGATGAATCCCCTAAGGGCAATTTTGGGAGGTCGTGCGCCTCAATTTTCACCACAGCAACATCAGTCCGCTTATCCAACCCCAAGAGCTTGGCCTTGAACTCACGTTTATCTGTGAGGGTCACATAAATAGTGCTAGCACCCTCAACCACATGGGCGTTTGTCAGAATCAAACCATTGGCATCAAAAATGAAACCGGAGCCCACGCCCCGATCGGCTTCCTGTGGCTGACCTTGATTTGCGGGTGGCTGCTTAGGAGCGCTTGGGATTCCAGGGATAGGTACCCCAAAAAAACGCCTAAAGAACTCTGCCTGATCATCAGGCATCCCAGGGAAACCACCTTGCGCTTGCTGCACCACCACCTTTTCGGTGGTACGAATATTCACTACTGCAGGACTGGCTTTTTCAACTAAATCAGCAAAATCAGGAATAGAAACGCGTGGACTTTGCGCATATACACTGGAAATAAATGAGAAATTCCCCAGGCTTAAGGCCGCCAAGAGTGCAATGAAGTACTTTTTTATCATGCTAATTAACCCACTTGGTAAAAACCAATTAATAAACAATGTAAAGAATATTAGGTGAGCTTACCAAAAATCAAGCTGCCGTTTGTTCCACCAAAACCAAAGTTATTTTTAACGGCATGATCTATCTTCACGTCCCGTGCTGTATTAGCGCAGTAGTCTAAATCGCACTCAGGATCTTGATTAAAGATATTGATGGTTGGTGGAGATTTCTGGTGATGTAAGGCCAGAATTGTAAAAACGGATTCCAAACCACCAGCGCCACCCAAAAGGTGACCAGTCATCGATTTGGTCGAATTAATCAAGGTATTTTTAGCATGATCGCCTAAAGCAGCCTTGATTGCAGCGGTCTCATTCTTATCGCCCAAAGGGGTAGAGGTACCGTGCGCATTAATGTACTGAATTTGATCTGGATTTAAACCGGCGTCGCGCATAGCATTGGCCATACAACGGCGTGGACCATCCATATTTGGTGCTGTCATATGATATGCATCACCACTCATGCCAAAACCTAAAAGCTCGCAATAAATCTTTGCACCACGCGCCTTGGCATGCTCATATTCTTCAAGAACCACTACACCAGCACCCTCACCAAGAACAAAACCATCACGATCTTTATCCCAAGGGCGTGATGCTGTTGCCGGATCATCATTGCGGGTCGATAGAGCACGGGCCGAAGCAAAACCACCTACACCCAAAGCAGAGATAGTGGATTCGGCACCGCCAGCCACCATCACATCTGCATCGCCATATTGAATCAAGCGGGCGGCTAAGCCAATGCTGTGCAAGCCTGTTGTGCAAGCGGTCACAGCAGCTACATTGGGACCCTTCAATCCAAACAAAATGCTCAAGTGCCCAGAAATCATATTAATGATTGAGCCAGGCACAAAGAAGGGGGAGATACGACGCGGGCCGCGGGCTAACAATTCAGCGCTAGTCTCTTCGATCATTGGCAAACCGCCAATACCAGAGCCAACCATCACGCCAATTCGTTCAGCATTTTCCTCAGTTACTTGAAGACCACTATCGCGAATAGCCTGTGTGCCAGCGGCAATGCCGTAATGGATAAAAGTATCCATGTGGCGCGCTTCTTTGGCGGAAACATATTCCTCAACATTGAAATCCTTCACCTCTCCAGCGAAATGAACGCTTAGCGGAGCATGGTCGAATTTAGTGATCGTCGCAATACCTGATTTGCCCGCAAGCAAATTAGACCAAGCGGCGTCAACCGAATTTCCAACTGGTGAGATAAGGCCTAAGCCGGTGACTACTACCCGGCGTCGGCCATTTAATGCTGACACAGTAATAACTAAAAATTAGCTATAGCAAAGGGAATTAACCCTGAGCTTTAGAAGTAGCAAAGTCGATAGCGAGCTGAACAGTAGTGATTTTTTCAGCTTCTTCATCAGGAATTTCGATCCCGAATTCATCTTCCAAAGCCATTACAAGCTCAACAGTGTCAAGAGAGTCAGCGCCCAAGTCGTTCACGAAAGAAGATTCATTCTTGATGTCTCCTTCTGCGACGCCCAATTGCTCAGCGACGATTTTCTTAACGCGTTGTTCGATGTTGTCCATTAATTTCCCCAGGGGTTGTAAAAACGATGGAAGGATTTTATCAGCTTGGCAGAAGAAATCAGAAAATCCGCCAAAAATTGAATAAATCCTTGCTTTGCCGTTAGGCTAAATAGAGTCCGCCATTGACGTGTAGTGTGTTACCAGTGATATATCCTGCCGCCGGAGAGGCCAAAAAGGCCACCGCCTGAGCGACATCTTCCGGGCTACCCAGGCGGGCTAGCGGAATATTCGCTTTTAGGGCATTTTGCTGCTCTTCACTCAGAGCACGGGTCATATCGGTATCAATAAAACCAGGGGCAACACAGTTTACGGTGATATTGCGGCTACCGATTTCACGCGCCAAGGCACGGGTCATACCTGAGACACCTGCTTTTGCAGCAGCATAATTCGCTTGCCCTGGATTACCCATATGGCCAACAATGGAGGTGATATTAATAATTCTGCCAGCGCGCGCCTTCATCATGGGGCGCATCACCGCCTGAGACAAGCGAAAAACCGCACTTAAATTGGTATCAATCACATCAGTCCACTCGTCGGCCTTCATACGCATGGCCAATTGATCACGTGTAATACCAGCGTTATTGACCAAAATAGAGATGCCACCAAAATCTTTGACGATCGAATCAATGATTTGCTCGCAGGCTTGGGGGTCAGTCACGTTGAGGACCTCGCCACGACCGCCGCTGGGCTCTAGACGCGCATGGATTGCTTTTGCACCATCCGGCGAGGTTGCCGTTCCAATTACCTTAGCTCCGCACTTGACCAATTCTTCGGCAATGGCCTGACCAATACCACGTGAAGCTCCGGTAACCAGAGCAATTTGTCCGCTTAAGTCGATATTCATTTTTCTGTTCCTATTTCAAATGCGCCAAGGCCTCATTCAGGCTGGCTTCATCAAATACTGGCACGCCAGTAAGTTGATCATTAATACGCTTTGTAAGACCAGCCAACACCTTGCCTGGTCCGCATTCGACTACCTGCGTGACGCCCTGCTTAGCCATCGCTTGAATCGTTTCATGCCAACGAACGGGTTTGGCGGCTTGACGCACTAGGGCTTCTTTAATTGCTGCAGGGTCATTAAGCACCTCCACATCCACGTTATTAATTACAGCAATGGTGGGCACTTTAAACTCAATGCCAGCCAAATAAGCTTCTAATTTCTCAGAGGCAGGTTTTAATAAAGAGGAGTGAAATGGTGCGGATACTGGCAATGGCAGTGCACGTTTAGCACCGGCAGCTTTGAGCAGCTCACATGCTTTAGTCACTGCACTACTTGCACCAGCAATCACAACCTGGCCGGGAGCATTGAAGTTCACCGCCTCGACCACACTACCTGACTGGTCACTTGCCTGCGCACATACTTGAACAACCGCGGCATCATCCAAGCCCAATATGGCAGCCATGCCACCAGTTCCAACGGGAACTGCATTTTGCATAGCCTCAGCACGAAATCGCACTAACGGTACCGCATCTTTAAATGAAATAACGCCGGCTGCAACCAAGGCTGAATACTCACCTAGGCTATGACCCGCCATCACCTTAGGCAATGTACCACCAGCCGCAACCCAGGCCCGAAAAAAAGCTACACCAGCAGTCAACATCACTGGCTGTGTATTCGTAGTGAGTGAGAGCGCCTCTGCCGGCCCTTCAGCAATTAACTTTGTAACATCTTCACCAAGAGCATCGGAGGCCTCCTGCAAAGTAGCTTTCACTTCTGGGCGACTTGCGATGGAATTGAGCATGCCGACAGATTGAAGCCCTGGCCAGGAAATACAAAAGCAAATGTCATATAAATAGATCGGTTAAAGGATGTAGTAATGAATAAATTCTAGAGACTGCCTTAGTATTTAATGGTGACAGCGCCCCACGCAAAGCCACCGCCAACGCCCTCTAAAAGCAAGTGCTGGCCACGCTTTATTTGACCCGAGCGAATGCCAGCATCCAAAGCAAGAGGAATCGATGCGGCAGAGGTATTGCCATGTTCATGCACCGTCACAATTACCTTTTCCATCGACATGCCCATCTTGCGGGCAGTGCCCTCCATAATTCGAATGTTTGCCTGATGTGGTACTAACCAATCTATTTGCTCGGGCTTTAGATTCGCTTTTTCTAATGCCTCATGAGCCACTTGCTCTAATACTTTGACCGCCAACTTGAAAACAGCTGGCCCATCCATGGTTAAGAATGGATCACCTTCAACCCCGCCATTAATAGCTCGACCAGGCACACACAGAATGTCGCGCTGACTTCCATCGGCATGCAAGGCTGCCGACAGAATGCCGGGCTCGGCAGATGCCTCTAAAATCACAGCACCAGCGCCGTCTCCAAATAAAACGGATGTAGTGCGATCTTGAAAATTTAATATGCGTGAAAAAGTTTCTGCGCCTAAAACCATTACTTTTTTATAGGTCCCAACACGAATAAATGCGTCGGCTATTGCTAAGGCATAAGTAAAGCCTGCGCAGACTGCTTGGACATCAAAGGCAGCGCAGTAATTGTGTGCACCTAATTTATCCTGGACTACACAGGCAGTACTAGGAAAACCACCCAAATGATCAGGTGTTGAGGTAGCCAAAATAATCAAATCGAGATCACTAGATTCAATGCCGGCACTCGCTAAAGCTGCCTGAGCGGCTTTTACTGCCAAATCGCTGGTTAGTTCATTTGCAGCAGCAAAGTGACGCGCAGAAATTCCACTACGGGTTTTAATCCACTC
>TBL_comb47_HYPODRAFT_10003776_pt1 | contig 17754 bp, 17 predicted proteins | sample TroBogypolimnion_40_FD_10682 | JGI IMG/M metagenome (IMG submission 10682)
CAAGTGTTTTGGGTCTTGCTGGAGTCGTGTCTAGAGAAGAAACAAAAGCAGGAACAATATTGCCTTGATCGGATTGGGCTTGAGTTTGCGAAGTACCAATACCAATCCACACAACCATCATGATCATGGTTAAAACAGTCATCACCGAAGCTACTGCCATGGCGATATGTGTAAGTCCAAGTCGGCTACCTTGCATAGTTGGAATGATCTGCTCTGCCTGCTTTAGTACAGGGGGAATCAAAATAATTGAAATTATTAAGAATGAAACCCCAACCCATACGGGTTCTATGGCTCCATGGCCATCTACATGAAAAACGGTAAGCAGTATCGCTCCACCCAAAACAACTGATATCCAGCCCGCTATCGCCCTGAGAGCGCTTACCGCCCAGCTTGCCAACCCAAAAATAACTACTGGTGCAACGATCCAAACGGGTGGTGATCCAACTCCGCCAGGGTTATTTAGGGCCACGTGAAGGACTCCGCCATTTGCCGTAGGCACACCCGGTGCAAACAAAAATTGAGTTGGGTGCAAAATGAGTCCGAGCGACCAGGGAAGTTCTAAAAATAGGACAGTGATAATCAGAACAATTCGGCGAAGAGCTGGCTTGAAGGCTTCGCCTTCTAGAAAATCAATCCAACCTCCCGCTACTGATGTGGCACGAGTTCTTACCAAATTATTTATGAGCATAATAAATTGAATTACTAACCAGATACCAAAAATTAAAGGGGAGAAAGAAGCAACAATTCCCACCAGTAGAGCCACTGAAAAAAACTTACGCCATGAAATTTCAGAGATCTTCGACAACAATGGATTGACAAAGAGAAAAATAGGAGCGATGAGGTAAAGCACCAATACATCAATCCGCCCCTGATTTAGCGCCGTCCACAATAGAGGTGTTAATACATATACAAGCCCACCTATCGAGGCCAAATATTGCTTAATGCCTATTTTGCGTAGCGCCCAGGCAAAGGTCAGAAATGCTATTGAAGGCGCTAAGAAAAAGATGGTCGTAAGAAGAAGTGACAAGTGCCCCAGTGTGACAATGGAGGCCAGGCCCAATACCGCAACCCAGGGTGGCGTTGCCATCGACGAACCCATCCCCACCAGGTGCCAAGAATCTGCATAGCTACGCAAGAGTTCTGCGCCACTCGGAGGAATAGCTCCCAGTGCGCCTCCCGAAAGAGAACCGAAACGACTCCTTCCGGCAACAACAGAAAGAACAAGAATAAGAATCGAGATCAATAAATCGGGTCGTTTAGCCAGTCGTTTAAAGATAGATGGATGGTTCGTAGGTGCGTAATCAATCTCATCGAAGTCTTCTGGAACAATCCCCAGCGCAGAATATGTTTGGCCAGTTATAGGCTCGACTTCATCTTCTTTTTGAATCTTCTTAGTAAAGGCAGCAGCTAACCGATCCAATCCAGCACGAATCTGTGTTGCCCTGCCAGGTACGAATTTCTTAATAATTGTGGGCGAAAGTAATCGTGTTTTTTTGCGAAGCCGTCGAGCCTTGATCAGGTCAGCGGGATGCAGAATCAAAAGGCCCACTGCGGCAATTTCATCAGCAGCGTATCCTGGCAACTTTGCCAACAGGTCAAATACGGCTCGAATCAAACTTGTACCAATTACTTGAATACCAACCCATGGCAGTAACCACCATGACGTATTGACCAGCATTACATAAGCGGCATTTCTGCGATCCAAGAGAAGTGGTCGATGCAAGAATGCTTCGGATACATCGACCGCGCGACGTTCGGTAGCTGATGCTTCGGCGTGAAAGGCCGTAGCTGCGCCGACGCAGATTGCACCAAGGCCAGCGACGTGAGCACGCCAGCCCAAATCGACATCATCTCTAAAGAGGGCAAGGTTTGGGTCCAGGCCTCCCAACTCTTCAAAGGCAGTACGGCGCACCAACATAGCCGCAGTACTTACCGATAAAACATCGATCGTTGCATCATGTTGACCTTGATTCTGTTCTCGATGTTCCAATCCGGTCCAACGTGCTCCATTTCCTGCAATTGATATTCCAGCTTCAAGTAAATGGTCCCGGTCATACCAACCAATGAGTTTGGGACCTGCGATAACAATTTGAGGTCGCTGCACTACTGCGTCTAACAAAAGTTGTAAGGCATCCGTAGCTGGCGCACAATCATCGTGAATCAACCAGATCCATTCATTATCGATACTTTTTTCAATCGCGGGGGTTTGACTAAGAGCTAACTCGATTGCATCTCCATACCCAATGTCGCGCTCTGCTTGGATAAAAGTTATTCCAGCCGCCCGCAAAAGTTTTGCGGAAGAATCCACCGAGCCGGTATCCACTGCAATAATTCGATCTACACGGCGACTCTGGGAAGAGAGTGCGGCAATTACTTCGGGTAACCACGATGCACCGTTATGGGTAACCAGAATCGCAGTAACAAATATTTGCGAAGCCTCTACTGCCGAGGAATTTTGAACTCGCTTAATCTGAGTCGCCATTAACTGGCACTCCGAATATTCCGAAAATATTGAGAGTTGAAGTTAGGCCGAACGGCGCTTGAGCCGACGACGTTCGCGCTCTGAGAGACCGCCCCAAATTCCAAAACGCTCATCATGCCCGAGAGCGTATTCCAAGCATTCGCTGCGCACATCGCACGAAAGACAGACCCGCTTTGCTTCGCGCGTAGATCCACCTTTCTCAGGAAAAAAGGCTTCTGGGTCGGTCTGAGCGCATAAGGCACGCTCTTGCCAAGATAAATCTGGTGTGCCTATGGGGTTAGTGGAAGCACTGAAATCTGCTCTATTCGAGGCTGAACTTTCAGTCATACGTTCTCCTAAAACTCTGGCACGGCCGTCAACAGCCGCGGTACCTAGGTGAATTACACGCGTGTAATGCCGATTCGTCAAGTCGGCTAGGGTCAGAAACGACCGCTATTTTCCCTTTTTCGTGAATTTTGAGTTAAATCGAGCGATTTATGGAGTTATAGGACTGATAGAACTGGTGTAGCCAAAAAATTGTTTACTGGCCACAAATCCACCTGGAATTTTCGATCCATCTGCAACGAATGTATCCATCAGTTCTGCTTGTGAACCGACCGCGGCCTGCATCCCAATGAACGTTCCAAAGAGCTTCACGCCTGGCTCGATGACTGCCCCATGGCCGACAAAGGTGCCTCCTCCTAGTTCAACATCCGGAGAGACTGTGGCCGACTTAGAAATCAGCGAATCATCACGGTGCTCAAAATCGCCAGTCGCTATTAATGCATCAAATGCAGCTGATTGCACCTCACCGGATATTAAATCTCTCGTCGCTTGTAGAAGCGCCGACGGCGTTCCGATATCTAGCCAATAGGAATTATCGATGTAGCCGTTCAAAGATTTCCCCTGGACTAACAAGTCTGGGAACGTTTCGCGTTCGACGCTAACGACTTTGCCGCTGGGGATTGATTCAATAATATCTCGATTAAAGATATAACAACCAGCATTAATAATTTTTGATGGCGGATTTTCCATCTTCTCGTTGAATGTTCGAATCTTGGAGCCATCCATTTCTACAACTCCATATGCTCGTGCATCCGGTACTTCGGTGAGATATAAGGTGACATCAGAATTCTTGGAAAGATGCAGGTGCATTTGCCTTTGCAAGTCATGTCCGCTGAGGACATCGCCATTAAATACGACAACTGGGCCGCTGTTTTTTAACCGCGTTGCAGCATGAGCTATCGCTCCACCAGTGCCCAACGCCACTTTTTCAACGGCATAAGAAATCTTGATGCCAAAGCTTTCGCCATCTCCAAAATACGGTTCATAGACTTCGGCCAGGAACGATGTCGCGAGGACAATCTCGGTTATTCCTGCTTCTCTGGCTTTGATAATTTGATGTTCAGTAAATGGGATCCCACCTACAGATAACATCGGTTTAGGAGTTGAAAATGTGAGTGGTTGCAGACGAGTACCAAAACCACCTACTAAAAGGATTGCAGAAGTGATTGGCTGAGAACTCATAACTGCCTAACCCAATATTCGCGCTGCGGCTTGGGATATCTGAGCATCAGTGGCCGTCAAGGCAACCCTGATATGCCGTGCGCCGTCGTCACCATAAAAATGTCCAGGTGTAACAAGTATGCCCAGCTCTGCCAAGAATTGAACAGAGTCCAGATCACGCTCTCCCCTCGTGCACCAGATGTAAAGTCCAGCTTCTGTATCTTCAATCCTAAATCCTAATGATTCGAGAGCTGGAATCATGATGTCACGTCTCTTCGCATAACGCGCAGCTTGTTCGTGTACATGCCGTTCATCACTCAACGCGGCGACCATTGCGGCTTGGACTGGCGCGGCAACCAAAAGCCCAGAATGCTTACGGAATTCTCGAATCTTTGCGATCAATAGTGGGTCACCAATAATCATGCCAGCGCGATATCCAGCTAAATTAGATCGTTTCGAAAGTGAGTGCAATGAGAGCAGATTCTTGTTATCTCCTTGAGCTACATGCAAGATCGACTTCGGCTGTGGGCCATCCTGCTTTGCAGGGAAATTGAAATAACATTCATCACTAGCAATGACAGCGCCGGTCTTGCGGGAATACTCAATGACCGCTTTTAGTTCCGAGACGGGAGATATACGTCCCGTCGGATTAGATGGTGAATTAATCCAGGCTAAATCTGCGGTTGGCCAGGTGGCCGGATCAAAGTCCACCGCTGTATTTTCAGCGCGAGCCAAAATACCCCCGACAAGATATGTGGGATATGCAATCTTTGGATAGAGCAAGGTTCTGGCTTCCAGAATTGATGGAAGGTTTGAAACTACCTCTTTCGAGCCAATACTCGGGAGGACGTCAAAGTCTCCGGTGACCCCCAGAATACTTTGCGCCCAGTTGCGCATCGATTCACGCAATGCAGGTGTGCCAATTGTTTGCGGATAGCCAGGGGCGTTGGATGTGGCCACAAGTGCTGCTTGGATAAAATCGGGCGTAGCATCAACGGGAGTCCCCACAGATAAATCAATGGCACCATCACGATATTCACGCGCACGCGCTCCGTACGGGGCTAAAACGTCCCAGGGAAAGTCCGGGAGCTTAATTGGTTACTCGCCTGCTTTAGGAAGAGCAATAACCACTGGGTGGTCGGAATCTTTAGCTCCAACCTTGCTTGCTCCGCCAGGAGATCCAATGGTCTGAAAGAATCCAGAATTTACTTCGGCATATTGCTTCCACGGTGCAGGAACATCGTCCTCGTAATAAATCGCTTCGACCGGACATACGGGTTCGCAGGCACCACAGTCCACGCATTCGTCAGGCTGGATATAGAGCATCCGGCCACCCTCATAAATACAGTCAACAGGGCACTCCTCGATGCAGGACTTGTCCTTAACGTCGACACAAGGTTCGGCGATTACGTATGTCATTTCGTTCCTTTCGAGTAGCGATTCCCATCAACTGCGGAAGAATTGGCAGATCCGCAACAAATGCTATTCCATGGGTAGAGAATAGTGGATACATCGATCAGAGGGGGCTTGGGAATGAAAGCAGCTCCTTCCAACTCAGAAATCGGCCTACGGGTGAGTATCCGACTCCATGATCCCGAGGGTGGCTACCGCGATTTGTTGGGTCGGCTGGAATCCATCACCCAAGTACGCAAAAAGGATGGTTCGCTAGTGACCTTCAATCCAGATCTCATAGCATTATGGAAAGTCGTACCTGAGTGAGCACCCCGACCGGCATCTTTCTCTTTGATACTCAATCACGTACGCAAAAAGAGTTAATTATTTCTGATGGAAGCGCACTGCGTATCTACTGTTGTGGCCCCACGGTCTATCGGGATGCACATGTCGGCAACCTACGCACATTTCTATTGGCAGACCTAGTTCTTCGACTAGCAAAACTCAAAGGCTTTGATTCGCGTCTTATTCAAAATATTACCGACGTTGGACACATGGGTAATGATTTTGAAGATGATAGCGAATCTGAAGACAAGGTAATTGCTCAGGCTAAGCAAGAAAAGTTAAACCCATTTGATATTGCTAGAAAATATGAGGAAAAGTTTCATCAAGATTTAGCACATTTGCGATTCACTCCAGCAGCCGTATACCCACGAGCCAGCGAATCAATACTTCTCATGCAAAATCTAATCAGCGAATTACTGTCGAAAAACCATGCGTACATTGGTAAGGATAAAAGCGTCTACTTTGATTCACAGAGTTTTGCCTCCTACGGAGCAATCAGCGGAAATCGCCTAGATGCCCTAAAGCCTGGGCACAGGTACGACTACGTCGATGACGGTAAGAAATTATTCCATGCAGATTGGGCGCTCTGGAAGGCTGCCGGAAGTCGTACGTCGATGATTTGGGAATCACCGTGGGGCGAAGGATTTCCCGGATGGCATGTCGAATGTTCGGCCATGGCTCTTCACTACCTTGATGGCCATGTTGACCTTCACATCGGGGGTATCGATTTACGCTTTCCGCACCACGAAAATGAGCGCGCTCAAAGCAACGGCGTGACAGCCACGGAAGCGGTCGATGTATGGCTTCACGGTGAACACCTTCTGTTCGAAGGTCGCAAAATGTCGAAAAGTGCGGGCAACGTAGTCTTGCTTGCAGATCTGATCGAGCGTGGATTTGATCCACTTGCACTGCGTCTATGTTTTATGGAGACCAAATATCGCAGCCAGATGGATCTCACATGGAAAGCAATTGAAGCGGCCGATGCCACGATCAAGCGTTGGCGCAATAAATATCAAGAGTGGCGTCAAGATGTTTCACATGTAGATCCAGAAGCTTTGCAGTCACTTCTCCGCGGAATAATCTCTGACCTATCTACAGACCTGGATACCCCAAAGGCAATTATTAAATTGCGAGAGATCGAGCGAGATGAATCCATTAGCCGAACGACTAGAGCAAACCTCTTCGAAATCGTTGATCAGTTCTTTGGACTAGGTATTACCGACAATAGATCGATTCGAGTTCTAGGTGCAGAAGAAGAAAAACTGCTCAATGAAAGGGAAATCGCAAGAGCGCAGAGAGATTTTGCTAAAAGTGATGAGCTACGAGAGGCGCTCCTTGCCAGAAAAATCAAGGTAATTGATACCCCTACGAGTCAGACCTGGGAAGTTATTTAGTAATCGCAGAAAATAGATCTGTTTCTCGACCATCTTTATCAAATGGGGCCGCAGAATCACCCTTAACTCGAATGTAATACTCGGTTCCAGAAATTTTTATCCCCAGTCGTTTCGAGAATGTAAAATTATCTCCGTCAAGTATTAATTGGGTTGCGTGTGCTCGCAAAGCAGCCAATTTATGATCAGTAAATGCATCGCCCTCATACTTTGACGTTACGAGGTGATCGGCTTTAACAAAGGGCATTGCAAGCCATTTTGACGGCGCATAGTTAAATAACTTTATAAGTACTTGAATAATCGGATTGCTACTTGTCAGACTCCCTTGTAACGCCGAACGAGGAATCGCACTCCAATAGATCTTTTGAATCTCCCATGGCTCGCCAGAGCCAAAACCAGGATCGGCGGCCAGCTCTGCCGCCTTCATGGCAATTTGGTGAGCCTTGATGTGGTCTGGATGCCCATAACCACCAAATTCATCGTAGGTGATAAGGACTTGTGGTTTGCGATCACGAATTATTTCTACCAAGCGCGCAGCTGCTTCCATTAAATCTGACTTCCAAAAAGATCTTGGGTCTTCGTTTGGTGGAGTTCCCATCATGCCGCTGTCGCAATACCTGCGGTCTGGATCTCCTAGAAAGAGGTGATCCTTCACGCCAAGCTTTTCCATGGCGGCCTTGAGTTCCCCGACCCGATAATCCCCAAGGGTGTTATCGCGGTTCGCTAGATGATGTTCTAGGGCAGGCACAAGGACTTCCCCGTGTTCTCCGCGAGTACATGTGACAAGTGTGACGGTTACGCCATCGGCGACATATCCAGCCATGGTGGCACCGTTATTGATGGTCTCGTCATCTGGATGAGCATGAACCAATAACATCCTGCGATCTGCAAGCTCTTTCATACACTCATTATCTCCGATGGGCTACGATCGCGCTAATGAGCGAAGAGAAGATACGTCTACCCCGCGATGAACGCCGCGCAACGCTTCTGACCGCGGCTTTAGAAGTCTTTACTGCGGCTGGTTACCATGCCGCCGCGATGGACGAAATCGCCGATCAGGCAAATGTCAGCAAACCCGTCCTGTATCAGCACTTCCCTTCGAAACTCGATTTATATTTAGCGGTCCTAGATATCCATTGTGAGTATCTGGTCGGCGATATTCAAGCTGCAGTCGCTTCGACCAAAGAAAATGCGGGTCGAGTTCTGGCTACAGTCAATGCATACTTTGATTTCATTAATCGTGAAGGTGAAGCCTTTAGATTGCTCTTCGAAAGTGATATGGCCGTAGAACCACAGGTGCGCGAACGACTCAATAAGATGTCATATGACTGCGCCGCGGCATTTAGTGATGCAATCACCGCAGATACCGGAATGCCGCAGGAATCTGCCATGCTGGTCGCGGTCGGATTGATCGGCACAGCACAAACGACAGCACGGCATTGGCTAGCCCGCGATGGAAAAATTGACCGTGATCTGGCAATAAAGCTAGTGGCTAGTTTGCAATGGCGTGGAATTTCAGGTTTCCCCAAGATCTAAAGGCCACTAAACTACGAATATGTCATCTAAAAAGAACTCTGATTCAAAGACCTCTGTTCACATTGGAATTTCTGATTCCTCTCAAGAACTACATTTCGAGACAGAACTAGAGGCAGATAAAGTCTTAGCTTTGGCAAAAGCATCATTGAGCGATCAGACAATTCTTCAATTGACCGATCTTAAAGAGCGCACAATTTTGATTCCTGCCACCAAGATTTCGTATATCCAAATTGGTGATGGATCAGAACTGAAAGTCGGATTTACCGCTTTATAACTCGGCGTTGATTTGCCCGACTCTCTAACTTCTCAAACTCTTCAGGGGACGTTGTGCATTCGCCTAATTGATTGAGTTTCCCGTTGCCGTGATAATCACTAGATCCCGTCATAATTAAATCAAATCCACGAGCTATGCCGGTAAGAAGGTCCCGATTCTCCTGTGTGTGATCACGATGAAAAACTTCGATCCCATCCAATCCGGCAGCGACATAGGCGTCAAAAGTCTCTGGCGAAACGGTACGACTTCGCAGCGATGACATGGGGTGCGCGATCACTGCGACTCCCCCAGCGCCTTTTATCAAGGCGATCGCCTCTTCAGGCGTTGGAGAGTGATGGGCAACATAATAAGGAGAATCGTTGTGTAAGACTTCTGCAAATACTTGATCACGACTCTTCATATACCCCTTAGCAACTAGAGCATCTGCTAAGTGTGGGCGCCCCAGTGTTGCACCATCAGATAACTGTGCCTCAACATCTTCCATCGTCACCAAAAAATTAGCGGCGTTCAAACGCGTGATTATCTTTGCCATTCTTCCAATTCGATTATCGCGGGTCTCTGCCATCATGGCCATCAAATCAACGTTTGTGGGATCAAAGAGCATTCCAAGCATATGAACGCTGATTCCATCGTGGGTCTGGCAAGAAATTTCTGATCCTAAAACTAAAGATAAACCAGGCCGCAGATGCAAAGTGGCTTCTTCCCAACCAGCGACAGTGTCATGGTCAGTCATCGCAAGAGTCGTAATCCCATTGGCCATGGCCTTATTCAAGAGTTGGGTCGGGGTATCGGTGCCGTCACTAAAGTTAGAATGCGTGTGGAGATCAATCATTTTCTAGCACCTTCCCCTTAGTCGTTTCTTAATACAAATATGGCGCAACCTATAAGCAAGCCGACAATGCCAGGCCAGGTACCAACCGGAGGCTTCTGGTGGAGCCAGAACCATGCGATAACGGCAGATACGGGTACTTCGAAGAAGACGATGAGTGACACGACCACTGGCGAAACTCTTTTGAGAGTCAGGTTAAACAATGTATGACCCAAGATCTGAGCACCAAGTATCAATCCAACTAAGTAGATCCACTGAACTAATGGAAAATGAAATAATGAAGTTCTGGTCACCACCGAAATCACCAGGCTGGTTACTGCGCACGTTCCATAACATATGGTCGTATAGGTAGAAGTAGAAAGTGATTTTTGAACTTTTGAGCCGATTATGACGTAGGCGGCGGATAAAGCGCCGCAAGCGATGCCAAAGAGATCTCCCAAAAATGCTCGGGTAGAAATCGCAAAATCAACCCCGGTGATCAAGAAGAGTGAGAGAAATGCCAAAAACATTCCGCCGAAAGACTGAGTCGATATGTGAGCGCCCTTGATTCTCATATAAAGAGCGGCGAAAATTGGTTGAATTGATGCCAACGCGGTTCCTGCGGCAACAGATGTAAAGCGCATTGCTCCGAAAAAACCTATGAAGTGTAGGGCCAATAGAAAACCAGCAAGAGCCGAAAGTTTGATGGCTCCTCGGTTTGAGCGAACTTTCCACTCACCATTAGCAATCGCAAATGGCGCCATAATCAAGGCACCACCCAGATTACGCCAGAAAATAAGAGTAGGGATTGGCATGATGCTCTTAGCAATAAGTGGACCAGATGATCCGATACCCATAATCCCTAAGAGTAAAAAGGGGATGTCCCGTCCTTTTGGCAGAGTTGTGTGGTGTTGTGATTTCATATCAGAGATGGAACATGAACCAGAATTGAGAAAGAACACATACCGCAACCAAAACGGTTATGGCTCCGTACAAAGTCAACGCCTTTTTACCTGCTACAAATTCGCCCATTAACTTCTTATCCTTAGAAATTCCATACATATATGCAAGAAGCGGCAAGAGCAGAATGGCATTTAGCACCTGTGAAGAGATCAAAATCCAGATCAAAGAAATTCCTGGAATCATGATCAACCCGCCAGCAACAATGGTGATCGCAGCAAATGTCATGTAGAACAGCGGGGCTTCATCAAATTTGTCATCTAGTGCCGCTGGTGATCCAGTCAGATCGCTTACCGAATAAGCAGTGGACAGCGGGAGAATCGATGCTGCTAAGAGTGCAGCTCCAATGATTCCAATTGCAAAGAGATCTTTTGCCAGAGTCCCCGCAAGGGGTTTCAGTGCAACAGCTGCCTGCGATGCATCAGTAATCGTGAAAATATGCTCGTGATTTAATGTTGCGGCGCAAGTGATGATTACGAAGAAACCAATAACACCCGTCAGTAAAGATCCAACCCATACATCTGCACGTAATAAGCGAAGGTCGGCGCGGGTCAGACGCTTATCAACAGCGTACGACTGAATGAAGGCTAGACCCCAAGGTGCAAGAGTTGTTCCTAGGGTTGCCGTTGCAATATTGATCGCCGATTTATTAAATGGCATCGAAGGCACGATCATCCCATGGAATGCACTACCCCAATTGGGATGGGACATAAATCCAGCAATGACGTATGAGATAAAGACCGCAGAAAGCACGAAGAAGACTCGCTCGGCTTTCTTAAACGTTCCCCGAAGAACTAAGAATGAAATTAAAAGACCTGTAATCGGAACCGTCACAAACCGCGATACTCCGAATAATTGTCCTGCTGCAGCAACACCAGCGAATTCGGCGGTCATGGTTCCTAAGTTGGCCAGGATCAAGGCGACTGCGCTAAAACTTCCCGCACGTGCACCATATTTCTGGCGCACCAAGCCGATCAAACCTTGACGCGTAACGACACCGATACGCGCTCCAAGATCCTGAAAGACAATCAACGCCAGGGTAGAAATAACCAGTACCCAAAGTAAGCGATATCCATATTGTGCTCCGAGTTGAGAATAAGTTGTAATACCCGCTGGATCATCATCTGAAAGACCAGCAATAATTCCTGGACCCATAACCGCTAAAAAAGCGGCTAGTCGCAGCTTTCGACCACTTGGAATTTTTAGTGTTGTCATGAACGAACACCGTTGCTTTGCGATCCTCGTTGAGTCTTATTAGATAGGGCATCGACCAAGTCATCAGCCAGAATTCGGCCGATCGGCTTGTTCTTGTCATCTATAACGATGATCGAAGAGCCACGGTTATTTGAGAATTCTTCAACCACATCAGCAATTGGCGTACTAATTGCTACGGCAGTTGGGAAAGGCTTTGCGATCAAATCGGAGACCAGGCTAGTATTTTTTGCAGCGATCAGCTCAACGGTCTGAATATGGTCGAGCAATTTTCCTTTACTGTCGACAACAACTACCCCGTCAGAGCTATCTCGCTCGCGGTTTTCTACCAGCAGTTTCAGCGCTGCAGCCACGGTATCGCTCTCTTTAACGATCAATAAGTGGGTCGTCATGATTCCGCCCGCTAGCTCTTCATCGAAAGAGACCAACTGCCGCAATTGCTTTGCGGTTGCCTTCTCCATAGAACTCAAAATACTTTCGCGATGTTCGTCATCAAGGTCACGGAGAACTTCTGCAGATTCATCGGGTTCCATCAGGGCCAATAATTGGGCAGCCCGTTCTGCGCTCAAGCCGCGAAGCAATCCTTCGAGTTCGTCATCTTCCATCTCTTCAAGAGCATCTGCTGCAAGATCTGGATCCAACATTTCGATCAAGGCGCCTTGTTCGCGCCCGGCAAGATCTTCGATGAGATCGGCAAGGTCTGCCGGACGAAGTTGGCTCAGCGCCGAACGCGTTCCTGAAGTCCGCACAACTCCGGTCGAATCCGTCAGAGAAGCCACAGAGGCCCAGTCGAGCACGTGTTCAGGCGTTGCACGCCTTGATAATGAACCCGGAAAGAGTCTGCGCAAGAAGGAGACAAAAGAAATGTCTACGCCGACGACACGAATTTCTTTATCAAACGGCGCCAAGTAAAGGTCTGAAGTTCGGACAACCCGTAGCCCATCAACATCGACGATCTGATGATCTAGTACATCGGCGTCTAGAAGGGATTCACCGGGACGTCGTTCAAACTCTACGAGGTTAATGGTGAGTGAGGAGAGAACTATTGAGTCAGGGGTCAACTTCGAAATTCTTGCGCCATTGATAAATGATTTGCGGTTGGCAACTTTTACAATTAAACCAGTTACTGGTGGATACGTTTCTTCGCCATGTCGCACGACTACATCGACCAAGCGACCAATTTCTTTTCCAGTTAGATCCAAGACTGGTCGGCCAATTAAACCTGCTAGTGAAACCAAGGAATCTCGTACACTCTTACGGGAAATTAAGAGGTCTGTGCGCCCCACAAGCCGCTTGGCGACCGTGTTAATTGAGGTGACTGGTGGGCGTTTCATGCCTCAAGTCTAACGGGGCGAGTACTGGATTAAGTGTGAAGTGAAAGCGGGACGCCCACTAAAGAGCGAGGACGAATCATTAATGCGCCCAATAATTCATCAAACGTTTTCTTCGCCGCTGTATCCGTGGGACTCAGATATGCCGGATGGCCCGTATCTCCCCCATCTCGAACCTGCGGATCGAAGGGAATTTTCCCTAAGAGGGGAACATCTGCTCCCACGAGTTCNGAGAGTCTGCGTGCAGTCTCTAACCCCCCACCACTGCCAAATAGCGCAATTGGCTCGCCACAGTGTGGGCATGGGCTTTCTGACATATTTTCAATTACACCAATGATGCGCTGCTTTAGTTGGTGTGCGATTCTGCCAGCACGTTCTGCGACTTCTGCGGCAGCGACTTGCGGAGTAGTCACAACCAATATTTCTGAACCTGGTACCAGTTGGGCTAAGGAAATTGCAATATCACCCGTACCAGGTGGGAGGTCTAGAAATAACAGATCTAATGAACCCCAATATGCATCGCTAAGTAGTTGTTCTAAAACCCGGTGCAATAACGGACCGCGGTAGGCAATCGGGTCTTCTCGATTTGGTTTAAACATCTCCATCGATACTACTTTGACGCCATATTTCTCTACTGGGATAAAGGTCTGGTCTATTGCAGTGGGGCGCTGATCCAAAATTCCCATCAAACGTGGAACAGAATGTCCGTAGACATCAGCATCCAAAATTCCAACAGTCAGTCCGGCGGCAGCTGCGGCGACCGCCATATTGACGGTGACAGATGATTTTCCAACTCCACCTTTTCCAGATGCAATTCCAATTACACGTGTAAGTGAATCAGGTTGTGCAAATGGATTAAATTTTTCTCGCCCACCACGTAATAGTTTTTTCATCGCATCGCGCTCTTCATCGTTCATGACTCCGAATTCGATGAAGACCTCGTTAATTCCGTCAATAACAGATACCGCCGCCTTGATATCACTCTGCAGTCGATCGCGCATTGGGCAGCCAGAAATAGTCAGCTTTACCTTGAGGTCAGCGCGACCATTAGCAACCGAAACCGATTCGATCATCCCGAGTTCTGTTAAGGGCCTATGAATCTCTGGGTCATTAACCTTTGCAAGAGCAAGGTGAATCGCATCTACAAGGAGTTGAGTCATAGACGCATCCTAGAACTTTTCATAGATGCTATTGAGAGGCAACGAGAGTGACCGAGACCGACTTAGTCACAGTTCCACGCTGATATTTCAAGGTAATGGTGTCTCCAACAGAGTGGGATCTAATTGCGACCACCATGTCACTGGCGGTAGCGATTGGTTGACCATCGATCTCCAGGATGATGTCTCCTGCATGCAATCCGGCCTTTTCTGCAGGCCCGCCAGCCTTGATAGCTGTTGGGATATTTGCGATTTTGGCACCGGGCCCAGTGAAGGCACTGTCCAAAGAAAGTCCAACTATCGGATATGTGGAGTGTCCACTCTTGATCAATTGTTCAGCAGTCTTCTTCGCTTGGTTAATGGGAATTGCAAATCCAAGGCCAATCGAACCTGGTTGACCCGAAGTATTTTGCCCTAATGAAGCAATTGCCGAATTCACACCAACTACTGCTCCGCTTGCATCCACAAGTGGACCGCCCGAATTACCTGGATTAATAGCCGCATCAGTTTGTAGCGCATCTATATACGAACTTTCACCTGCAGATGTATCCGAACTTGTTGTCACGGGGCGGTTCTTCGCAGAAATAATTCCAGAAGTTACGGTGCCTTGAAGTCCGAGTGGGGAACCGATTGCGATGACAGCATCTCCGACTTCTACTTTGTCACTATCACCCAGTTGTAGCGCTGCGGTGTTTGTTAGGTCAATTTTGAGTACCGCTAAATCGTACGACGTGTCACGGCCAATAAGTTTTGCTGTATAAAAATGGTTATCAAATAACTTCACCGTGATCTTGCCACCAGATAACACGGCGCCTTCAACTACGTGATTGTTAGTCATTACATAACCATTGTTATTAATAAAGAATCCAGAACCAGTATCTGAACCCGCGCTTGATTCACAATCAATTTCAACTACAGACGGTGAGACTCGGGCGGCGATTCCAGCAATAGAATTTGGCGCACGTTCAACAGAATTATGTACAGAAACTAGTTGGTTAGAACCCACAAAAGAAGATCTTCCGATGAGGGCTCCTACTACTCCGGCAAGGAGTGACATTGCTACCGCCATGTACCACGTGACTGTCGCAATCCGACGAACAGGAATTGGTGCAGGGAGCGGCTGACTGTCAGAAATCCACCACGGAGTCTGGGTAGGTGTTGTGGATTGAGAGTTTGGGAGTATTGATTCGTCAGACATGTTCACATCTTAGGGAATCTTTTAAAGCTTTGTCGCGAGCAGGACGCCACTTCCCACTGGGAGAACCGTGCAACTCCACCGTGAATCTTCTCGGACCGCACGCACTCCATCGCGCCGCGAAATACTGTCAAAATCGCGTTGCGTGGGGTCAGCGACTTTCCCGCCGCTTAATGCATGATCAATAAACAAAATACCACCTGGCCGTAGGAGTCGATATGCCTCGTGAATAAGCTCCATAAGATCTGCTGCTGGGCGAAGTACTACCAGGTCATAATTTTTATCGGCAAGTTTTCCTACAACTTCCAGAATAGTTCCTGTGATTAATCTGAAACGCTGGGATGAAATACCTGCCTCTTCAAAGACAGCTCGTGCCGAGGCTGCATGTTCGCGCTCTATATCTATCGAGGTAAGTACTGTCTCTGGTGAAGCCCCCGCAAATAGCCACAAACCGCTGACACCAGAGCCAGTGCCAATTTCTACAATAGATTTGGCACGCAAGGTTTCTACAAGAAATTTCTGCAGCCCACCAACAGCTGGTGATGGATCAAGGGTTCCTAGCTCTTCCGCGGTATTGCGGGCCTGTTGCATGAAAATATCCTCGCGAACAAAACTTTCCGCGAAGGCGGACATGTCGCCGCGATTTCCGATCATGACAGAGATGCTAGCCATTCAATGAGCAAACGAGGCCCAAAACCGGTTCCGCCCTTAATAACTTCTCCCGAGTCGGAATCCGAACGCGCGGGTCCGGCAATATCGAGGTGGACCCACGTGCGCTCCCCAACAAATTTCTCCAAGAAGAGAGCAGCTGTGACCGAGCCAGCACTGAAATCTTGGGCAGAAGCATCGTGGTTGAGATCTGCGACTTTGCTAGCCAAAGCCGAGGTGTAATCGTCAACCAGAGGCATTGGCCAGACTCGATCGCCAATGCTTTCACCAATCTGGTGAAGCCTGGCCGACAACGAAGTGTTTCTGGAAAACATAGCGCCGTATTGCTTTCCTAAACCCAAGGAAGCAGAACCTGTGAGTGTTGCTACGTCGAGTAGATAATCTGGATTGAGTTCTAAATCGGCATATGCCAAGCCATCTGCAAGCACTAGGCGGCCTTCAGCATCTGTGTTAATTATTTCTACGGTCGTCCCGCCGTATTGGGTAATGACGTCGGATGGACGTTGGGCGGTTCCCGAAATCATATTTTCAGCGCACATCAATAGCGCTGTAACTCGTACTCGAGGCTTAATCTCAGCCATTGCCACTGTCGCGGTTAAGATCGCAGCTGCTCCAGCCATATCGCTCTTCATGGGGATCATGAGGTCATAGGGACGTTTCAGCGAGAGGCCACCAGTATCAAAGGTGATTCCCTTGCCCACGAGCACAACATGCGGCCAATTTTTCGATCCGATCGGAGCATAACTAACTTCTATTAACCGCGGACTTGCGGTTGGTGATGAATTACCAACTGCCCGCAGGCCGCCAAACTTTGCCAATGCTCGACCGCTCTTCACAGTGACAGTAAGGTCGCCGGATTTACTCTGGCGAACCAAATTTTTGGCCTGTTCTCCCAACCATGCCGGGGTCTTGATATTGGCTGGCGTATGGATTAGATCACGTGTATGCCAGACCGCATCTACATGAATCGATGCACGTGTAATTTCGTAAGCATATTGTGAAGGAAATGAAATCTGAGTTGCACCTTTTGCACGGACTTTCTTATCGGATAGATCTTGGCTCTTTAAATTCCATCCATACTGAGAAAGTGAAACTGCCATTATGTGAGCGAGCGCATCCTCTTTGGCGGCAAATGTAAAAGTGTCCAGAACACGGTAACCAGTTCCTTTAATGGCACGGCCGATGGCTGCGCCTGCTTTACGTGACGCCTCGCGACCCCCATCCCCATGGCCCACAACCAGGATTCGAACTAATGTCTTGTGGCCCGCAACGGGAATTCGTACGACTTCTGAAGGTCTGCCTTGAAACTCAGGAAATAATTTCTTTACTTCGTCGCGCGTGATGCCGCAATACTCCAGAACTTGATCGATCAATGGAGATACAGATATTTCTGGAGCACTGGTTCCAAAAGTTGCTGGAATTGCGATGACATTAAATTTTTCGAACTCACGATCCTTCAGAGAGCCCACTGAGTGAAATGTGGGTTGTGGAAGTCGCATTGCTTAACTCTATTTTTT
>TBL_comb47_HYPODRAFT_10003778_pt1 | contig 17748 bp, 9 predicted proteins | sample TroBogypolimnion_40_FD_10682 | JGI IMG/M metagenome (IMG submission 10682)
TATTCGTTTCAGAAATGCCCTGCTTTCAACTCTGCAGGAAGTTTCAATTGATGGAATCCTTGTGGTGGATGAAAACAACCGGATTTTGTTTTATAATAAACGGTTTGTTGAAATGTGGCNCCTTCCTGCAAAATTGGTCGATGATGGAATTGATGAACCGATGCTTCGTTTTGTGACGGAGCAGATGGCAGAACCGATGGATTTTCTTCAGAAAGTGCTTTATCTCTATGACCACCGGCAGGAAACCAGCAGGGATGAACTGATCCTGAAGAATGGAAAGTTCTTTGACAGGTACTCAGCCCCAATGTTTGGAGCAGAGCAGCAATATCTCGGACGGGTATGGTATTTCCGGGATATTACAGATCGCAAGCAGGCAGAGAAAGACATAATTTCTGCCAAGGAAAAAGCGGAAGAAAGCGACCAGTTGAAAACTGCATTCCTGCAAAATATTTCGCACGAAATCCGGACACCCCTGAATTCCATTTTAGGATTTTCCAAATTGCTTAATAAACCTGGTATAAATGAAGATAAGCTGCAGCAGTTTTCCGGGATCATCGTAAAAAGTTCAGAACAGCTGCTTGCTATTGTGAATGACATTATCACCATATCTTCATTGGAAACCAAGCAGGAAAAATTAACTTTACATAAATTCTATGTGAATGAGATGATCTCAGATTTACTAACAATCTTTACTATACACCCGGCCAGGCAAAAAGTTTCAATTGAAGCAAAACAACAAGTGTCAGACAAAGAATCAGAGATCAATACAGACAAAGGAAAGCTGATCCAGATTTTCAATAATTTGCTGATCAATGCCCTGAAATTTACCCACGATGGGTTTGTTGAGTTCGGATACACTATTGAGGACGATGATTTTGTATTCTTTGTTAAAGACAGTGGGATTGGAATAAGACCTGAAATGCAGAAAGTAATATTTGAACGCTTCCGCCAGGGAGACCTGACCATTCCCANAGAATATGGAGGAACCGGACTGGGACTCGCCATTTCAAAGGGGTTTGTTAACCTTTTGGGGGGCAGGATCTGGGTTGAGTCTGTCCCGGGAAATGGATCTTCCTTTTATTTTACAATACCTTCGGGTAAAAACACCCGGGATGGTTCGGAAAAGATCCGGGGGATTTCAAAATAAACAGATCCTGACATAAGCAATATTCATATGAACTACGAGGACACAACGAAGGAGGAACTCATACTGGAACTGAGGGAAACGCAAAAAAAGAATGAGGAATTGAAAACCTCATACAACAGAGTTGTCGCGAATCAGTTGCAACTGGAGGATTCACTCAGGGAGAGCAAACAGCGGTTGAGTGACATCACTTTCAGTATAGCTGACTGGGTGTGGGAAACTGACGAAAACGGAGTCTATACTTTCTCTTCACATAAGAGTCTTGATTTGTTAGGACAGTCCCGGGAATACATAGTCGGGCGGAGGCCATTCGATTTTATGCCACAGGAAGAAGCCCTGAGAGTCAGTGCAATTTTTTCTGAAATTGTAAAAAAGAAAGAACCGATAAGAGACCTCGAGAACTGGAATATCGGGAAGAATGGCAAAAGAATATGCCTGCAGACAAATGGAGTTCCCATTTTGGATGAAGATGGAAATCTTAAAGGTTACCGCGGTGTTGACAAGGATATCACAAAACGAAAGCATCTGGAAGAATTGCTGGAGCAAACCCGAAAAAATTATGAAACGTTTTTTAATACCATAGATGATTTTCTCTATGTTCTGGATGAACAAGGAAATATAATTCACACCAACACAACTGTTACCGATCGTCTTGGCTATACGGATAAGGAACTTATCGGGAAATCGGTTCTCATGGTTCATCCTCCCGAACGAAGGGATGAGGCTGGAAAAATTGTTTTCGAAATGTTGCAGGGCATGGATGAATTTTGCCCCATCCCTGTAGTAACAAAATCGGGAATCCGGATCCCGGTTGAAACCCGCATCAACAGGGGCGTATGGGATGGCAAACCGGCGCTCTTCGGAGTCTCAAAGGATATTTCTAAAATCAAACTATCGGAAGAAAAGTTTTCAAAATTATTTCACATCAATCCCTTTGCATGTGGATTAAGTGATCTCGATGACGGGAAATACATTGAAGTGAACGATGTATTCTATACATTGCTTGGTTTTGAAAAAGATGAAGTAATTGGTCATACAGCTTTTGAACTAGGCATTTTAACCGTGGAATCAGCCGGTGAGATAATGCAGAATGCCGACAGTAACGGGAAACTCATTAACGGGGATGCCATCCTCCGGGCAAAGAACGGGGATATTAAACATGTGCTGCTCTCTGCANAAAATATTTATGTGCAGGATAAGAGATACCGGTTTACAGTAGTCCACGACATGACCGAGCGCAAGCAGGCGGAAAATATTCTGCATGAGGCGAACAAAAAAATGGAAGCTATAATACTGGCTTCGCCGGATGGAATTGGGATTGCATCTCTTGAAGGGAAAATCCTGCTTGGATCAGATCGCCTGTATTCAATGTATGACTATCTGTTAGATCAAAAGGAAGAACTGCTTGGTCGAAACGTCTTTGAATTTATTGATTCATCATCGCATGAAAAATTGAAAGAGAACATTGCTAAAGTTATTTCAGGATCACCTAAGAAGATGTCTGAATATCTTGCAATAAAAAGAGATGGCACCCGGTTTTTTGTCGAGATTAACTCAGCAGTATTGCGAAATTCTGTTGGCGAACCTGTTGAAATAGTATTTGTTGAAAGGGATGTAACCGAGCGTAAACTTGCTGAGGATGCGCTTAAGCTGAAGAGTGAGGAACTGTATAAAGCGAATGTGGAAAAGGATAGATTCTTTTCGATCATTGCGCATGATCTGATCGGCCCTTTCAATGTGTTTCTCGGGCTGACACGGGTACTCATGGAACGTTTTCGGACACTGACCCTGGATGAGATCCAGGAACTTGCTGCCAGCCTGAGAAATTCTGCCAATAAGGTTTATGCACTGCTTGAGAACCTGCTCGACTGGTCGAAAATGCAACGTGGCTTTTTCGTTCCAAAGCCCGAACCTGTCAATTTAATGGAAGTGATATCATCCATTACTGATTTCGCCCATGGAACGGCAGAATCAAAAGAACTCAGCATAGTTGCCGATGGTCCGGTTGAATTGATGGTCGTGACGGATGTGCAAATGCTAAAGAGCCTGATGAACAACCTGGTCTTCAATGCAATGAAATTTACGCCAAGGGGAGGTAAGGTCAGCATCACTGCTAAGGAATCAGAAGATGGTTCTGTTGAAATATCCGTCATGGATACCGGCATTGGTATGGCGCAAGACATGATCGATAATTTATTCAGGATCGATGTTCCGACTAACCGGAAAGGCACGGAAGATGAACCAGGCACTGGATTGGGATTGATTATCTGCAAGGAATTCGTCGAACAACAGGGTGGCAGGATCTGGGTAAAATCAGCCCCGGGAAAAGGATCGACATTCTTTTTTACGATTCCGTCGCAGACTGTATAAGCTTACTGTTGACCGATAATCCCTGATACCGGCAATTATTCTGCACAGTGCAGTTTGCATGAGCCATAGGCAAATTCACAGCTGCATTGTCCCATTGCTTTCTCAACGATCAGCCGCTGCTGGATTTTATGCAGTGCACCGGATCCTGTTGCCGGGCTCCCGCTTGGCGGTCGTGATGTCTGCAGCAATTGGACTTCCGAAAAGTTTTGCAGCATGAATTTCAGAGCTCCCATGTTCGATGGTTCTTCCTGCACCCACTCCCAATGATCGGTATGCTTGTACTTGTTCACCAGTTCCCGCAGCTGTTTCAACGGAACCGGATAGATCTGTTCCAGCCTGATCACCGCCACATCTGTTTTCTGAAGCTTCTCCTTCTCTTCGATAAGGTCGTAATAAATTTTTCCGGCACAGAGAATAACTCTTTTTACTTTTTCCGGTGAGGCATTTTCATCATCGATCACTTCCATGAATCCTCCCGAAGTAAATTCCGTGATTGGAGAAACACAGCGGGGATGCCGTAAAAGGCTCTTGGGTGTAAAGACGACAAGGGGTTTCCGGAAAGGCCGGTGCATCTGGCGACGCAGGAGGTGGAAGAAATTTCCCGGAGTTGTGCAGTTGACGACCTGGATATTACACCGCCCACAGAGAGATAAGAACCGCTCCATCCGTGCACTCGAGTGCTCGGGCCCTTGTCCTTCGTAACCGTGCGGAAGCAATAAAACAAGTCCGTTCATCACCCTCCATTTGTCTTCCGCACTGCTGATATACTGATCAATGATCACCTGGGCCCCGTTGCAGAAATCCCCGAATTGCGCTTCCCAAATTGTCAGTGTACGCGGTGATGTGAGTGCATATCCATATTCAAAACCCATTACACCATATTCCGACAGTGGCGAATTCAGAACATCGAAACTTGGCTGGCCAGGGGCGATGTGATGCAGTGGAATATATTTTTCTTCGGAATCTTCAATGGTCAGAACAGAATGCCGGTGCGAGAACGTCCCGCGCTGCGAATCCTGTCCGCTCAGCCTCACCGGAATTCCTTCATTGATAAGGGTTCCATATGCAAGCAATTCCCCCATGGCCCAGTCGAGACTACCGGCACCTTCCAGCATCTTCCGGCGGTCCTCCTGGAGTTTGATGATTTTCCGAAAGAATTTTACACCTTCCGGCAGGCCTGTGATCTTCTGCCCGATCTCACGAAAGATACTCTCATTCACGGCTGTATCAGGCGAATCATCAAAGTCGGATGGGGTTGATTTACGTATTCCGGCCCACAGATCTCGCAGCAGTGGATTGATGTCTCCCTTTTCAATTTTATGTGAAGCCTCAAAAGCCAGTTCCAGTTGGTCGTTGATGTGACTTTTCATTGCTTTTTCATCAATCGGCGGAAGGGCATTCTCTGATTCAAGTTTCTGAAGGTAGATCTCCAGCGGATCAGGATGAGATTCGATGATCTTATACAGTACCGGTTGGGTATACCGGGGTTCGTCGCTCTCATTGTGGCCATATTTGCGGTAACCGAGAAGATCAATAAAGACATCTTTTTGAAAAGTATGCCGGAATTCCATTGCCAGACTCACAGTAAAAACTACTGCTTCGACATCATCTGCATTCACGTGAAAAACGGGCGAATGAACAGTTTTTCCAACATCCGTGCAATAAATGCTGGACCTCCCGTCGATGTAATTGGTAGTGAATCCAATCTGGTTATTGACTACGAGATGGATCGTTCCACCGGTTTTATAACCGCTGAGTTCCGACATTTGCAGCACTTCATAAACAATGCCCTGGCCCGAGATGGAAGCATCGCCATGGATAAGAACCGGAACAATTTTACTGATATCGCCTGCATACGCCTGATCGAGGCGCGCACGCGTAATGCCTTCCACCACGGGGTCAACCGCTTCAAGATGCGAGGGATTTGGAGCCAGTGTCAGCCGTAATGCTTCATTGCCGGGTCCATCAATGGTTGTTGAGTAACCAAGATGATATTTCACATCACCCAGCAATTCTTCATCCTTGTATTCTTTTCCTTCAAATTCTGAAAAGATCTGCGGGAAGGGCTTTTTCATGATATTTCCCAGTACATTCAGACGTCCGCGATGAGCCATGCCGATCACAAATTCCCTGGCACCAAGCTCCGCTCCTTTACTGACGACTGCATCAATAGCAGGAATCAGTGATTCTACACCCTCGAGAGAAAAACTTTTATGCCCGGGAAACTTCTTGTGAACAAACTTTTCAAACAAAACCGCTTCTGCAAGTTTCTGAAGGATGTGTTCTTTATGCTGGTGACCGAAAGAAGGCGTGTTCCTGGAAGTTTCCATTTTCGTCTTCAGCCAGGATACCATCTCCGGTCTGCGGATGTACATGTATTCAGCACCGATTGATTGACAATAGGTCTGGTCAAGCTGGGCAATGATCTCCCGGAGCGTTGAATTCGCAAGTCCTATCTCTTTCCCGGCTTCAAATTTCTGCCCCAGGTCCGAATCAGTTAATCTGAAATTAGTGATGTCAAGTGTGGGTGAATAGGACCTGCGGGTCCTGACAGGATTGGTTCTGGTGAAAAGATGACCGCGATGACGGTAGCCGTTAATGAGATCGATCACTTTGAACTCGGACGGATATACCAGTGAATCCGGTTTTTTACTCTTCCTGTAATTGGTTTCGCAAAATTCAAACCCCATGAAAAAGGATCTCCAGCTTTCTTCAACTGACTCCGGGTCATTCTTGAATTTCTCAAACAATTCCTCAATTACGGAATTATCCAGGTTGCTGATGTATGAGAATTTATCCATAAGTATCAAAGTAATTCACTATGAGCAAAGTTAACAACAAACCGGTAACCCCTTCAAAAAATGCTAAATTTGCACCTGCAAATAGTACGGGAAAGAACATCAAAACAGAAATATGGAACACATTGAAGAATATATTGATGCCAACAGGGACAGGTTTATCCAGGAATTATTCGGCCTGATCCGAATTCCTTCTATAAGTTCTGAAACTGAACGAAAGGAAGATATGATGAAGGCAGCTGAATACTGGAAGAACAAATTGCGTGAAGCCGGGGCTGGACATTCTGAAGTCATCGAAGGATTTGGAAACCCGATCGTTTATGGAGAAAAGATCATCGATCCGGCACTTCCGACAATCCTTGTCTATGGACATTATGATGTGATGCCTGTTGATCCCATTGAATTGTGGGAATCTGAGCCATTCAAGCCCGAAGTCAGAGACGGAAAGATCTTTGCCCGTGGCGCAGATGACGACAAAGGACAATCTTTCATGCATGCCAAGGCTTTTGAGCTGATGGCTAAAACGAATACATTGCCGTGCAATGTAAAGTTCATGATTGAGGGAGAAGAGGAAATCGGTTCACCCGGATTACCTGCTTTTTGCCGGGAACATAAGGATAAATTGAAATCGGATGTCATCCTGGTCTCCGACACAAGCATGATCTCCATGGATTGCCCATCCATCACCGTGGGTTTGCGTGGTCTTTGTTTTATGGAAGTAGAAGTGACCGGCCCCGACAAGGACCTGCATTCCGGTATTTTTGGAGGAGCTGTTGCCAACCCGGCAAATGCCCTGGCAAAAATGGTCGCCTCCCTGACCGATGCAAACGGATCGATAACCATTACTGGTTTTTATGATGATGTGATCACCATTGGACAAGAAGAGCGTGAAGAAATGGCAACGGCGCCTTATGATGAGGAAGAATATAAGAAATCCATTGATGTTGCAGAGCTTTACGGAGAAAGTGGGTATACTACGAAAGAGCGGACCGGTATCCGTCCGTCCCTTGACGTAAATGGCATCTGGAGCGGATATACTGGTGAAGGCACCAAAACGATCCTTCCATCAAAAGCTTATGCCAAGATCTCCATGAGACTTGTTCCGAACCAGGATTACCAGAAGATAGCCATGCTTTTTGAAAAGCACTTCCTGACGATCGCACCGCCATACCTGAAAGTTAAAGTCAGTGCACTGCACGGCGGACAGGCTTACGTCTCACCGATTGATACGATTGCATACCAGGCAGCCAGCAAAGCCATCCAGGAAACATTTGGAAAGAAACCAGTGCCGGTCAGGAGCGGTGGCAGCATCCCGATAATCCCGCAGTTTGAGGAGATCCTTGGCGTCAAATCAATACTTATCGGCTTTGGACTTGAGTCGGATGCAGTGCATTCACCCAATGAAAACTACCCCCTCGCTAATTTCTTCCAAGGAATTGCAACGATTCCGTTATTTTACCAGTATTTCACAGAGATGATGAAGTCCAGGTAACTTGAACGCGTATCATAACAAAATCAACTTGTAGAACGGACGTTGATAATATCGAATATCAATCAACAATTTTCGATTTACGAAGCTTTCCTTGACCAGTCTGGTTATCAACTTCTGAAATCTATTTCTTCTGTTGCTTCTTAAAATTCTCAAGCGCCGTATCAAGGAACTTTACAAAATTCTCCACTTTCAGGTCATACGCTTTCGGTGCAGTCAGCAGGTTCCCGCTCGTATCAAGCAAAACATAATAGGGCTGGGCGTTTACATTGAATCGTGAGATCTGGAAGTCGGCATATTTTTTCCCTATGGATTTCTTGACTTTCCCGTCATATTTGGAAGTGATCCACTCCTTTTCCGGAAGATCTGTTTTATCATCAACATAAAGTGCAGTAACGATAAAATCCTGCCGTAACCTCAGCAACACCTTTGGATCTGACCAGACATTGGCTTCCATCTGGCGGCAATTGACACATCCGTGACCGGTAAAATCGATGAAGATCGGTTTGTTCAGTTTCTTCGAGCATGCGAGTGCCTGGTCATAATCGAAATACCCCTGCAGTCCATGCGGTAATTCAAGGAAATCGCCATATTTTGCTTTCTCACAAAGCGAAGTATTCGTCTTGCCTTCACCTCCCGAAGAAATCGTACTCACCTCGTTCCTGATAATGGCAGTCAGGTCAAAATCCATGGATTGCTGCGGAGGAAGGTACCCGGCCAATCCTTTCAACGGCGCACCAAACATCCCAGGGATCATATAAATCACGAATGTAAATGTGATGATCGCCAGGGTGATCCTGGGAACACCGATGTATGGAAGGTCTGAATCATGGTTGAACTTAAGTTTTCCGAGAAGATATAATCCCATCAGGAAGAAGATCACGATCCAGAATGCAAGATATATTTCCCTGTCAAGGATGTGCCAATGATAAGTCTGGTCCGCGATGCTTAAGAACTTCAGACCCAACGCCAGTTCAAGAAATCCAAGTACGACTTTTACAGAATTGAGCCAGCCGCCCGACTTTGGAAGTGAGGCCAGCAGTGATGGGAAGAACGCGAAAAGCCCGAAGGGTAACGCAAATGCCAGCGCAAATCCAAACATCCCAATGATCGGCGTCAGGATTTCACCACCGGCCGACATTACCAGGATCGTTCCAACGATAGGACCAGTACAGGAAAAGGAAACAAGCACCAGGGTAAAAGCCATGAAAAATGCACCGGAGATGCCGCCCTTATCAGCCTGCTTATCGGCTTTGTTGACAAGCCAGCTGGGGAGTGTTATCTCGAAAAGACCCAGGAATGATGCTGCAAATGCCAAGAAAATAAGGAAGAAGAAGACATTTGGTATCCAGTGCGTACTGATGAAATTTGCAAAATTGGCGCCAAGGGTGAGTGCCACGATGGTTCCGATAACTGTATAGATCAGGATAATTGATAATCCATAGACCATTGCCTGGAAACGTGCCTTGCGCTTATCTTCATTGTGGATGAAAAAAGTGACTGTCATTGGGATCATCGGAAAAACACAAGGAGTGATGATTGCGGCGAGACCAGCCAGGAATGCTTTAATGAAGAACCAGAGAAGCGACATTTCCTTGGTCTTTTCTACCGGTGGTGTTGCAGAAGCGACCGTAATGGTTGGTACATCCTTTTTTACCTGTGAAACAGATTCGGCTTTATTCATAGTCGTTGCTGCTGGTGCCGGTATTACAGGGTTTTGTGAAATACTGACTGCTGCTGCCGGGTTTCCCTTCACTGCAAATGAAAATTCAATTTCATTGGGGGGTATGCATTGTTTGTTATCGCAGCACATGAATTCCAGGCTCCCTTTTACAGTAAAATCTTTTTTGGAAAGAACGCTGATCTTTTGCCTGAACACTGCCTTGTCTGCAAAAAATTTCAGAGTCATGTTTTCGAACATCGGATCGATTTCCACGATTGGCCGGGATTCTGTGGTTTTTCCGCTCAGCTGGTAATCCGGTGATTTGGTATATGTGAACGTGGTCGGGATGGGTCCCTTGGGCGGAATGTCCTGTGAGTAAAGATGCCAGCCTTTATCAATTGCAGCTGTCAGCACTAAGGTCGCTTCCTCCGGTTTGGTTTGTTCAACCTTGAATGTCCATTTGACAGGTTCAAGGATTTGTGTATGCGAGAACAAAGGGAGCAGGAGAAATGTCAAAAATAAAAAACTGATGTTTTTCATGCTGTAGGATTATGAACAGGTGGAATGAATTACAAAGTTAGCTTTTTTATTTCGAAAGCGCGATCTTCAGTACCTCTTTTGTTGCGGCAGTAAGGCGGAAACGATTATCTGTCCTGTGGCCAACGATCCAGATGATCGCGTTGCCGGAACATAAAAGCCAGACGTCTTCTTTATCCGGTATGGAAAATTTTTCATCGATAAAGAAATCGCTGAGCTTTTTTTCCTGGTTTTTTCCGAAAGGATAAAAACGGTCTCCCCGTCTCCATTTCCTTAGCAGTAAAGGGAATGTGATTTTTTTCAGATCAAAAAATGCAAACAGGGGAGAAGGATCAATCAGGAAATCCTTGTCTTTGAGCTGTTTTTTGAAGGTCAGCTTAACCGGTGTAGTGATCTTCTTTGTCGCTTCAATAATTTCAAATTCCAGGTTTGTTTCCTCTTTTCCTGAAGGATTTTTATTTGGGATGACAATGATTTTATCCCGATCCAGGATCAGCCTGTGGGTCGACGAAAGCATTGTCTTTCCTGATGTTTTCCCGGCTATCTTCAACAGATCTTTAACGTGTGAAATGTTGAAACCGAAAGGAGCGAGGAACTCATAAAGGAATGTTCCGGCTGAATCAAGCCTGCCGATTTCTCGAATTGAAATTGTGGTTTGGTCTTTTTCTTTCCTGACAACATTTTTTCTTTTCAACTCCACGGCTTCCCTGAAAATCGACTCTACTTCCCTGATCCGGCTGATGTTTTCTGCCAGCCGTCCGGTAAAGCCGGGATCAATTTCCCTGAGAACCGGAAAAACCTCATGCCTGATTTTGTTCCGCAGATACTTGGTTTCATTATTTGAGTTGTCTTCGCGGAAAAAGATGCCCTGATCCTTCACGAAATTTTCGATGGCTGCCCGGTTTGTAAACATCATCGGACGGATCAGGTTTTCCTGCTTTGGAAGAATGCCATGGAATCCGGCAATACCGGTGCTTCGCATCATGTTGATAAAGAAGGTTTCCGCCTGGTCATCGAGGTGATGTGCAGTGGCAACAGCATGGTAATTCTCATTCGCAAGAATTTCCCGGAACCATTCATAACGCAGCTCCCGTGCTGCCATCTGGATTGATATTCCTTTTTTTGCAGCAATTTGCAGGGTTGGAAAACGCCTGGAATAAAACGGCACCTTGTATTTTCCAGCCAGGTCAGCGACAAACTTTTCATCCTGCTCAGAATGTTCTCCGCGCAATTGGAAATTGCAATGAGCGATTCCAAATGGAAAACCTGCCAGGTGGAAAAGCTCCGTCATTACCACAGAATCCATTCCTCCGCTAACGGCAAGAAGGATTTTATCTTTTGGGGAAAAGAGTTTTTCTGAAGCAATAAACTGTTTGAATGCCTTTAGCATAAAATAAAAAAGTTCTCGCAGAGTTTCGCAAAGTTATATGCAAAGTTACGCAGAGTTGAAATTAATAGTATCAAGCTTCTGCGAAACTCTGCGATTCATCAGCGGAACTCTGCGAGAAAATAAAATCAACGATTATTATTTGCGTCTTCGCGTCTTTACGGGAAAATTGTTGTGAACAGCTTGCAATTCGTTTGACTTCAGAAATCACAAATCGTCAATCATTGTTCTTAAATCAAAGAAATCACTGGTAAAGGGAAAATCTAATTGATCTCCCAGGTATCCCCTGAGTTCAGCAGGTCATCAACATTCTTGATCTTCGATGTTTCCTTTGCATACTTGATCTGTTCTTCAACAAGGTCATCGTAGGTCGGGAACATGGCTGATCGGATCACACCGAACACCATCGGGAAATTCGGCGGTGCAAGCTTCGCGAGCATGGTATGGATCCCCGGATCTTTATCATACGGATCGTGAACCAGGATGTCATCAACAGAGGTTCCGTTTTTACCTATCTCTACGACCTCAAGTCCTGTTTCACCAAGTTTCAGGCCTTTTTCATTGTTTTTTCCAAAGAGCATGGGAGCTCCGTTTTTCAGGATCAGCATATTGTCGTCCTTGGCATCTTTCCCGATCACATCAAAATGTGCCTTGTCGGCAAAGATTATACAGTTCTGCATGATTTCCATGATGGAGGTTCCGTCATGCTTTGCAGCTTCAAACATCGCGTCGGTCATCAGGCTGATGTTGTTATCCGGGACACGGGCGTAGAAGGTGCCCTGTGCGCCCATGACAAGCTCGCCAACGGTGAAAGGATGCTCGATCGTACCCTGTGGTGAGGTCTTCGTGACTTTTCCCATCGGTGTTGTCGGTGAATACTGGCCTTTCGTCAAACCATAGATCTGGTTGTTGAATAGGATATAATTCACGTCGATGTTGCGCCGGATCATGTGAATGAAGTGGTTTCCGCCAATAGCCAGAGAGTCGCCATCACCGGATGCAATCCAGACACTGAGCCTGGGGTTTGAAATTTTCACCCCCGTGCCAATGGCAGCAGCACGCCCATGGATTCCATGGATCCCGTATGTATTGACATAATATGGAAAACGTGAAGAGCAACCAATTCCCGAAACCATACAGAAATTCTCTTTCCGGTATCCGATCTTTGGGAAAACTCTTTCAACAGCGGCAAGGATGGCGTGTGCACCGCAACCCGGGCACCACTTAACCATCTGGTCACTTTCAAAATCGGCTTTGTTGAGTTGAACGTTCGAACGTTCAATGGTCATATTTACGAATTCGCTCATTATTTTTCCTCCAGGAGTTGGTTAAATTTTGTTGATAATTCATTAATCATGAACGGCATGCCCTGAACTTTGTTAAACTGGTGATAGACGTTCGACGGGTGCCTCATGCGCAGGTAGTTCACAAACTGACCACTGTTCAGTTCACATACAACAACACGTTTGAACCCTCCGAAGATTTCCCCGGTATTTTTTGGCAGCGGCATGATGTAATGAAAATGTGCATGGCTGACCTTTTTCCCTTGTTGTTGTAATTCCTGCACAGCCGAATGAACCGCACCATAAGTGCCGCCCCAGCTGACTACGAGAAGATCTCCGGTTTGTTCACCTTCGATTTCCTGCAATGGAATATAATCAGCAACCTTTTCAACTTTTTCTGCCCGGTATTCTACCATTTTCTGGTGGTTGAGCGGGTCCGTCGAAACTGTTCCGATGATGTCTTCTTTCTCAAGACCTCCAATCCGGTGACGAAGTCCTTCCATTCCCGGGATGGCCCATTGCCTGGCTAATGTTTTTGGATCACGTTTATAAGGTTTGTAGGTAGTATCATTAGGTTCTGCCATTGGCGGGATGATTGCCGGCATGTCAGCCATCTTTGGAATCCTGAACAAAGTGGATCCGAATCCAAGGTATCCGTCGGTCAGAAGGATACATGGCGTCATGTGCTCCATTGAAAGTTTGGCGGCAGTGTATGCGTAGTAAAAGCAATTTTCGGCCGTGGATGCAGCAATGACAATAACCGGACATTCACCATTTCGCCCGAATAATGCCTGGTAAAGATCGGATTGTTCAGATTTTGTCGGAAGACCGGTTGAGGGCCCGCCACGCTGAACATTCACAATTACCAGCGGCAATTCAGTGATCACGGCAAGACCAATGGCTTCGCTTTTCAGCGAAAGACCGGGTCCTGAAGTCGAAGTACATGCCATCGATCCGGTAAAACTGGCTCCGATCGCCGAACAGATACCTGCAATTTCATCTTCTGCCTGAAAAACCTTTGCGCCCAGTGACTTATGCTTTGAAAGCTCCATCAGAATCTCGGTTGCAGGAGTGATAGGATAAGAACCGAGGAACAACGGGCGACCCGATTTTTCAGCGGCTGCCAGCAATCCCCAAGCAGTGGCTATGTTGCCTGTGATGTTACGGTACGTTCCTTTTTTCATCCTGGCGGCACTAACCTGGATCACCGATTCGAGAACTTCAATCGTATCAGCATAATTGTATCCTGACTGGATGACAATCTTATTGATCTCAACAACCTTCGGATCTTTTTTGAACTTCTTCTCAAAATAGGCAAAAGCAGTTTTTGGATCCCGGTTAAAGATATAATAAAGAATACCCAGCGAAAACATATTCTTGCTTCGCTCAGCAGTTTTATTCTCAATGCCCATATCTTTCAGGCTCTCCTTGGTAAGAGTTGTGATTGGTGCCTTGATCATCCGGAAACTCTCAAGACTTCCATCATCAAGCGGATCGGATTTGTATCCTGCTTTTTCAAGGGATTTATCATCAAAGGCATCGGTATCCACAATGATGGTGGCACCTTTCTTGGCCCATTTCAGGTTTGCCTTGAGAGATGCGGGGTTCATGGCAATGAGAACATCAACCATGTCACCGGTGGTAAAGATTTTTTCACTTCCCAGATGAACCTGGAACCCGGATACACCTGCAATGGTGTTTTGAGGTGCGCGAATTTCGGAAGGGAAGTCTGGAAATGTAGCAATATCAACACCTGCCAACGCCGAACTATCTGAAAATAAGCCGCCGGTGAACTGCATTCCGTCGCCGGAATCACCAACGAACTTAACCACAACAGATTCCGTTTCTATAACTGATCTTTTTTTCTTAGCCATAAAAGATTTGATTTTTTTAGATGTGCAAAGTTACCAATTTCATAATAATGGAAAAGTGTTTGAGATTGGTTTTTAGAAAAATTAGTATATTTGCCGCACAGAACTAAATTATTAACCCTGTCCTTACTTTAGGGACAATAACTTTTGTGAGTCATGGCTTATAAGATTAATGAAGATTGTACTGCCTGCGGAACATGCATCGATGAATGCCCGGTTGAAGCTATCAAGGAAGGTGATATTTATGTAATTGATCCTGAAGTATGCACAGATTGTGGTGCTTGCGCCGATGTTTGTCCGGTTGAAGCAATTCACCCGGAATAAGGGAAAACATTGCCGATATTCAGTAAAGGAGACATTTCTTTGGAGATGGCTCCTTTTTTTGCGAACGGGACAATTTGAAAACCTTATTTTTTTCTATCCAGCCTGTTTGCCAGGCTGAAGATCGGAATGTCCATACACAATGAAATGCTGTATCTCAGGTACATACTGTCTGAATAAGTGTTTTGCTGATCCGGATTTTTCTGCGAAGGTTCATTCACAACCCGGAGGTTCGGTCCTATCTGGGCTCCAATGTTTACAGACAAAGGACAACCTGGGATTCCTATGGAAAAAAATAGTCCGGGCGATAGAATGTCTTTCAGCTTGATTGTAGGAACTGAAGCAACACTGTCATTTTTAAACCGGAATGAGCAAATTGCACCGATATCAATCGCTGATATAAACAACGAATAAGACCAGTTTGCTTTGAATAGTTTCCGTTGACCAAAACTTATCGCAATCCCGATCGGTGCAGTAATTCCATAAGAGTTAATTTTAATGGAACTCCCGTTCCATCCCGGATCAACGCCCATGATCTGCTCATATCCTGCATACAAACCAGGATATGCATTCAGCGAAACATTAAATGCACTTTCACGCTTGATCCGTGAGCTCCCGGTTGGCAATGCATGGTTCTCAACTACCTTCTCAACCTCTTCGGAATTTTTTGCATTTGCGACAGAAGCAATGAAAGTACCATATTTTATAAGGCTTTCAGTAAAAATTTTAAGGGTATCAGCATCAATGGTGGAAGCTTTTGCAACTCCCGGGCTGACCGCTGCCGGTTGACCAGTTCTGTTCACAAGGTAAGTCAAGTCGGCGATCACGGCACTGTACCGTTTCAAACTCAGGTCAATTCCGAGTTCTCCGCTTTTTGTCAGCAGGTCCATAACTTTCCCGGTCGAAACAAGCACTTCTTTTAATCCCCGAATCTCCGAATCGACCTTTAACCTGAGCAAGGTTTCATCGCTGTATTTGATAATGTTGATGGATGACTGAATAAATGGATAAAGATCGATGTATGAAATTTTTGCTTTTGAGGAATCACTGGCAGCATCTTTTACAGCAGTCAGCATCTTGGAATAGCTGCTTCGGAAATCCTTTATTTTTACAACAAAACCACTGATCACGGGTTGCAGTTTGTTCCAGTCATCAATAAAGGAGCTTAAATAAATTACATCCGCAGGATTCTTTGCTTCTTTCTGAAAACGTAGGTTCTCTTTCCTGGATTCAAGCCATAGCAAAAGATTGTAGCAGCCCGACAATTCATCATTGCGCAACAACTCTTTTAACTCAGAATCTGTGATCCAGAATTCTTTTTCATCCCCTGACCGAAGCGATCCCGAGATCAATTGCAATGATTTGACAGAATTGCGCAGATTAAACATAACCTGGCAGATTGTATCATTATGCGTGTCTTTTTGTGTCGGTTTGATGCACTCATCCGCATCAAAATCATCCAGCAGCTGACCGGCATGAACATGATCAATAAAGCCTTTGGCAACATACAGTGCAACCCTTGCCGAGACGTGGCACGCAGTGTTTTCCCTGAATGTTTTCAGAAAAGATGCATTGGCTTCAAAAGTCTCAAGATCGGGAACAAGATTTGAAATGTCCTTGTCAAAGGCATCCCGGAGCATTGTTATGTAATTATCCCAGTTATAGATTTCGTTGTCGATGGAATGCAGGATATCGTAGGTTGTCGGAAATAAATACCGGAGATCACTGGTTGGCGGCTTGTCAAGGACATCCTTGAAATGCTGGAAAAAGGCGATGGATAATTCCTCCTTGACACGTTTTACCAAAAACCGTGCAATCCCGTCAGCAATAGTTGTTACATCGTAGTTTCCAATGGAGTTCAGCAAAGACATACCGCTTTTTTGTTGACCTTCCAGTGCATTCTGGGCACTGGCAAGATTGACCTGGCGGATTATTTTATCTGCAGTGATTTTAAGCGATGCACTAAGTAAAGCTGAGTATTGGAAGTATTTGTAATAAGCCAGGATTTCATTCTTTATTCCCGGATCTCCATTCGGGTTGGCCAGGTATACCGCATCATAATAAAGGATTCCGATGTTATAGCTGGATTGAGATTTACCTGAAGGCTTTGGATTGAGATTGATTTTTTTCGTCACATTGATCTGGATCGGTTCTTTCGAAATCGTATCTCCGTCCTGGTCCAGGATGAGTGGTACGGGATCCGAACCTAACTCCAGTGAGTCACCCGGTGCAACAGGAAATTTATTGTTCCTAACCGGGAAAGTGTATTTTTTATTTTTTGTAATAGCAATTATTTTATTTTCACTGTCCTGGAATTTCATTTGCAGACTGATGCTGAGTTGGTTGTCAACAATCAGTGTCCAATCCCTGACATCCTTGCCAGCAGCCAGCAGCGGCAGGTTCTTCATCGTTTCGGCCCTGGATTTACCGTTCACATTCCTGATGGTTATCGTCACCTTGTTTTCCTGGGCAAATGATGAAATCCCAAACGAAAGGATCGAAATTATCAAAAACAAATTGTTCCTTTTCATGATCAATGGATTTGAAATTCAATGAAAATTTTGAAAGCAAGATTACGAATCGGGGAACATCTCATCAAACAGGTTGAAGAAATTCGACAATTTTATAGCATACGTATAAAGCAGGTCGCCGGCAATGATCATCCCGATGGCATTCCCTGATGCATCAAAAACGATCGAACCTGAATTGCCTGGCTTGCTTATAGCTGCAGAAAATGAATCATTGGTGAGGATCAGCAGATCTTCAATTTCCCGGATCTTATCCGCGTACCGGATCTCCGCGGAATCTGTTTCAGAATATATCTTCCCTTCAACTTTAGTGTCTGAAAAGATGTCATAAAAACAAACATTGATCTGGCTGCTTAT
>TBL_comb47_HYPODRAFT_10003780_pt1 | contig 17747 bp, 15 predicted proteins | sample TroBogypolimnion_40_FD_10682 | JGI IMG/M metagenome (IMG submission 10682)
GGTGACTTGGAGCCCGCCAAAGCGGGTTTTCCCTCCCCTCGAGCTCAGGCGAAGGTCGCGGCGGTCATCCGCAAAGCGGACGAGCCGATCCGACTCGAGCCTGAGCCGTCCATCCTCGCCTCGGACGATTCGCATCGGCGAGTTGGTCGCCTGCTCCGGCGGGGCGGATGCAGCGATCGTGCAAGGGCGGTCCGCAGTGAGTCGCAGCCGTTCGATGGTCTCAAAATCCAGGGTGCCCCGAAGCTCCAACAACTGGAGTTGGATGCTTTTTCGCTGGACAGCGACCGGCAGCTCGGCGAACGGGGCCTGTCCCGGGTGGCCAGGGGTTTCTGTGGTGGCGGGCGACGTTCCCGCTCGGAACCGTTGATTCCATCGGCGCGCGAGTTCGGCGGCGAGATCGGCCTCCGCGCGCAGGATTTCCATTACCCTGGGGATAGTCTGGCGTAGGGCTGGTTGGTACTTGCTTTCGAGCAAGGGGAGAAGTTCGTGGCGGATGCGGTTGCGCTGAGGTTCCAGTGAGGCGTTGGTAGCATCCTCACGGTAGGAGACTTGGTGCTGGAGAGCGTAATCGAGCAGGGCTGCCTTGGTCACGTTGAGCAAGGGGCGGACCAGCTCAACCTTTGAGGAACTCGGGGACACTGCGTGCCACTGCATCCCACCCAGACCTTCGCCGCCACTCCCACGAAAGAGGCGGAGGAAGAAAAGCTCGACCTGATCGTCTGCATGGTGCGCCAGGGCGACGGTTTGAATGCCCCGCCGCCGAGCCAGGCGCGCCAGGAAGCGATGGCGCAACTCGCGGGCGGCCATTTCGGTGGAGATCTTGTGCCTCGTCGCGAAGCGGGCGACCGTTGCGGTGCCGACCTCGACCCGCAAACCGAGACGGGTTCCCTCCCGCCGGACCAGTCGTTCGTCGGCGTCGCTGCTGCGGCCGCGCAGTTGGTGGTTGAAATGGGCGACGCTGAGGTGCCAGCCGTGGCTGCCCGCCAACTCGCTGAGCAGTCGCAGCAACACCATGGAATCGAGCCCCCCCGAAACCGCCACCAGGACGCGTTGGCCGTCGGCCAGCAAGTGCTGGAGTCGGAGGTTGCTTTCGATTTGGTCCGGCAGGTCGATCACGGAGGAAAAAGGCGTTTCACAGGCTGGGGGCACGGCGGCCGAATTGCCGCTGCATGAGGCTCAACATCCACACCCGGTGTTGCGTGATGAAAGCGGGGAAGGTCTCGGGATGCCGGGGATCAAACTGTGGACCAGGCCAGTCAAAGGCGATGGGTTTAGGCGCCATTGAGTCTGGGGAAGCGGCTTCGATGGGGCGGTCCTCGTGGTGTCCCACATACCGATTGCCGCGGAAGACCACGTTAGTCGCAGGTCCCCAACCCGCGGTGATCCCGTAGGCGCCATTGTCAGAGCGATGGACCTGGTGGCCGTAGCGACCAACCCCTTCCGAGTAGAAGAGATTGTCACGGATTTCCAACCCGTTGGCCCAACCGCTCCAGTCGCTCAACAGCAATACCTGCACGTCCGCACCGGCGGCGAGGTAGATGGCGTTGTCATGGATGAGGGTTTGCTCGGCGGCACTGACGTGGAAGGTGCGCGCTCCATCATGCCGGCTGATGTTGTAACGCGCGATGGTGCCGAGGTTCCCGCAATTCTCGTGTTGCCGGCGGTGACCGGGCGAGCACACCAGCAGAAAGCCGCCCTCGTTGTCGTGGCTCAAGTTGAACTCGATGACGGTATTCCGTGAGTTGTAATCGGAATCAAACCCCTGTGTCCGTCCAGCAAGGTCTTGAGACCTGAAGCGCGATTCAAGCGGATGAGGGTGTTGTCGGTCGACCACGGCCAAATTCCGGCATTGTAAGTGCCCGCTCGCTCGTTAGCCCCCTGTACGATGTTGTGCTCGACCACAGCGCCGTCAGTAGCCCAGGGCACGATGCCATCGCCGCCCACGTCGCCCACCCAATTATCACGAATGATCACGTGGGTGGAGGCAAACCAGCGCGTGCGAGAGGCGTGCGAGCTTTGCGCCGCGATCCCCGAGCGGTCGACCCGCCAGACCACATTCCGTTCCAGGCGCAAGCCATCAAAGCGTGTCGGGGTGCGCTCACCCCGGGTACGGAAGATGATCCCGCCGTTGTCTTTTCTGGCCTCGGTGCCGTTGACGTCGTGGATGAACAGGTCGGCCACGAGGATGTTGGTGAGCGTACCGGCGTTGTCGCCGATGATGTGGACACCCCGGCGCGGTGCGTTGTTGGTGCCGGAATTCGTTAACTCCAAATCGCGGAGTTCCACCTGCTGGGCGTTGCGCAGCAATACNGCGTCTTCGACGGCCCCAGCCGCGTCGATACGCGGTCGCGCCCCCGGCCCGTCCGCCTGGAACGTAATCGGGCGTCCCGGTGTGCCGTGGGCCGTAATCAGAAGCTGCCCCGACCAGACGCTGCCCGCCCGGAAGAGCACGCGGTCACCCGGTTCGAAAGCCGCCGCGTTGACTCTATCGAGGGACCGCCAGGCGGTTTCCAGTGCCGTCCCGGCGCGACTATCGTCACCCGATCGCGAGTCCAGGTAATATTCCGCAGCCGGGAGGTTGATGGCGGAAAGGGCGAGGAGGCCCAGGAGTTTGCGGGTCATAGGAGATTTTCCTTCCGTGCTGGTTCAGCTGTCGTTTGCCTTGGCGCCTTGGCCCGAGGCTAGCGACTCTTGAGCTGTGCATCGCACCCCATCGCGACGAGCTCTGCTCAGAGGGACGCTAGCACTTTTTCCAAAAACTCGCGGTTGGCCCGTGCATTGGCCGTGGTTTCGCCTGCGTCGGCCCCGACCTTGACGCCTTCGACCATGATCGGCCCATCGAAACCCACCGATTTGAGTTTGGCAAACACGGCCTTGAAATCCACTTTCCCGGTGCCGAATTGGGACATGACTTCGCCCTTGGGCGAGGGGCAATCCTTCGCGCAGAAACCGGTGACCTGCCGGGCGATCGGCTCCAACTCGACCAAGGGATCCTTGCCGGTATAATAGATGATGTTGCCCGCGTCGTACCAGACCTTGAAGTTAGGATGGCCGACCTTTTCCATGCAGCGGAGAATCTCTTCCGAGGCGCCGCTGCCGCCGCCATGTGGTTTGAGGACGAGCTTGAGGCCTCGTTTCTCCGCTTGCGGCGCAGCATCGGCCATCAAGCGATAGTAATTCTCGTAGTGCTGTGGGCGGTCCACGCCGAACGTGAGCATGAAGCGCAACTCCAACCGGGCGGCGTTCTCGATCTGTTTGCGGAGGTCGGCGATGTTTTCGGCCAGGGGGCCCTCGGGCCGGAAACGGATGGCAGTCATGTTCACGGCCAGGCCACGCTGGGCAATGCGTTTTTTTAAACCGTCCAGGTATTCGGGGGTGGCGGTGGCGGCCGTGAATACCTCGCCACGGTGAGCGGAGAGCAGGCCCGTCAGTTTGTAGCCCGCCGCCGCGATGCCATCGAGCGCCTCATCATAGCTCCAATTGGTCCACGGGCGGTTGAAACAGCCGATCGGCCAGTTGGTTCTATCAGCGGCCAGTGCTTCGGGGGCAGAAACACCGGCCAGTCCAGCCGCGGCGGCGGCTCCAGTGCGGATGAAAGTTCGTCGGTTCATGCGGGGCTATTATTCGCCGGTATCGGATGGCTGGCAAGGCGGTTCGCAAAGACCTTTGCCAGCCCAGGGAGCGGTTCCGGTTTGGCGGCTGCCGACTTGCGCCGTGGGGTGCTCTCGAATACTGTAGCGGGGATGCATCGTATCGAGCGTTTCGAGAAGGTTTTTTGCGTTGGCCTAACCCTCACCTTGCTGGCGTGTTTGCTTGCGCCGGCACAGCCGGCGCAAGCAAGGCTGCTGACCGGCCACCGGCCGGCGGTGGTGCCCAATTTGCACGCGTTGGACCGATTGGACGGGGGCACCCGGCTGGAGTTGTATATAAACTTGCCGTTGCACAATCGGGAAGCGCTGACCAACCTGATGGAGCAGCTCTACGACCCGGCGAACCCCCTCTACCACCATTATCTCGCGCCGGACGAATTCGATGCCAGGTTTGGCCCCACCGAGAACGACTACCAGGCGGTGCTCCAATGGACCGCCGCCAGCGGTTTTGACGTCACTGCTCGTCATCCTAACCGGATGCTGCTCCAGGTCAGTGGGGCCGTGCGGGATATCGAGCGCGCCTTGGGGGTTACCATGCGACGGTATTCGCATCCTACGGAGCCACGGACGTTTTACGCGCCCGACGCCGAGCCGTCGGTTCCATCAGGGCTCCCGATTCTGTGGGTTGGCGGCCTGGACGATTTCCAGCGCCCCCATCCCAAGAACCTGCATCGGTCACCGCTGAGGGCTTCGACCAAGGCGACTCCCAAGATGGGCTCGGGCCCTAATGGCACACTCGGGGGGCCCGACTATCGGGCGGCCTACGTCCCCGGTACCACCCTGACCGGGGCAGGACAGGTGGTTGGTTTGATGGAGTTCGACGGATATTATGCCAGTGACATCACCTCCTACGAGAGCCAGATGGGATTGCCGAATGTCGTGCTGCAGAAGATCTTGCTGGATGGGTTTAACGGTATTCCCATCACGGGAGCTAATGCCGCCAACAGCGAGGTGGCCATGGACATCGAGTTGGCGATTTCCATGGCGCCCGGCCTTTCCAAGGTGGTGGTCTTCGAGGGTCTTTACTTCAATACTGTGCTCCAGGCGATGTCCACCAACACGGCCATCAAGCAATTCAGTTGCTCGTGGTCTACGGGCACGATTACCACCCCGGTCCGGACGGCCATGGACGGTTATTTCCAGAAGATGATTGCTCAAGGACAGTCGTTTTTCGACGCCTCCGGTGACGTCGGCGCGATTTCAGGCGCACTCGACGCGCCGGATGACGACCCGTACATCACGCTGGTGGGCGGGACAACGCTCGCGACCGCCGGCCCGAGTGGTGCTTGGTTGTCGGAGGCAGTTTGGAACGCGCAGGAAGGGTTGGGGGGTTACGCCAGTGGCGGGGGTGTCAGCACTATCTACAGTATTCCCCCGTGGCAGCAAGGCGTGAGCATGTCGGCCAACAAGGGATCCACGACCAAACGGAACACCCCGGACGTCGCCATGGTGGCTGACAACATTTTTATTGTGGCGGATAATGGACAGCCGGAGATTACCGGCGGGACCAGTGCGTCCGCGCCGCTGTGGGCGGGGTTTGCCGCGCTCGCCAACCAACAAGCGGCTGCGGCCAGCTTGCCCGCCATCGGGTTCGTCAATCCGGCCATCTACCAAATTGGCACCAACGCCGCTTATGCCGCGTGCTTTGACGACATCCGCATGGGAAACAACACCAACGGCAACCCGGCTCAGTACGTGGCGACGCCGGGATACGACCTTTGCACCGGTTGGGGCAGTCCCTCTGGAGGGAGCTTGATCATCGCCTTAACCCAGCCGGATGGCTTTCAAATCACACCGGGACGCGGACCGGTGGCCAACGGCCCGGCCGGTGGACCATTCACGGTCACGGCCCAGACCTTTTCGCTCACCAACTTCGGGAAAACGGCCTTCAACTGGACGCTGGGAGCACGTCAGCCTGGTTGAATGTGTCCAGCCGCAACGGTACCTTGTCACCCGGTGGTGGGGTTGCCTCCATTTCCGCTTCCCTCAATCCCGCTATAGCCCAGTTGGCACCGGGCGTTTACACCGCCAACCTCGGGTTTACCAATTTGACTAGCGGACTGGTTCAAGTTCGGCAGTTCACCGTCCAGGTGGGCCAGGACTTAGTCCAGGACGGTGGTTTCGAGACGGGGGATTTTGCCTATTGGACCCTGACAGGAGACGTCTCCGCCTACACGAATAATTACGTGGATGACGGAACGGCTACTGGCTACAGTCCCTTCTCGGGGCTTTATTTCGGCGCTCTGGGCCAAGCTTCCTCACTCGCCTATCTCTCACAAACCCTGCCGACATGGCCCGGGCAGCGTTATCTGCTCTCCTTGTGGCTGATGAATCCTTCAGGCTATACCCCCAGTGAGTTCCTCGTTCAATGGAACACCAACTCCGCTTCGGTCAACACACTTTTTGACCAACAAAACGTGACCATCTTGGTTTGGACAAACCTGCAATTCGTGGTCCGGGCGGCGACCACCAACACGACCTTGCGCTTTGGATTCCAGAACGACAGCGACTTCATCTGCCTCGATGGAGTGAGCGTTCTGCCCGTGCCCACGCCGGTCATCGGGGCGGCGGTCCAGGCCGGCGGTTCAATTCAGATCGACTGGACTGCCCTCGCCGGCATGCAATACCAGCCGCAATACAAGACGAACCTGACGCAAACAAGTTGGCTCAATCTTGGCGGGGCCGTCACCGCCACCACCAATTCGGCAAGCGTCTCGGACCTGCTCGGGTCCGGCCCACGGCGATTCTACCGGGTGATGGTCCTGCCGTAGCCGCGGATCTGACCGCAGCCGATCACCGATCCCTTCGCTTCTGTCTTGGTTGGAGAAGTTCCTTTCAGGTTGAGTTATCGGCGGCCGGTTGAGGGAGAGGGTGTGTCAAGGCGTTTCCTTTGTCTTCATTTGTTCAACTTTCGTCCCCCTCGCCGGTGCCCCTGCTTCCATGAACGCTAGGATTCCGGAACGCTTGGATTCCTGGTTGGCTCTGGGCCGCGGATTCGGTAAGGTAATCTATCATGAAACAGATCACCAGGTTCATTGGTTCCAGAAGTCCCGGCTTCCTCATGGCAGTAATGGTGGCGGTGTGTCTGCACCGCGAAACCGGGCTGGCTGCGGAGGCCTTCGCGCCCGTGGGATTGCGCGACGTCCAGGTCGGCGGCGAGATTGGCCGGCGGATCGCGATTACGGTTACCAATAACCTGCTGGTGCTCAATGCGGACCGCGATTTCCTGCCGCCCTTCAAGACGAAGGTGGCCAAGGACGGCTACGTCGGTCTTGGCAAGCTCATCGACGCCACGGTGAAATTCGCGGCCGGCACGGGTGATTCCAGGGTGGATATGCTCCGACGTCACCTGGTGGCGGAGGCGATCGCGGCCCAAGAACCCGATGGCTACATCGGTATTATGGCGCCGGATCGGCGCGTCCGCGGTTTGTGGGACATCCACGAGATGGGTTACCTCATCTGGGCGCTGCTGACCGACTACCAGTATTTCGGGGACGAGCGTTCGCTCGCGGCGGCGCGCCGGGCGGCGGATTACCTGGTGAAAAACTGGTCCTCGCTGCCTGGCGACTGGTGCCAGGGGACGGAGGTGGCGCCGCATGTCGCGGTCACGGGGATCGAGCGTACGATGCTCGCGCTGTCGCGCCAGACCGGGGAAGGTGCCTACCGGGATTTTGTGGTGAAAACCAGGGCCCTGCCGGACTGGGATCTGCCGGTCGTCATCGGGCGCCGGCAGGGCATCGAGGGCCACGTTTACGCCTTTATGGCCCGGTGTCTGGCGCAGCTTGAACTCTATCGCCAGCAACCCGATCTGCGCCTGCTTCGCCAAACCGAACGGGCGTTGGGTTTCATGCTGGGCCACGATGGCCTGCATATCACCGGCGGCGTGGGGCAATGCGAGATTTGGACCGACGACCAGGACGGCCGGGGCGACCTCGGCGAAACCTGCGCCACGGCCTACCAGTTGCGGGTTTATGAGAGTCGACTGCGCCTCGCGGGGGACGCTGGGATGGGTGATCTCATCGAGCGGACGATCTACAATGCGCTCTTCGCAGCCCAGTCCCCCGACGGCCGCCGCCTGCGCTACTTCGCTCCCACCGAGGGGATGCGAGTCTATTGGGCGACGGACACCTATTGCTGTCCGTGCAACTACCGCCGCATCATCGCCGAATTGCCCGGCATGGTGTATTACCAGGCGGTGGGGGGCGTGGCGGTCAACTTGTACAGCCCCTCCCAGGCGAAGCTCATAGTGGCGAAAGACGTGCCGCTCACCATCCGACAGGAGACGGATTACCCGAATTCCGGCCATGTCCGGTTACGGCTGGATCCGGCCCAACCGGCGGAGTTTCCGCTGCGATTGCGGATTCCCGCCTGGGCGCTGGAGGCCACGGTCGCCGTCAACGGCGAGCGTGTCCACGGGGCGGTGCCGGCCGGGACCTTCTTCGTGTTGGCTCGCCAATGGAAGGCTGGCGACGAGGTCACGCTGGAGTTGCCTATGTCCTGGCGCCTGGTGAAGGGCCGGCAGCGCCAGGCAGGGCGCGTGGCCGTGATGCGGGGTCCGCAGGTTTTCTGCCTGAATCCGGCGCAAAACCCGACGCTGGCGAAGCTCGATGGGGCGGACCTGGGTTACCTGGCGCTCGATCCTGCCTCGCTGGGCGATCCTGTCCCCACTGATGCGGTGCGCCCCAACGGCTTGGGCTGCAAAGTCTCCGCCTGGAAGGCGGGATTCGGTTTGGCCGCCAAGGCCGATTATGAGCTGGTGCTCACCGAGTTTCCGGATCCTGACGGGAAGGCCACCTACTTTCGCCTGCGCGACTTCAAGGCAGCCATCTCCGACGAACTCTTTACCACGGATCGGAAATGACACTCGATCTGAAACGCCGCCGTTTCCTGGCCGTGGGGTCGCTGCGGTCACGGCCACCGGTGTACCGGGCTGCCGCACTTCGGCCAAGGGAGACTAGGGAAGGCAGGAAAGGGGACAGCAGCGGAGCTTGGATGTCGGCTCCGGGCACTGGTGAAAAGCGAAAAAAAACTCTTTACAGGCCGCACTTTTTGGCGGTAATTTGATCCCAGCTTTGAAACTTATGCGAAACAGACTGACTTTCCTGGCCGCGTTGGTGGTGGGCAGCGCCTTGCTGGCTGGATGTGAAAATGCCGAGAGAAAGCTCGGGCGCGGGATGAACAACACTCTCGAGATCGTCCGGTGGGGCGAAATGCGCCGGACGGTGGAGCAAAGCGCCCTCTTTGAGGGGCCCGACGTCGGCTACACTTATGGCGTTTTTCATGGTTTGAACCGGAGTTTGGCTCGCACGGGCATCGGCCTCTACGAGGTGATCACCTGCCCGTTTCCGTCCTACGATCAGCCGTTCGCTGACTCCTTCCCCCCGGGGTCGGTGTTTCCGGACAATTACAAGCCGACCCTCATCGAGGATCCGAATTTTTCAACGGACACCAATTTGGGATTCTCCGGTGGCGACCTGACGCCGTTTGTTCCGGGCAGCCGTTTCCGGGTGTTTGACACTCACTGAGGGTTTCCCAAAGGTCTGATTTCGACGGCGCCCGCGCTCCGCGTTGGCGCCCTTTTTGTGCCCAGCCTGATGGCGGCGGTTTGGACCATCGGCGGAAGGAGAACCAGAAATGACGCTTGAACGAAGATCGCCCTGCAAAGTCAACCTGCTGCTCAACATCCTGGGAAAGCGGGCGGATGGATTTCATGAGCTCGAGACGGTGATGCACCCGGTAGGGGTGTATGACGAATTGACTTTCGATCGAAGCGGCTCAGGGGTGCAACTCACATGCAGCGAGCCTTCGCTGCCGACCGATTCTCGCAATCTGGTTTATCGCGCCGCTGAGCTCTTTTGCCAGCGGGCCGGCGTCACCGAGGGAGTTCGGATTCATCTGGAGAAACGGATCCCGATGGCCGCCGGGCTCGGAGGCGGGAGCGGCAATGCCGCCAGCACGTTGTTGGGGCTGAACGAACTGTTCGGCGAGCCACTCACGCCGGAGGATCTCCAGTCCCTGGCGACCAGGTGTGGATCGGATGTGCCGTTTTTCTTGCAGAGCCAGCCAGCGTTGGCGACGGGGCGAGGGGAGCACATTGAGCCGCTGGGAGCCTTTCCCGTGTTGCGCTCCGCCGCCTTTTTCCTCATCCATCCCGGGTTTGGGATTCCCACCGCCTGGGCCTACCAACAGTTGGCCCGCTACCCGGAGGCACTGCACGGACAGCCCGGACGCGCCCGCCGGCTCCTGGACCGGCTCCGAGGCGCCGACCTCAAATTGGCCGGCGCAGAGTTCTACAATTCGCTGGAGCCGCCCGCGCTCGATAAATATCCCCTGCTGGCCTTATTTCAGGAATTCCTCCGCGCTAACGGCGCCGAGGGAACCCTCATGTCTGGCAGCGGTTCGACCACGTTCGCCGTGGCGAAATCCAGCGCGGCTGCGGAGGTTCTCGCCGAACGGTTCAAGGCCAAGTTTGGAACGACGCACTGGCTGGCGGTAGTGCCGGTTTGAGGTCTTGGAGCGGCACGGCCGACTTGACCGAAGTGATCCTCCAGGCAGGGGCAAAGTGTGGCGCCCGTGTCCCGACTGCGAGTTTTGGTGGTATTTCGTCGCGGAAGGCCCCACTTTTACCGGCCGGGCCGCCCGTCGAATCTGCCGGTGAGGCCACCAGCGGCATATCCTATTAATGATCCTCGACGGAGGTGTGATTTCCGGAACTAGGCTTGAGTCTGGGGCCATCTGCGCCTAGATTCGTCGGAACATGAGCGCACCTCTAAACGAACAAGTGCAGGCCGCCGCAACCTGGGTTGGCAAACTGCGCGGCGAGATCGGCAAGGTCATCGTCGGGCAGGAACAATTGGTTGATCGCCTGCTGGTGGGATTGCTGGCAAATGGCCATGTCCTGCTCGAAGGCGTGCCCGGCCTGGCCAAGACCCTGTCGGTTCGCACGCTGGCCACCGCCATCCACGCCAGCTTTCATCGTATCCAATTTACCCCGGATTTGCTGCCGGCAGACATCGTCGGGACGTTGATCTATAACCCGCAGGACGGCAAGTACCGGGCGACCAAGGGGCCGGTGTTCGCCAACTTCGTGCTGGCCGATGAGATCAACCGCGCTCCGGCGAAGGTGCAATCCGCCCTGCTGGAGACCATGCAGGAGCGGCAGGTGACGCTCGGGGGCGAGACGATGCCTTTGCCCACCCCGTTTCTGGTGCTGGCCACCGAGAACCCTATCGACCAGGAGGGGACCTACCCCCTGCCTGAGGCCCAGGTGGACCGGTTCATGTTCAAGGTGCTGTTGGATTATCCTTCCTTCAGCGAGGAGCGACTGATTTTGGATCGCATGGCCTTCACCGCCCCGGAGACCAAGGTCGAGCCGGTGATCTCGCTCGACGAGATCCTGCGCGCGCGCCAGTTGGTCGACCAAATCCATGTGGACGACAAAGTGAGGGATTACATCGTTCACCTCGTGTTCGCGACGCGCAAACCAGAGAGCTATAAACTGGATATTAAACATTTCATCCAATTTGGGGCCTCGCCGCGCGCGACCATCTACTTGACCTTGGCGGCCCGTGCCTGGGCGATGCTCCAAGGGCGCACTTACGTCACCCCTGAGGACGTCAAGAGCATTGGCCCGGATGTTTTGCGCCATCGCATCATACTGACGTATGAGGCCGAGGCCCAGGCGGTCACGACCGACGCGATCATCAAGAAGATCTTCAACGCCGTGCCGGTGCCGTGAAGCTGTTTGCCATCATAGCGTGGCCCAGCCGCAGTCGAGAGCAGCGCGGCCAGGCGGTGGAACCGTTGGGCACAGACGACGGGCGGTCGGAAACGCCGGTACGCGCTTCGGTCACGAACCGGTTATGACCATTGCCGAACTGCTCGAGACCGTCCGGCGCATCGAGGTCCGCACCAATCGCCTGGTCAATGATACCATGGTGGGCGCATACCTCAGCCATTTCAAAGGCCGGGGGATGGACTTCGAGGAGTTGCGCGAGTATATGCCCGGCGATGAGGTCCGGGACATCGACTGGAACGTGACCTACCGGATGGGACGGCCCTTCGTAAAGCGCTATCGCGAGGAGCGGGAATTAGGGGTGGTGTTGGCGATGGACATCTCGGCCTCGTCCGCATTCGGGTCGTTACGCCGGACGAAGCGCGAATTCGCCTCGGAAATTGCCGGCACCCTCGCGGTTTCGGCCGCGCGCAGCAGCGACAAGGTGGCGTTGCTGCTCTTCAGCGATCAGGTCGAGTTGTTCGTGCCGCCCCGCAAGGGCCGGCGTCATATCCTGCGCTTGATCCGCGAAATGCTCTGTTTTGAGGCCAAACATTCAGGGACCAATGTCCCTGCCGCGCTCACGTTCCTGAACCATGTGCTCCACCGACGATCGATTGTTTTCCTGCTGACGGACTTTCTCAATGCCGAGCGCGGCTCGATGGCCGGGGCCGATTCCGCGCGCGGGACGCTCCAGGAGATCGGCCTCACCAATGCCCGGCATGACCTCGTCTGCCTGCACCTGCATGATCCTCGCGAAAGCGCGCTGCCCGCGGCGGGGTTGCTTACCATCGAGGACGCGGAGACGGGGGAGCTTATCGAGATTGATTCCACTCGGTCCGCGGTGCGCGAGCGCTACGCGGCCGCGAACGCCGAACGCCTGGCGGAGTTGGATCGAGCCATGCGCCGCACCGGCGTGGACACGCTTCGGTTCAGCACGGCGGAAGATTTCGCCCCGGCCCTGCAACGCTTCTTTGAAACCCGTCGTGGAAGGAGGCGAGGATGACTGCCGGACCCACACCGGGTGCGCGTGGATTGGAGCGAGCGGTCGGGAAGGGGCGGCCCCACGCTTGGGGAGGTCGCTGCCTGGCGACCCTCCTTTGCCTGGGGTTGCAAACCGCGCCGCTGTTCGGTTTCGGCTCGACCAACAGTGCGGCGGAAGCCATTCCCCAACTCCGCCCCGCCAAGGCCGAGATCCCTGCCACTTTCTGGGAAGAACATGGGCTGGTGACGGTGGTGGGGGGAGTGCTCTCCCTCTTGCTGCTGGCGGTGGTGGTTTGGCTGTTGACCCGGCCCAAGCCGGTGGCCCCGCCGCCGCCGGAGGCGGTGGCGCGACGCGCGCTCGAATCCTTGCGCGCGAGACCCGAGGATGACGTCGTGTTGAGCCGGGTCTCGCGGATCCTGCGACAATACCTGGTCGCGCTTTTCGACTTGTCTCGTGACCAGATGACGACCACGGAATTCTGTGGTGTGTTGCGCGCGCATCCCAGGATAGGATCGGAGTTGGCCGGGCTGGCGACGGAGTTTCTGCGGCGCTGCGACGAGCGCAAGTTCGCGCCCAAGGCCCCCGCGGAGGCTTTGCGGGCGGTCGACGCCGCCCTGAACCTGATTGTGATCGCCGAGCGGAGAGGGGCCGGCGAACCGGAGCCCGGTCGGGGTGCACCCGGGGAGGAGCACCGCTCGAAGTCATGAACGGGAATCTCGAATTTCAATATCCCTGGCTGCTGAGTCTGCTGGCGCTCCTGCCGCTCTATCTTGTCTTGCGCAGCCGGATGGGGAAACCGGCCGCCTTGCGTTTTCCCAGCGCGGAATTGGGTCGCGCGGCCGGCCTGGCAGCGCGGGCGACCGCTGGGCGGTTGCTGCAGGTGTTGCGCTTGCTGGCGGTAGGGCTTTGTATGGTCGCCTTGGCGGGGCCGCGTTTTGCCAATGACCGCACCGAGACCCAAGCCAGCGGGGTCGATATCATGCTCGTACTCGATTTGTCCTGGTCGATGATGGCTTTGGACATGGGAGGCCCGAACGAGCGGGTGTCGCGCTATGACATCGCCTCGCAGGTGCTGGAGGACTTCATCCGCAAGCGGCCCAGTGATCGCATGGGACTGATCGTGTTTTCCGCCGTGCCCTACCTGGCCAGCCCACTCACGCTCAACCACGATTGGCTCATCGACAATCTCCACCGGCTGCACGTCGGACTCATTCGGGATCTGGGGACGGCGATTGGCGATGCCACCGCCGCGGGCGCCAAACGGCTCAAAGCCATTAAGGACAGCAAGAGCCGAATCATGATCCTGCTGACCGACGGCGACAATAACAAGGGGGACATTGATCCGGTGCCGGCAGCCCAACTCGCCGCAGCCCTGGGGGAAAAAGTCTATACCATCGGTATCGGCATCGAGGAACCCTGCCAACTCTACGCCTTCGAACCGACGACCGGGAAGCTGATCCTGGATCCGAACGGCGGGTTGCGGCCCGTGATGACCCTCCAACCGGCCAACTACAGCGTGCTCGGGAAGATGGCGGCCCTGTCGAAAGCCAAGTTTTACCGGGCCACCAGCCGCCACGAGTTGCAGAGCATCTATAACGACATCGATCGGCTCGAAAAAACCGAGGTCAAACTTCGCCGTTTCACGACCTATCGCCCCTTGTTCCAATGGCCGCTGCTGGCCGCTTTGGGCCTGTTCAGTCTGGAGATGGCCTTGGTGAATACGCGGCTTAGGAGGGTGCCTTGAACTCCTTCGCCAACCCGCATTTTGCCGAACCGCATTGGCTCTGGCTGGCGGTGCTCGGGCCACTGGTGCTCGTGGGCCTGCAGCGGTATTCGGCCTGGCAGCGCGCCCGCCAGTTGGCCCAGATCGCCGCGCCCGAGTTGATCGGCGCGCTCACGGCCTCCTACAGCCCGTTGCGACAGGTGCTCAAGAGCGCGATGCTGGCCCTGGCGGTTGTCGGCGTGGGACTGGCCCTGGCCCGCCCGCAGTGGGGCGAACGCGAGGATGCCGGCTATCTGTTGGGCCAGGACATGGTCTTCCTGATCGACTGTTCCCAGAGCATGCTGGCTACGGACGTTTCCCCGAGCCGGCTGCAGCGGGCCAAACTTGCCGTTCTGGACTACGTCCAGCACCATGGGCGTGGGCGCGTCGGCTTGGTCGCGTTCGCGGGGCAGGCCTTTCTGCAATGCCCGCTCACCTTCGATTACAGCGCCTTCCAGGACACCCTCTTGGCCCTGGATGAGCACACCATTCCGGTCCTGGGCACCGATATCGGCCGCGCCTTGGACGAGGGGTTTCGCGCGATGGACAAGAGCGATCGTTTGAAGTTGCTGGTGTTGCTGACCGATGGGGAGGACCTCGAGAAAGGTGGCATTCGGTCGGCGGAAACGCTCGCCAAGCAGGGGGTGGTGGTGTTCACCGTGGGGGTCGGGACGGCCGCCGGTTCTGAGATCCAGGTGCTCAACGAGCAGGGCCGCCCCGAGGTGCTCCGAGACCGCAAAGGAGAGGTCGTCCGCAGCCGGTTGGATGAGCCTACGTTGCGATCCATCGCCCGCGCCACTCACGGCGACTTTTTTCCGCTTGGTCCGGTCGGCGAAGGCTTGGCCAGAGTCCGGGTGGCCGTTCAGGATTTGAATAGCACGGCCGGTTCCGCCCCGGCGCGGAAGCTCGGGGTAGACCGCTTCCACTACGCGGTGGCCCTGGTGCTGCTGCTGCTGGTGGCCGAGTCGCTCATGGGCACACGCCGTCGAGCACGGGGGTAATACGCATCAGCTTTGGCCGAGAGCTTTGTTGACTGCGGCGCAGAGGGCGAAGATCCGGTTGGCGCCAGTGAGGTGTACGGAGGTGTTTCTCGGGGCGAAGGGCAGGGTGCTCACGGGTGGGCTGGTTTTCCCGCCGGGGCCAGTTCGCGAACGCGGAGATTGCGGAAATCGAACGACTTATTTTCCGCTTGGATGCCGATGAAGCCACGAAGGGCGTCCAGGTCGTGATATTCCCAGGCTCGCTCGCCGTTCACCTCGAGCGTGACCGTCTTGCCTTGGACCTCGATTCGGAACTTAACCCATTGGTTGAGTGGCATCCGGGGCGTTTCCGCCGGAAGGACGGTCTTGTATCCTTTAACGAGCGCCCCGAGCGCGCTCCCGGCCAGGTTGATCTGCCAGACCTCGTTAGGCCACGGCTTGCCGTCGAGACCGGCACGCACGAAGAAGCCGCTGTCGTATTGCGGCTCCAAGGCGCGCCATTCGGCCTCGAGCACGAAATCGGTGTACTGCTTTTCCGTGCGCAACCAGCCATTGCCCGTGACCAATCGCAGGTTGCCATTGGTGACAATGAACGAGGCGTCCTGTTCGATCTTCCAACCGGACAGATCCCGGCCGTTAAAGAGAGAAACCCACCCGTCCTGCTCCTCCGTGGGGGCGGCCGCGGCCAACCGCGAAAGGGGAAGGCAGAGCAGCAGTAAAACCGGAAGGCTGGTGGCGAGCTTTGTTTTCATGTCCCGCATTGATGGCCCGAAGCGACGGTCCTAGTCAAGCACATTAGGGATCAAAACGCGCCGGCCGCGTGGCTTAATCGCACGCGTGGCTTACCCGCACTGTGGACATTCGCCGGGCAACCGTTGTACATTCGGGGAGGTGAAATTATGTCCATAGCGGATATCCGAAGAGAATATACTCTGGGCGGGCTGGATCGGAAGGATCTGGACGCCGACCCGATGATTCAGTTCCAGCGATGGTTTGAGCAAGCGCGGGGCGCCCGCGCGAGCGGGCGGATGCGGCGGTTTTTCATCCGCCTCTACAAGTCCCTGCTTCTGGTCATGGGAGCCGAACCGATGGACATCAATGCGATGACCTTGGCCACCGTGGACCCGGAAGGTCGGCCCTCGGCCAGGACGGTCCTGCTCAAGGGGGCGGACCAACGCGGTTTCGTCTTTTTTACGAATTACGGCAGCCGGAAAGGCCAGGAACTGGCCGGCAACCCGAATGCGGCCCTGGTTTTCTATTGGGCCGATCAGGAGCGGCAGGTTTGTGTGGCCGGGCACGTTCAGAAGTTGCCGCAGGCGGAGTCGGAGGCTTATTTCAACTCCCGCCCTCGCGGCAGCCGCATCGCCGCCTGGGCCTCCCGGCAAAGCGACGTGGTTCCTGACCGTCGTTACCTGGAGGTGCTTTGGGCGAAACACGAGGCGGAGTTTCCCGGGGATGTGCCCATGCCGCCGTACTGGGGCGGCTATCTGCTGGTTCCTTCCCGACTCGAATTCTGGCAGGGCCGCCCGAACCGAATGCACGACCGCTTCCGTTATAGCCGCCAAACGAACAGTTGGCTCATCCAGCGCCTCTCACCGTGAAGGGGTCCTGAAGGGGCCCTAGAACAATGACATTCTTCCGGTTGGTGAGATTGGCCTCAATGGGGCATCCTGCTCCGCGATGGCGCGGCCCTTGCGCCTTCAGTTCCCGGGCGCGGTTTACCACGTCATGGCATGCGGTAACCATGCCCAGCCCATCTTTCGCGGCGACCAGGACCGGCGGCGCTGGCTGAAGACTCTCGGCGAGGCCTGTGTCAAAACCGGCTGGCAGGTCCACGCCTTCGGCCTCATGGGCGACCACTACCACCTTCAGTTGCAGACGCCAGAGGCCAACCTGGTGGCCGGCATGAAATGGCTCCAGGGCACGTTCACCCAGCGCTACCATGGACGGCACCGTTGCTTTGGGACCTGTTCCAAGGCCGCCATAAGGCGATCCTGGTGGATGGCCGCAAGGCCGAAAATTACCTCCAGGTGGTCAGCACTTCCATTCACTTGAACCCCGCGCGTGCCCGGTTGATTTAGCCCGGGGATCAACGGCTGCGGCGGCAGACGAGGCTGACGCTGCGCTGGGTGGGGGAGCGGCTGGACATGGGCCGCTATGCGCGGGTGACCCAGGCGGCGAGCCGGGTCGAGCGCCGCCCGTCACGGCGGGTGGCTCAGCTTCCCGACTGATTACAGCGACCTCTCGACCAGGAGGCGCCATGAGCACAGAGCAGTGTCACTATTCTGGGGCGACCCCTTCAGAACGAACCGAAGCCTGGATCTTGGTCGGAACCGCTGGCGAGAGCCTGGCTGGAAAGCTCGTGCCCCTGCGCCACCCCATGACGCTGCGACAGGCGCTCCGGGTTAAGAGCGCCGAATACTGGTTGGAGCATGGGCAACCCGATGAGGCGACACGAACCCTGACAGCCCACGGGTGATCCCAAGCGTAAGCGGTAGGGGGAGTGCGGTCTATTCGGAGCGGTGCCAACTGATAGACTCGGGGGATGAAGAGTCATCGTGTTCCCAGTTTCAATGCGAGTTCCAACGAGATTACG
>TBL_comb47_HYPODRAFT_10003781_pt1 | contig 17746 bp, 20 predicted proteins | sample TroBogypolimnion_40_FD_10682 | JGI IMG/M metagenome (IMG submission 10682)
TCAAAATGAACGGCTTAATTGGTAACACAGATTCTGCTAAATTTATTTTTGTTGCTGTAGAAGATGACTCTCAATTGCCTACTAAAGGGATGATGAAAGAATACTTTCCAAATCACCAGATGAATGTATATAAGGCCTGGGGTTACTTTAGTTATAGCTTTGAATCAATTGAGAACTACATAAAAATTAGTCATGATGGGCTAGATAGTCATGGGCGTTGGAGCTCTAATAAATCTCGTTGTATAAGCCATGCAATCCGACTTAATTCTGCATGTCCTTCTAATTCATTTTTTGCTCTTCAATATAGTCATCTTATCGTCGCCTACTATCACCTCAGTCATACGCTTATGGATGAGTTATCCGATCTTCTCAAAGTTATTGGAGAAACTAATTCCTTAATTGATTCGGTTATTGATTGCAAAGACAAGCTGACCCGAGGTATTGATATCGTAAGAAATCATCAATTGCCAGACTTAAAGATGAGTGAGCCGTCGTCACCGTCTATTACTGAATTATTTGATTACTATGGTGATGGAGCAAGACAAGAATTATCTAGAAGACTACATGATTGGCATACTAGAGCTAGATGGACTTAACTCTAAGCCAATTTCTCAGCTGCCATCATAGGAGTTAGTTTTGAGTAATGACGCTCAATCATCAAAGTTGAAGTACCCATTTGCCTAGCTAAGGTGTGTATGTCAACACCTTCAGCTAGTGCGAATGTGGCATAGGTATGGCGTAGGCTATACAAGGTTCTATTCTTACCAGTAGCATCCTTAAATAAGCCAGACTCAACCATGAGTCTCTCAAACACGCTATCTAGACTATGGGGAGCATCACCCGAAGGAAATACGAATACCCTGCGATCTAGCTTGGCTTGAATAACAGTATCTAGATTCAGATAAGGCAAAGCTTGCCACTTGATTAGTCGCTCTAAGGCCTCAACCACAAAATGCTTGGCTATCAGATATCTAGGCCCCGTCTTTCCTGATACCCAGACTCGTAAATACCGCTGTTCACCTATCCAATGCCATTGCAACGATTTCCAGCGGATTGGCATACTTTCAGTACCCTGCCTTATGCCAGTACCTAATAAGAACTCCACATACACACGGCAAAGTCTACGCATATTATTACTGCGTTGATTACGGCCAAAGCGTTCCCAGTCCCGCATGTATTCCAACAAGTAATTGACCTCTTGTTGATTGAATGCTGGCCTAGCTTCGGGCTTATCTCCTGCTACTTTTAGCAATGGAATAGTTCGATGCTGGTGAATTAAGCCTTGAGCCCTAGCACGTTCAATCACCCGTTTATATAGGCCAGCATGACGCCTTTGCGTATACGACTTGGGCTCCTTACCCATCTGAGATATTCGCCAAGCCACATAGTCATCCACTACTTCTTGGGTAATGTCATTGATTTGATAGGCGCCAAAAAATGGGATCAGGTACTTGGTATAGATATGGATGTAATCCACATGGGTCCGTTTATTGGGATTGGCATGGACTACTCTGGCGGCTAGAGCTAGCTCTTGATTGGCTAATTGCCTAAAGGTGCGGGTCTTAATGGCTAGATCACTAGCTAGCTTGACCTTAACGGTTTCATAGATAGCGATAGCCTGGGTAGTGGCTTCAGCCAGCTGGTCAGATCCAGTGCTAGCGGAATGCCAAGCGCCAGTAGCAAGCTTGAAACGGCATTGCCACTGGTGACTATGAGGCCTCTTATAGAGAGTCAGATCTCCATCAAGGAGTTTGATGGATTCTTGATCAAGAGTCTTGGCAGCAAATAAAAACGATAGATTATTCATAACAAGCGTCCTTTTAAGTGACGCTTGTAGCTTAGTTTCAGATTTGCGTTTGGGCGACCTAATTATATTTTGTCGGTTTACCCGACATTTTTAGCGTGTTGATGCGAAAAGGTTTTGAGGTGGCTAGCAGGATCTAAAGCTATCTGAACACATATCAGATAACGTCTTTTTTGGCTGCCAGTTAATAACTCTTGTAGCTTCACTAATATCTGCAAAACTAACCCCAACATCACCGACCCGCCTAGAAACTACTTTTATGGGTATTGACCTAACTGAAATATGTTCATAAGCAGAAATGACATCAAAAACACTTTGACCAATACCTAACCCAAGATTTAATGTGAATAAGCCATCAGTTACATCCAAAAGTCTAATCGCATCTAAATGCCCATTTGCCAAGTCGGAAACATGCAAATAGTCTCTGATCGGCGTTCCATCGCGTGTATTCCAGTCATCACCAAATATAGACAAATTGTCTTTTTTGCCTTGAATCACGTTCTGAATTTCTGAGAAAAGTGAATGTGATTTGGATGCCGCGTACTCAGATAGCAATCCTGATGGGTGCCACCCAGCTACATTGAAATACCTTAGGCTCACAGAACTAATTGTTGGGGTTCGATTAAATTCCTCGGCGAGTAAACGCTCGCCAGCCAATTTTGTTTCCCCATAATAGTTAGATGGGTTTGGGATGCTTGCTTCAGATACTGGAGATATTGCATCTTCACCATATACCGCTGCAGAAGAGCTAAATATAATTTTCCTGCAATCATATGCCCTCATCACTTTAAGTAAGTTTTCAAGACCCAATACATTTACGTCAAAGTAATAACTCCTCATACTCATCGACTCTTTGGAATCTTTTAAAGCCGCCAGATGAACTACGTGAGAAATTGAATGTTTAAGGAAAATATCAGTAAGGAATTCTTCATCTCGAATATCACCCTGAATAAAGGCTGGGGTTTGCCCTGAAATATCGGCTATTGAATGAAGGCTTTCGAGGCTTGAATTTGAAAGATTATCAATGCCAACAACCTTAAAAGCCCCTTTTAAAAGCTCTATCCAGATATGTGAGCCAATGTAACCTGTGGCGCCGGTCAAAAGAATCATGCCTAATAAAACTACCTTAGTTATATATAAAAGTTAAGACGAATTTAACATACAATGAAATGAGGAGTTACTGAAGATGAATTACTTGTAAAACAAGATTTCAAGGGGGTCAAAATGAATCTATCAATTATCAGGACTATTTCAATTTTATCGGCAGGCTTAATTGTTGCCGCATGCGCAACGACTACTGGCGTTCTGCCAAAAGGTGATGGACTTTATACAATCAATGTTTCTCGTGGTGACCTGGCTAAAGTTAAGTTGCGCGCCTACCAGCATGCTGAGAAATTCTGCGCGGAAAAAAGCACTAGTGGAATTGAAGTTACAAAAGAAAATTTAAGATCAGACCCAGCATCTCCTAATATGGGGATTATTGATTTAGACTTCAAATGCCAAGGTCCAGTGACCTCGCCATTTGGAAAAAAGACAGTTCAAGAAATGAAAAAAGATGCCAAGAAGGCGCCTTAATAATGTCTAATCAAGTTTATTTTTATTGCCTTACTGGAAATTAAACTTAAGTAAATATCGCCTTTGGCATAAGAGAATGGGGTAAATCCCCCATCTCTTATTTGCCTCTCCGTATCAAGTCCCTGATCAGTCAAACCTTTTGACTCTCCAAGCTTGTATAGACATTCCCTGAGAGTCCAAGTTTTATAAAAGCCCTCTTCAAGCTTTTTGTGTGATTCAGATTTTTCTAATATTTCATACTCACTTGGGTGGAATGCTTTTTTAGCAATCCCAAGGTAATCTCGATCTCGAGTTGCACTCTCTATATCAACTGCAGTAGGGTTTGTCGAAACTACCGCAGCAATATATTGTTTACTGTGAGATATGCTTAGCTGTAGATTGTTTTGAGGAGAAATTAATGGGGGTGACATTGAATCATCCAATAGATACTCAACCGATGAAGATCCCCACTCAGACCTTAGAATATAGGCAACAAGCCCTCTTGAAACTAAAAATTGTCTTCTGGCCAAAGTAGAAGTTCGCTTTAATAACTTAACCTCGCTACCAGCACTAAGTTTTAATTCCTCGCACAGATCAATTGAAAATCTTGAATCAATCTTTACAAGATGAACATTTAAGTGATTTAATTCGCTCATAAACCAATTAAATCATCCCACCATTAACGGAGATGACCTGTCTTGTGATGTACGCAGCATCATCACTCATAAGAAAGGTAACCGTAGCTGCCACCTCTTCTGGCTTGCCCATTCTTTGGGCTGGAATTGCCTTTAAAGATGCTTCAGCAATCTCAGAAGAGATCATGTCGGTGTCTATTACCCCTGGTGCAATACAATTTACAGTGATATTACGTTTTGCAAGCTCAATAGCTAAAGCTTTAGTTGCGCCAATAATTCCCGCCTTTGAGGCGCTGTAATTGACCTGACCACGATTACCAATAATCCCGGAAACAGAGGACATTGTTATGATTCTTCCCGGTTTTCTCGTGGCAACCATAGGCATAACTAAGGGATGAAGTACGTTATAAAACGAATTTAAATTGGTGTCGATGACCCCATCCCACTCCTCCCCCAACATCGCAGGAAATGCTTTATCGGCGGTAATTCCAGCATTGCAAACGACACCATAGGGTGCGCCATACTCTGTAATGTAGCCTTCCAAAATAGCTTTACATTCAGATCTATTGGAGACATCAAATTGCAGTAAATTAACCTTAGATTGAAACTCCTTCTGGATGGAGCTTGCTAAAGCCTTTAGTTCCGCGATACCTGACCTACAGTGAAGAGTTAAATCATAGCCATTGGAGGCAAGCCTCAAAGCAATAGCTTTACCAATGCCTTTGTTGGCGCCAGTTATTAGGGCGGTTTTATTTAGCTTCATGCAGTCAAATATAAAGCATCATCATTGGGTTCGAATAGAGTTAGAGAGGCATCGCAAATCACCTTACCACCATCGTCCTTAATATCCCCGGTTGCGTTAACCATAGGTCCATTAGAGCTATCTGGATCAATTTTGATGGATATTGTGATCTTTTGACCAGGTATGAATTCAGGAGCATGGGCAATAAACCTTCTGCTGCCAAGCAAAAATCCAAGCTTTGTTCTGTCGGAATCTTCTGCATTTGATAGCTTTGCTAATACCGCAGCAGCTTGAGCCATAAACTCCAATCCAACCCAAGTTCCAATGCTTCCACTTGTAAATGGGTATTGATTTTTAATGGTGGCCTCGATTACAGCAGAACCCTTATCGCTTGAAATCAATTTATCCACCAGAATCATTGGATGACTGTGAGGCAGCATTTGTGATAATTCTGAAATCACTTTGACTCCAAAATAAGCGACGTATTATTTCCACCAAATGCAAAATTATTGGTCATTACAACTTTTGGAGCGCTTGATAGAGATGAAGCTAAATTAAGTGTCGGTAAGTTTGGGTCTTGATGCCCATCCCAGACATGGGGCGGCAACCTACCTACATCAGTCAAGGTTAAACAACATATTGCCGTCTCAATAGCTCCTGCTGCCCCCAAGGTATGCCCAGTTAGAGGTTTGGTTGAGCTTACTAAAGATTCAAAATCTAAACCATTTATTAAGTTGGCTTCCATTAGGTCGTTATGGTGGGTAGCGGTACCGTGAAGGTTAATATACTCAACTTGCTTTACAGTTTTGTTAGCCATTTTTAAAGCCCCACCAATGGCAATTGAAGGTCCCGTACCCTTGGGATCGGGAGCGGAAATATGGTATCCATCAGAACTCTCACCCCAGCCCGTAAGGCGTATATCACCATCCTCACGGCTCATTAAGAACAGCGCACAACCCTCGCCTATATTTATTCCAGAGCGATTGACTGACAGTGGATTGCACCGATCCTTGGATATAGACTCAATAGAACTAAATCCAGCAACCGTAAACTTGCATAAAGTATCTACGCCACCAGCGATTACAAGATCAACCATTCCTGATTGCAATAACCGTGCGCCACTTGCAATAGCTTTAGCACTCGAAGTACATGCGGTAGATATACCATAAGCTGGACCAGTAACATTCAGCTGTTCTGCCAAAAAATTAGCGGGGGAACAAAATAGGCGCTGAGATAAGTCAAAGGATTCCGGAAACTTATTATTCGCCAACATATAAGGAAATGCAGCCTCCTCATTAGCAATTCCAGAGGTGCTAGACCCAATAATGACTGCTATGCGACCTTTATCGACATCACCAAAATGGGAATCAAATTCCCCTCTTAATTGATTGAAAGTAGCTAAAAGTAATTGGTTATTTCTAGACTTATGTTTAAGAGGTACATTATTTAAGTCTGGAAGATCTGCATTAACCAGCCCCAACTGAAGCTCTCTCCCCGTGCTATATTTTTCAGTTGAAATCATCCCCGGACTAAAACCAGAAAACAAATTTTCTCGTGTGATGGCAACCCCATTACCTAGGGCGCTAATTAAAGAGTAATGATTTATAAATATATTCACTGCGCTTCACTCATGACAATTTTCAGCTGGTACTCCGGCACAGACCTATTTAAAAAGATTTCAGTATTCCCATTGGTCAATTGTATCTTTTTGACGCTCACAACCAATTGGTCTCCGCAGTATATTTTCTCAATATTCTCTTCAATATACAGTGAACAACCCGCAGGTAAGCTGTCTTTTAATATCTCTTCTGAGGTCAAAATCAACTTCACATCATCAACAACCAAACGATTGGGGATATAAAAAGGCAAACCAAGACCGAAGCCTTCCGCTACCCTAGCGCCATCATAAGAAAGTGTAAAGATCCGAAGCCCTAATGATGAACCGACAACCGTAAGTCTTTCCTTGGAAACATCAACAATCATATCAATCGAGTAGGAATCTTTTCCACGAATAATCTGAGTTTGCATCATGAGAACTCTTGGTTTTCCCAATCCATTAAGTTTTAAGGATATAGGCTGACCAGTAAAATCCGATACACATCCGCCAAGAAAATATAAAAGTGAAATTGAGCATGTGAATATGCTCACTACCTTCGACAAATCGATTATCTTAATCTTAGGCATTAGACCTTCTAGCAAAAAAAATAGTTAAGAGCCACGAGAGAAATATTCCGAAAAACAAAGCAATCCCAAAACTATGAAGTGCAGGAATGCTACTTAGAGAAAGGCTACCAAAGGAAATCAAGGTCATCAATGCGGCAATAGATATTGAAAATACAACCTTCTTATCATTTGGATACTGAAGAAGAAAAATTCCGTAGTCCGTACCAACCCCAAGGAGCAAGGCAAAAGCTATGACCGAGAGCAGGCCAATGGTCTCACCCATAAAAGAAAGAATACCCAAGGTAATAAAAGTGGCAAATACCGGAGGCAACACAGCCCTCCATGCATCACTTTTAAATTTAAAATAAATAGCAGCAAATGTTAGTAAGTAACCCAGTAAAACAATGTATGAGAAAAGAGTTCTATAGCGACGGAATACCTGCGAAATTTCCTGAGGCTTATCAACCCAGGTTATATTGGGATTTTCTAGCTTCGCCAACTCGTCTACTGCGGGCTGACCCCTCAGCCCCATTAATAGAACCGCAGTTGATCTAGCTCCAGAACCTGAATCAAACCAAAGATAACTCAACTTCTTATAAATTGGGAGATCTTTAAGATCAGCCATAGTTAAAGGTGGATCGACTTTATTCAGCTGCTTAACCCACTCATGGTTCATTCCCATTTCTTTAGCAATTTTGTGAAGTGCCACCTCCTTATTGCTCGATGCATAAGATGCGCTGGCTTTATTTTGGGAGGCTATTGAGGGCAAGTATTTGGTAATTGATTGATATCCGGATATATAACCCGCAGAAACCAATTGATCTAGATCTTTAGATAAACTCTCCGTGTGATTAAGCGCATCAGCCTCAGAGCTACCTGTAACAATAAAAAACTGAGATGGGCTTGGTATATCGAGAATTTTAGATACTTCTAGTTGCTCGTTGACTAAACCTTTATCAAAGCTAGCTAGCGAACGAATATCATCATTTGTCTTGAATGCGAATGCCCCATAAATCGACAAAAGTAGTACCAGTCCAATAGTCGCCCATCTTAGGGTACCTCTATTGTTTAAAAAGCCGGGCTTGATATAACGCAGAATTGAATACGTATTATTAGAATTGAATCTAAGATTTTTAACGTATGGAAATATAAGAATCACCGTTAACCAAGCTGAGATAATCCCGCCGATAGAAAATACAGCCATTTGTGATAAGACGGGAAAAGGAGTTATAGCCAGCAGGCAGTAGCCTATGGTTGTAGTTGCAAGGGCCAGGAACATACCGGGCAATAAATAGCGTCTGCGGTCTAAGGGGTTCTTGTCATCGTCAATAGATGCGGTTAACCAATAAAGACAATAGTCAACAGACATACCTATTAAGCTCGTTCCGAATGCCATGGTCAAAATATAGATCTTCGGAAAAATAAATAAACAAGCCAAGACGGCATATAAAAATGCAATGGAAACAGTAGTCAATGTAACCGTAATAGCGTAGAAACTTCTAAAAATGGAGGCGATAAGCACAAATGCGGCGATTGCTGAAATGAGCCCTATGGTGGATATATCATCTCTGGCAACTTTTGATGTATCCGATGCTATAAAGGCAACGCCAGATCTAAGAATATGAATCCCGCGGAACTTATTAGCTGTCTCAGTAATTGCTGCATTAATACCATCCGCGAGAATATTTTGATCTTGTATTGAGCTTAGAGGTCTACTGGCTTCCAGAGGAATGACAACATAGCTAATCCCATCATGATCTACTACCAGACTATCGCCATAAGGATGAACCTTTGAGGATCTCCCAAGCCTATAAAGCCAATCATTTGATAAGCCAAAGGGGTCTTCGCCCCAAGGTAGTAGCAAACCACCCATGGAGTAGGCTAAAGAATTAGCCTTGTCATACCAAAAGCTCGGCAATTGGGTATCAAGCAGATGAATATCTTCCCTGGTAATAAGACTTGATCTGTGTCTCTTCAATAAGGATATATAGGCTGAAAAATCATCATCAGCCAATGGGCTTGTAAGTTCCAACCCCTTTATTGATGCTCTCAATGCCTTTTCAGCCTCAAGTGATGTGTCAATATTGTCTGAGCTGATAAGAACTACCAGCGATCTTTCCCCGCTACTAGAGATACGATTTATAAATTCTTCTGAAACAGGGTTTCTCTCCAATTTGGGGAGTAGAGAAAAAATGTTGTTATCGATGCGACTGCTAATAAAAGAGAGATTGGCAAAAGTCCACGACGCCAGACCTGCAGTAAGCGCGAAGAAAATTAAGGCTAAAGCCTTACTGAAGCTGGAGGACTTCATCTTGAGTTAGTGAAGCCACAGGCTTTACGTTTGCAAAGGCTATGTCAGTTAAATCACCCTCTTTAGATACCAAGGTAATGTGACTAACCGAAGAATTTCCTAGAATAGCTACTTTTTTAAATACGGTTGATGCAGAATTTCTAGGGATTAATTCCATAGCCCACCCATTGGCTGTAATTTCCCCAGAATGAGTAAATAGCTTATCTAGAGAAGCGATATCACCTGAAAAAATTGCAAGTAATAACTCATTAACATATCTAACGGATGGGTCGTTACGCGAGCTGAGATTCATCAATGTGTTGCTCTTATTGCTAACGGTAATTCCAGAACTTGTAACAGCAAGGGCTTGATAGATTGGCTTTTCCGTTATCCATAAAATACCTCGGCTTTTATCAACTATGAAGTAGCCTTCGGAGGTTAATCTTTTACTGACACCGACAAGTATTCGATGCTGTATGAAATTTCCGCGAGTGATGGGCGGGCTATTGATTGAACTTTTAACTTGATCGAGAAATTGATCAGCAAGAACATATCCCGGGGATAGCATTAAAAAAGCAATGAGTGCCTTTTTGATGAAATTAAAAGCCATCATTAATTTGCCAGAAAGGATAAAAATTAAACCACTGGAACGGGGCCTCCACACAACCCCTCTCTAAAACAGCGGCAAAAGATTGAGCTGCAGCACTTACATCTGCCGTGCTAACTTTATCCAAATCACCCCAATTACAAATACGCTTGCAGCCTAATTGATACTGCCCATTTATCTTAATTGATGTTAACGAGAATAATGGCGCGCGTAGTGATTTGGCTAGCAGATAAGGACCTAACGGCAAATTAGCCAGAGAACCTAAGAAATTAACACCCACGGTATTACCCCAAAGAAGGGGGACGCGATCACCGGCGATGGCTATCAATTCTCCGTCCTGAATCTTTTCGGAAAGTAAGATCGCATCATGCATAGAGAATTTTGAAACTTGAATAATATTTAGAGCGCTTTCAGGATTGATTGATTTCAGTAGCTGATTAAATTTGACCGCATGAGTTGTATGCACTAAGACGGTTAGACGTAAATCAGGGTACCGCCTAGCGATAGCCCTACAAAAATCAAGATTTCCTAGATGAGGTACGACTACAACCGCGCCAGATTTCTTACCAACGAGGGTATCAAACCCATCAAGCCCATCAAGGGTGTAATCTAGATCCTCAAGATGACCACTCCAAATTATTAACTTATCCAATATGCACTCACCAAATGCATATAAATGTTTAAAAACATTAGTAGAAGTTGGCCTTGGCGTTGCTCCATTACTATGAAGATAAAGTAGATTCAAATACTCACGAGAAGAATTTCTTGCTACTTTGCTTGCAATGAAAAACCAGAAAATTACTGGATATAGAATGATTAAAACGGGTAACCTGCCAAATACTCTATATATGAGAAATAGCAGTCTTATGCCTAGAGAAGTTGTTACCTCATTAAGGTCTGCCCAGTGAATCAAATTGAAATCTTTCTAATGATTAATTTTGGAAAATTGACTAACATCCCAAAGAATAATTTTATGTGTAACTTTGTAATGAGAAAATTATCGTTAAATAGCTGAAAGTGGGAGACTCCGTCCAGTGGGTATCTCACCCCCACAGGCAATTGAACCGTATGCAAATCAGCCCAGTGTGAGCGCACAAGTATTTCTATATCAAAATCCATGCGATCACCGAATTTTTTAACGGAATCGACAACAGATAAAGTCTTGCGAAGTGGATAGATTCGAAAACCGCACATTGAGTCTTGAATTTCAAGAGAAAGTGTATGAATCCACACTAATATATGAGTAGCATATCTCCACAGTTTTCTACTAGCTGGTACCGAATCATCATAAACCGGTACTCCGGAGATAATTTTTTCAGGGAATCGCAAAGAAAGAGACTTCAACTCTAGGATCCTAGAAAGATCATGCTGACCATCGGCGTCTACCTGCATTACATGTGTATAGCCAAGGTTAAGCGCCTCCCGCATACCAGTTATTACAGCTGCACCCTTGCCCCCATTATTTGGACGAGTAACTAAAGTTACTTTAGATGATTGCAATAAGGGCATAAGGCTTTGCTTTGCCTCAAGCGCACTGCCATCGTCAACAATAATAATATTTAGATCGTAAGTTAATAATTGATCAACTACATAGCCAATAGCATCAGGATGGTTATAAAAAGGGATTAATGCGCAAATTTTCATAGCGCAGCACTCCTAAACTTCAAAATTCCACTTGAAAAAATAGTAGCGGCGTTGAAATATTGAAATTTTAGATTCAAAGATGTATGGTCAAAATCCAATTTGAGCCAAATGAGTTGATTGGGCTTAATAAAATTTAAAAATTTAATTTGAGACATTCCAGAAAATACACAGTTATTTATTAGGAGGTTCTGGGCATTTTTGATCGCCCATTCAATTAGAGCAACCCCCGGAACTACGGGAAATCCATCAAAATGACCCTCAAAGCAACGCAAGCTCTTCGATATATCTAGGAGTAACTTTAGGTGCATCCCTTGAAGATCCTTGCTAATCACAATCGGGGCTTTTAGCCCCCTTGAAAATAAATCATCAAGCTCTATTTTTAAAATCTTTCCAAGACTATTCCTGGGAAACTCATCCACAAATCTCCATCTTCTAGGTATGGAAATTGAATTTACCTTGCCCCTAAGCGAATCTTTAATAGCATTAATCAAATCGAGCTTTCCCTTTGCTTCAATTGTTTCGATTCCTAGCTTACTAAGCTTTAGTACCCCTCCCAACTGGGATCTCCTACCATTAGCTAAATCACTGATGAGGCAGTCGTCCACTAAATCAGACTCTCTAATAGACTCCACCAGATGGCTCAAAGAAATTCTAGTCCCTTCAATTTTAATAATTTGATCAGCTCGACCTAAGATTTCAAAAGATTCGCCCTTCTCTATAGCCAAGTCAGAGGTTGGAAACCAGTCATACCTAGGGCAAAACTTAGACTTAATCTCAAGCACAGTTTCAATTGGCTTCTTAAACTCTACGCCGGCTTGAACTTGCCAAGGCATATCAGGGGAACTTCTCCATGCAATATGTCCAGTTTCTGAGCTTCCGTAGATATCTACCACTCTAGTGTTGGTGACTTCAGTAATCTTAGAAAATGTAGCGGCATCAAGAACTCCACCGGCACAAAATATAGACTGAATGTTAGATCCTATATTTTTATGCTGCGGGCTAGTATCTGCAATGCTCTTCAAAAATGATGGGCTAGTGATTAAAACTTGAGGGGTTATCGAATTCCATTCATGCGGCCCCTTTATTGCAATCCTTGAGATCTTTGACCCTCTAGACAAAGCCCAAAAGAGGGCAAAAGGCATACCAAAGAAGTGTTGATGACTTACTGATTTATTGAAAACCACATCCCTAGATATAGCATCCCCAAACGTGTACTCCAAAGCAGAGATCTCGTTCTCCAATTGCCAAATCTTTTTACTTATTTCTACAGGTGATCCCGTAGAGCCAGATGTAAAGACTGCAAGAGCGTCAAATTCATGATCTATAGCAATAAATAACTTATTAACTTCTTCCGCCTCATCATTCCAAGTAGAAATATTAGGATTATCAAATTCTCCCAACTTAAACCATTCGCCAAATTCAGGGTTAGAAGCAATGCCCATATCTACTGGAACCAATAATTTTCTACCCTCTTGCCATGCCGCTAGAAGCCAAACAAGGAAGATGTATGTATCGGAGTGAAATAATGCAATTTTTTGACTCGCTATAGCCTTTATCGTGCCTCGAGCCTTTGCTACATCATCTTTAAGCTGTGCAAGAGTTATGCCGTCATCCGTAATCAAGGATTCGTCTAAATTACCTAGCAAGAAAGTGGATAGCTTATTAGCGGACACTTTTTATACGCCTATGTCGAATATACAATTCACCTAAAAACATGATGCCCATAAGCGCATATGAAATAGCACCGTTATATATTGACCAGTAGCTTTTATCTGGAATAAATACAGTTACTAATGCAACTAAGCCATTTAATAAGAAAAAGATTACCCACGACATAGTAACTTTTCTTACGTATGGAATCTCTTTATCAGAAAAGTTAGGATCTTTAAATCTTGCTATTTTTTCGACAATAGTTTGGGAGCTAAAAAGACTTGATGCAAATAATGTGAATAAGACAGCATTGACAATTACAGGATAGAAAAAAACAAAAGAAGGAGACTGAGATAATAAAGATGCAGCACCTAGAACTACTGCTGCTAGGGAAATCCATTTTCCCCAATATCGGTTTTTCCTAAGAAAAACAAATGGAATTAGAAATATGCCCGCTAGCCAAAACGGGATATCGAGCCACTTAAATACCCAAAAAGAGATTGGGAGCAATAACGCCAGCAAAAATTCCATTTATTTCTGTCAGTTAAATTAAAAATGCTACCCATTTTGATGCTTATTTAGTTCTACTGTCCGCCACGAATTTAACTAGGCTAGCTACAGAGTAAAAGTGCTTACCTTCTGTCTTAGTCACGCTTGAAAGAGTCAATCCATATTTTTTTTGTAAAGCCACTCCTAGTTCAAGGGCGTCAATGGAATCCAAACCTAGCCCATCACCAAATAGAGGTGCCTCGGACTCAATGTCACTGGGCTGGTAATCCTCTAGATTTAAACAATCTATGATTAACTTCTTAATCTCTAATTCAAGTTCTTCCATATTAACTAAGCTCATGCAGATATAACTCTTCCAAATATTCAGTCAGCGCCTCAGACTCTAAGATTAAGTCGCCATCCATGCGCACTTTAGATGCAACTTCGATTTCATCGGCAATATTTACTTTAAAAATTGGCTTAATTGAGGGTACCTCATACCAACTAAAATCTTTCCTAAGAACAGGCTCAGAAGTTGAGATAAATACTGGAGTAATGTTTATTCTCCCCTTTATTGCAATATATGCAGCTCCTCGTTTAAAGCTTATTTTATTTAAGTCTTTTGTTCTTGTACCCTCTGGAAATACTAACAGGTTATCGCCACTCTTTATAGATTCTATAGACTTTCGAATCAACTCTGGACCTTCTACATTGCATATCAGACCAGAAATCTTTGCCAGCCCGAACATACTTGGATTGTTTAATAGGCTCGACTTAATTATCCCATTAGGGTTTTCAATTAGAGAGATCAATATAACGGCATCAATAAGGCTTGGATGGTTAGCCAAGACAAGGCGGCCACCAGACTTTAAATACTGTGCATTCTCAATTCGCAACTCCATCACTCCAAGGAATTGCATACCCCATAAGAAGCTCTTGAATGCTCTTTTTAAAAGCTTCTTACCATGTCTACGTCTAGTCTCACTATCACTAGTAAAAAGAAGGACAGGAATTAATGCGATTGTTAGAATTATTCCACCGATGCCAAATATGGCAAAAGAAAGGCCTGTAGCAAAAATACGCCAATAGCGATCTAGCAATTAGCCTCTCCTCAGCTGCCAAAACACACCATTTACTTTTTCAGCGTAATCCTTCTCAGCACCGAGAAGAAAGCGCAACACATTAAGATTGATGGAAAGATTCTGAGCTATTTGATCGCCATCTTGGTTATTGGAAAATCCTATGAAAATATCCCCTTCTGACACAAGATCCAAAGCATATGCGTATGACTCGCCAACGAAATCACAATATTGTTTATAAATTTCAGGAACAGAATCCTCTGCAACAATAATCCGCACCATCTCCTCACCCGATGCAAATAAGCCTTGAGCCTCCAAAAGAGCTGAAAGTACTTCGGCGTCAGATGAAATTGCGATGACGTTAGGGTTAATTTTCCTATCAATGGTGTAAAGGCTGGGAATAGCATTGTGAACAGACAAACTAAAGGACTGTGGAGATATGGCACCGGTTTCGGTTAGATCTTTCAATAACTCATAACACCTGTCGGACTCGCCATACTTACTGCAAAAAACAATTGGGGCGGAAGTTTCAGGTAGCCTATACGTAGCTTCCAAGGCCATACTTCCTAGACGCCTTAACCTTCTTCTATTGATTGACTGCATCCCCTCAACTTTTGGGCTTTCGCTACCTATTGGTGGAAATGGATTTTGTGACCAAGCCAACCATTCTTCATGAGTTTTGATTGCCGGACTCCAGGCAGCCCAATTTTTAATTCCAAAAGGTTTTGACCAATTCATTTCTGTATTTTTTAAATTTATTTGGCAGCTTTAAATACCAAAACTGAATTGCTGCCGCCAAAAGCGAAAGAGTTAGATATTGCCGACTTAATATTCATTTTTTTATTGTCGTCTACTTTGATGTGACGAACACCTTGGCATGCAGGGTCAACCTCAATCAAGTTGGCTGTAGGGGGAACTACACCACCTTTTATAGAGAGAACTGTAATTACCGCCTCTATTGCTCCTGATGCCCCCATCAGATGTCCATGGGTTGATTTTGTAGAGCTGACTGCCAACCTTACAGCATGCGCGCCAAAGGCAGTTCTAAGTGCTTCTATTTCAGATGGATCGCCCTCTATAGTTGCAGTCCCATGCGCATTTATATAGTCAACATCTTGAGACTTAATAGCAGCATCTTCAAGCGCCAGTGAAATTGCCGCAATCTGACCAGTCGGATCAGGTTTGACTAAATTAGTGTGGTCGCAATTTGAGCTGTATCCAGCCAATTCAGCAAGGATAGGTGCATTTCTAAATATGGCATGATCCCAATCCTCCAGAATTAGTGCAGCAGCACCTTCCCCAAGAACCAATCCTGAGCGACCCTTATCGAATGGTCGGCAAGCATTAGGAGATGTAGCCTCATCGCCAGGAGATAAAACTCGCATGCCATCCCAAGCACGAATCACGCCATAAATTAATGGTGTATCGGATCCACCGGCAACCATCACATTAGCCTCACCATTGCGAATACGTCTATAGGCTTCTCCAATAGCAGCGGAGGCTGACGAACAGGCTACTGTATAAGTTAGGGATGAATTTCCAAGCCCTAACTGAATAGCGATATGAGAGGAGCAAGCATTATTCATACCCATTACAACAGCTACAGGAGGTAGGCGCTCTCTTCCGTTAAGCCACATCTCACGTAAGCCTTGCTCATAAATTCGAGTGCCTCCAAGAGCCGTCCCCCAAGACACGCCCATATCAGGTTTGTGAGACTTGTCGTTGATATCAAATCCTGCGTTTTTCCAAGCATCAAAAGACGCGCAAACACCCATTTGTGTAAATCTATCCATCACAATAGTTCTTTGCTTACCTAATATCTGCTCACCGTTAAATGAAGTGCAAAAAACGGCTGGTATTGAGATTGGAACAGGAATGTCTTGGGTGGAGTAATGCCTGATAGAGGACTCACCTCTTACGGTGCGATCAAAAAAACTCTCCATTGAAACGCCAAGCGGGTCAATTAAACCAACACCAGTAATTGCGACCCGTCTCTTCATAGTAAAGAACCGAGAGATTAATCTTTAGGCATGAATGGCTCAATAATCTTGAGCAGTTCACCAATTGTTGTTGGTCGAGAAGAAGTATCGGGTATCTTAACTTTAAATCTATCTTCAAAGTCGAAAAGTAGCTCGATCTGCATTAGGGAGTCAATCCCAAGATCTTCTAATGAAGCTTCAGGCGTTACTTTCTCTTTATCAATTCCAAGGCGCTCTTGAAGCAGCTCTTGCATGGTTTCCAATGCTGTTTTACTCATATTTATCCAAAGTTAACCGATGCTTAATTATAAATGTTAGCTCTAATTATCCCGAAGAATAAGCAGTCTATTGATTGGGATATAAAGGTATACCCTATACGTGATGTAGATCAAGTTCCGAGAAGCCTACAAACCTATAATCTAACTTAGATTGAAAATGGGGGGCTTATGCATTTCTCATCAAAGCTGATAATTGGCATTCTTAGCGCTCTAATGCTTGGTGGCTGCGCCACAAATCGAAGTGCGCTAGATATTAAGGTCCCTAAAGCAGAGCAAGCTCAATCAAATGGCAGGCAAGTATTCATCAATTCTGTTGTTGATAAGCGTTTGTTCCAAATTAGCCCCACTAGTCCAGACATCCCCTCACTAGATCCATCAGAGGATCAAACTGACAAGATCAAAATGAGAGCAATTGGTCGTAAGCGTAATGGCTTTGGAAAAGCCTTAGGTGACATCCTTTTAAAGGATGGGGAAACTATTCAATCTTTGACTGATAAATCAATTAAACAGGCTTTCGCAGATAAAGGCTATACCGTTATCACATCGAAAGAAGCCGTCACAAAAGACACCTATATTGTCGACGCAAATATTCAGAAATTTTGGGCGTGGATGAACCCGGGGTTTTGGCAAATCACATTGAGTAGTGAGGTCTCTACCGACCTTACAGTCAAATCTCCAAAAGGTACAACCAACCAGCAAATCTCCGTCAAAGCGGCAGATGGCTACCAAGTTGCAACTGAAAATAACTGGATGGAAATTATTCAAAAATCTATTGAGCTTTATATAAATGACTTGAAGTCAAAGATTAATTGATGATTTTCGCCCCGATTAA
>TBL_comb47_HYPODRAFT_10003783_pt1 | contig 17746 bp, 13 predicted proteins | sample TroBogypolimnion_40_FD_10682 | JGI IMG/M metagenome (IMG submission 10682)
ATTCCACCGGGTGAAGGTAAAAGCACATCTCACGGGCAGCGAACCGACAGGATAATACATCGCCTCAATAATCATCCGATCCACGAAGGGATGCCACAAACATGGATGGCTGCAATGATAGAAATATATACCTATCCGCGCGGGCCGGCCAAAAATCTGGATATCCTTTCCTGGGCTGAGGACCCTGGCACCAAGACACGCTGGCCTGTCGAGTGGACCGTCTCCTTTGGAAGGGGTCGTGTATACAGTTCGACACTGGGGCACGTCTGGCAGAACGAAAACAATCCTCCGGATATGAGCTGCGCTGGTTTCCAAACCATCATGATCCGTGCTTTGCAATGGCTTGCTAAGCGACCGACTGATTTTCCAATCCCAAAGGATTTCCCGAATGAAACAAAAACAGTATTATATCCACTGCCGGGTGAAAATATCTCATTACAGAACCCTGACACTTCAAATCCTTTCAATGGCCACGACTTAACTGGTTGGGGTTATCGAAATGAAAAACAGGACGAAACTGCCTTCGAATCATTTGATGACAAAAACGTATCAAAAGATCGTCGTTTCACAGGCAATGACGGAATTCTAACGGTAAATCCCTGGGTCAAAGCAAATGGTCCACATCTGATCAGCCTTTGGACAAAGCAAATTTACTCCGGAGATTTCAGCCTCACTATCGAATTTCGTGCTTCGGTAAACGCCGACAGCGGCATATACCTCCATGGTTTACAATTGCAATGCCGCGATTATCTCGTTGCGGGTCCGTACAAAAGTCTTAAAAACTACAAGCCACAGGATTGGAATAAGATTGAGGTGATCGTAAAGGATAATGTTGCACGTTGTACCTGCAACGGAGAAATATTGGAAGAGGCACTCAAAATTCCTGCAAGTGGCCCTTTCGGACTCGAAGCCGATCGTGGCCAGATGGAGTACCGGAATATCCGGATTAAAGCATTAAAATAAAAGTCAAATTATTTACAGATGAAGTTAAACTGGGGATATAGTATCATCCTATTTTTTGTGGTCTTTTGTTCAGTCATGATTGGAATTATGATTTTCGCTTTCAGGCAGACCAACGACCTGGTTACTGAGGACTATTACGAGAAAGGGGCGAATTATACCCGTCAAATGGAAATTAACAGTCGATCTGCCGCATATCAGGATAGCATTCAGATCACTGATGTGAACCAGGTGATCCTTACCCGCTTTGCAAAATCAATTTACAGGAGCCAGGATACAATGCAAATCAATTTTTACAGACCTTCGGACAAGAAATTTGATTATTCGGTCAAAGCCTTGCTGAATTCTGACTCTCTGAAAATTGATAAGAAGCACCTGCATAAAGGTCATTACACTGTCAACTTCCTATGGTTAAAAGGTGAAAAAAAGGTTCAGATTGAAAAAGATCTGTTCGTCGAATAGTTGTTTAATCTTTAGTGCACGAATGACTTATTGGCAACTATTGTTCAAATATGATTACAATCTGAAAAAAGTTCATCACCGATGGAAATTTTAGTCACTGCTTTAGTTTTGGGTATGATGGGTAGTTTCCATTGTATAGGCATGTGCGGGCCAATCGCCCTCAGTTTGCCTTTACGGGGAAATAATTTCGGTCAGAAAATAACCGGTGGGCTCCTTTATAATTTGGGAAGAACCACGACCTATGGCATGATGGGCGCCGTTTTCGGGCTGATTGGCCAAAGTTTTCATTTACTGGGTTTTCAACAATGGATCTCGGTGATCATGGGGAGTCTTATGATTGCATCTGTCTTCCTTCCTTTTTTTTTAAAAAACCGAATCCGGGTTAATCTGGACTTCTTTACAGTTCCTGTTCGAAGGACAATACAGCAACTATTCAGGGATCGCTCCTATAAAGGTTTATTCCTGATCGGATTGGGAAACGGGTTGCTCCCCTGTGGTCTGGTTTATCTCGCGATAGCTGGTGCAATCGGGGCCGGAAGTGTTTCCCTTGGCATAGCCTTTATGGTCTTTTTTGGTTTAGGGACCTTGCCAATGATGCTATTGATCTCCTGGATCGGAAATATCTTTACTCTGGCGATCCGAAATAGAATGAATAAATTGATCCCCTATATCGTTGCGATAATCGGGATTATTTTTATTCTTCGCGGACTGACTTTGGGAATCCCATATCTAAGTCCACCCAAAGAAAAATTGACTCCTGTTTCCCATATGAGTACCTCACCGGTAAAAGCCACCGATGCCCTTAAACATCCATGCTGTCAGCCTGATTCAGCGGGAGGCCAGATAAAAAATGCAAAATAAAAAATCCAAATTGCAAAAATAGAATGAGAGACTTTGCATTTTAAACTTTGCAATCTTATTTTTGCATTTCCTCATGGGTTTATTAGAAAATCTTCGGCTTTGTAAATATGACTACTATTGATGACTGATAACACATGTATCCATTGCGGAGCCGATTGCGGTAAAGATCCATTGATTTACAGCATGCAAAAATTCTGCTGCTCAGGCTGTAAACAGGTTTATCAGCTACTTAATGAAAACCAGCTTCAGCAGTACTATGCCTTTGAAACTAACCCGGGAGTAAGAATAGCCGATCCGGACCATTCCTCAAAATATGCCTTCCTCGATAAAGAGGAAGTGAGGCAAAAACTGTATGAATTCCTGGAAGGACAAACAGCCCGGGTGACTTTTTACATCCCGTCAATTCACTGCGTTTCGTGCATCTGGCTTCTCGAACACTTATCCCGCCTTAATCATGGCATTATCCAGTCGGCGGTTGACTTTGTCAGAAAAGAAGTAACGGTCAGTTTTAATACTTCCAAAATTTCATTGCGCGAATTGGTTGAGTTATTGGTTTCCATCCATTACATCCCGGACATCTCATTAAAGACCCTGGAAAAAAAAGAGATTCGTTCGATAGACCGGACGCTGTTGTATAAAATAGGCGTAGCAGGTTTTGTTTTCGGAAATGTGATGATGTATAGCCTACCCGAGTATTTCAATGGCAAACCGTTAGGTGATTCGCTGGGGACATTTCTTCATTACATCAGTTTTATCCTGGCCTTTCCGCTGGTGTTTTACAGCGGAAGCGATTATATCATTTCTGCATCCAAGAACCTCAGAAAAGGGATCATTAACATCGATTTGCCCATTGCACTGGGAATCCTGGCACTATTCTCTGTAACCTGCTATGAAGTGTTCACCTCCCGAGGCCCCGGATATTCGGATACCCTTGCCGGATTCCTGTTTTTTCTGCTGATCGGCAAATGGTATCAAAGTAAAACCTATCAGTCACTTTCGTTCGACAGGGACTACAAATCGTACTTTCCGGTAGCAGTCACAAAAATGAAAGATGGAATTTCGCAAAGCACTCTGCTCGAGGATATTGCTGTTGGAGACCTGATCATGCTCCGGAGCAAGGAACTTATTCCCGTCGACGGGATATTGACCGAAGGCTCAGCCCTGATAGATTATAGCTTTGTGACCGGGGAATCAGCCCCGGTAAAAAAGGTTCCCGGAGATATTGTTTATGCCGGAGGTATTCAAACCAGCGGCGCCATAACCATCCAGGTAGAACGGGAGGTCAGGCAAAGTCATCTGACCCAGCTCTGGAATCAAAACGAACCCAAGCAGGCCACCTATCGCTCACTGACCAGTCTGATCGATTCGATTAGTGTTTACTTTACAATAACGATCATCATCATTGCGGTTTCAGGATTTTTGTACTGGATGTTTAAGGGCGATTTTCGTACGGCAATACTGGTGCTCACCTCGGTATTGATTGTCGCCTGTCCCTGTGCCCTGGCGATGTCACTCCCTTTTACACTGGGTACCGCAATGAGAATCCTGGGAAGCAAGGGGATGTACCTGAAAAACATCCGCGTGATTGAAAAACTGACCAAAATTGATACCCTTGTCTTCGATAAAACAGGCACCCTGACCAAACCGGATGAAAATGAGATTCACTTTGTCGGCGAGGAATTAACCGAATGGGAAATAAGAGCTGTTAAGTCACTTGTTCAGCAATCCACCCATCCGTTGAGCCAGGCTCTCGACAGACATCTGTCAGCTGTTCAACCTTTAGCAACCACCGGATTCGTCGAAATGTCGGGTAAAGGAGTTTTTGCAAATATTGATGGAAAAGCTATTAAATTAGGATCTGCAGCTTTTATCCACGAAGGGAAAGGAACTGAAGAGCAATTCGCATCAGGAGTATATATCTCAATAAATCAAATAATTAAAGGTTATTACAAAATCAGCAATCAATACCGGCCGGGATTTAGCACGGTCATTCAGCAATTAGGAAAGAGGTTTGACATGTATTTGCTTTCTGGGGATAATGACTCCGAAAAGGAGCATCTTCAGCATTATTTTGAAAAAGATAAAATTTTCTTCAATCAGCAACCCCAACAAAAGATGGAGTTCATCGCCGGACTCCGAAAGGAAGGACGACAGGTGATGATGACTGGCGATGGATTAAACGACTCAGGAGCATTTATGCAAAGTGATGTGGCTCTTTCAATTGCCGATGATATTTACCATTTTTCACCGGCCGGAGATGCCATTATCGAAGCATCTCAATTCAATAAGCTAACCGCCTTTATCGGTTTTGCCCGAAAATCGCTCGTAATTGTTAAGGTAAGCTTCGGCATTTCATTTTTATACAATATCATTGGATTGACGATAGCCCTTACCGGGCACCTCTCGCCGGTAGTGGCGGCAATACTGATGCCAGCCAGTTCGGTAACCGTGGTGGCATTTTCCACCTTCGCCACACGATTGCTGGCCAGACAAATGATCCGGAATAATTGAATTCTCCGTTTTAAAAGCTACATTTGCCTTTAACTATCTAAATTCAAATGAAGAAGCCGGGGAACTGGTGCAATCGGTTTTTCTTAAAGTCTGGGAAATTCAACCGAATCTGAAGGGTGATGGCTCCTTTAAGTCTTTCCTATTTTCAAGAATCAGAAATATTGCCTGTTAAATTTGTTTTATATTTGTATAATCAATAAAACGCTATCTTTGAACACAACAAACAATTTTACTTCATGCTTAAAGGAATTTCCCCTCTGATCAGCCCTGATTTGCTCAGTGTTTTGTCAAGAATGGGTCATGGCGACGAAATCATTCTGGCCGATGCCCATTTCCCCGGCGAAACATTCAATAAAAACGTACTCCGTGCCGATGGATTAAAAATATCAGATCTCCTTGCTGCCATCCTGCCACTCTTCGAACTTGATGCTTATGTGCCACACCCCTTGGCTATGATGGCCGCAGTTCCGGGTGATACCCTTGATCCGTTAGTAGAAGAGTGTTACCTGAAAAGCATCCATCAAACAAATCCTTCTGTAGCTCCGATAGCGCGTGTTGAACGGTTCGCATTTTATGAGAGGGCTAAAAATGCCTTCGCGGTTGTGATGACCGGAGAGACTGCAAAATATGGAAATATTATACTTAAAAAAGGGGTGACACCTGCTTATAATCAATAGCAAAAAAATGACCTTTGATCTTCGGTGTGGGCAATATAAATATTAATATTAGTTCATCTGGCTATTGGCAGCTGGCAACTGGCGAATCTTATCCGACAGAAAGTGTTATCTTTCTGAACAAGGTTAAAAATAAAAGCCAATGAGTTACTGAAATTCAAGCCAGCCGCCAATAGCCAACTGCAAACCGCAAATCATTAACTTATAAACATAAAATAAAACTTCTTTACCTATTCATTTCTTTAAATATCTTATCAAAAATAATTAAGTATGAAAAAATCAATCCTCTTCATCTTAGCCATCGTTTTAACCTTAAATGTTTTGGCTCAATCAAAACCTGACAAAATGGAGTGGTGGAAAGAGGCCAAGTTTGGTCTGTTTATCCATTGGGGTGTCTATTCCGTTCCTGCAGGTGTATACCAGGGAAAAGACATTGACGGCATCGGCGAATGGATTATGAATAACGGGAAAATCCCCAAAGCCACCTATCAGGCCTTTGCAAAACAGTTTAATCCGATCAAATATAATCCTGAGGCATGGGTTAAAATGGTTAAGGATGCGGGGATGAAATACCTGGTAATCACCTCAAAACATCATGACGGTTTCGCGCTGTTTGAGACGAAAGCCTCGAAATGGAATATCGTGGATGCTACCCCATACGGGAAAGACTTGCTTAAACCACTTGCCGACGCGTGTCATAAGCAAGGGATCCGGCTTGGATTTTATTATTCACAGGCTCAGGACTGGAACAATACCGGTGGTGGCGCGTGTGCAGGTCATTGGGACAAAGCTCAGGATGGTTCGATGGATGATTATCTTGATAAGGTGGCAGTTCCCGAGGTGAAGGAAATCCTGTCGAACTACGGCCAGGTTGATATACTTTGGTGGGATACCCCCTGTGATATGACCAAAGCGAGGGCTGAAAAATTCCTTCCGATCCTTGCCAAATATCCTAATCTTATTACAAATAACAGATTAGGTGGCGGTTATAAGGGAGATACCGAGACTCCGGAGCAATTTGTACCGGCAACAGGTTTTCCCGGGCGCAACTGGGAAACCTGTATGACCATGAACGATACCTGGGGTTTCAAATCAAAAGATAACAACTGGAAATCGCCAACGGTAATCATTCAGACCTTAATCGACATCGTAAGTAAAGGGGGCAATTATCTTCTCAATGTTGGCCCTACTTCCGAAGGTCTTGTACCGCAACCCAGCATCGACCGTTTGGCAGAAGTGGGGAAATGGATGAAAATCAACGGTGAAGCCATCTACGGCACTACAGCAAGTCCATTCACTTTTCTCCCCTGGGGAAGATGTACCCAAAAGGGGAATAAACTTTACCTTCATATTTTTGAATGGCCTAAAAACGGGAAGCTATCGATCCCTCTTCAGAACAATATTTCAAAAGCCTATCTGTTAGCAAATCCAAAAAAATCGCTTCCTATTGAAAAATCAAAGACCCAAAACACGATAACCCTTGCTGGTGAAGCACCTGACAAGATCGCTAATGTAGTTGTTATTGAGATTAGTGGTGCACCGGAAGTCACTCCTTCTCCCACTGTCGGAAAGCCAGCTAAAGCCTCCTGAGAAAATGTCAATTCGCCGGGGAGGAATCTTTTTGACAGTAATCCGGGAGACAAATGGGGCAATTCCTGAAGATTAGGATAAATGGGTGAAAGACCATAGAACTAAAGAGGAAAACTGCTGATATAGTCTGCTCTGCGGCACCCCGCATGTTAGCTCTTCAGATCTCTGCGGTTAAATTTTATTGTTATGAACTACTTTTAATTTAATTCTTAATAAATGAAAACAACAACTATCACCGTGATTTTGCTTTTCACGCTGCTTCAATTTGTATCCGCAAAAGGAGACGATTTCTATCAGATCCAGGTTTACCATCTCTCGGGAAAGGTCCAGGAACAAAGCGTTGACAACTTTTTAAAATTATCCTATATCCCTGCTTTGCACCGTGCAGGAATAAAATCGGTCGGAGTGTTTAAACCAATTGCCTCCGACACGGCCTCAGGAAAACAAATTATCGTCTGGATACCACTCTCTTCGCTTAACCAAATCGATAAATTACAGCTTTTGCTGTGTAATGATAAAATTTATCAAACCTCGGGAACCGATTTTTTAAAGGCCCCGTTTGATCAGGTTCCATTTAAACGAAAAGAGGCAATTCTTCTGAAAGCCTTCCCCAATGCTCCCAAATTCCAAATTCCTAAATTCACTACTAAACCTTCGGAAAGAATCTATGAACTAAGGAGTTACGAAGGACCCACCGAATACTTATTCGCTCAAAAATTGAAGATGTTCAACGAAGGAGGAGAAATAAAACTCTTCAAAACACTCGATTTTAATGCGGTATTTTATGCCGAGGTAATTTCTGGAAGCATCATGCCTAACCTAATGTATATGACCACTTTTGCAGACATGCCGGCACACGATGCTCACTGGAAGGCTTTCGTTAACCATCCCGACTGGAAAATATTATCATCACTGCCTGAATATCAGCACACTGTCTCAAGAATTGTAAAAATATTACTCTCTCCGACTGATTACTCCGATTTTTAACAATTGATTTTCTTTACTTTGCAGAAATTTTAGAAGCACCTAAATCATCCTGCAAAATAATGGAAGAGAATCTGGTAATCGTCGAGTCACCCGCCAAAGCCAAAACAATTGAGAAAATTCTGGGCAAGGATTTTCTGGTCAAATCCAGTTTTGGGCATATCCGTGACCTGGACAAAAAAGATTTTGGCGTTGATATTAATAATCAGTATCAGCCCAATTATATCATTTCGGATGACAAGAAAAAAGTTGTCGCCGAACTCAAAAAATTTGCCAAATCTGCTAAAAAAATATGGATCGCATCGGACGAGGACCGCGAGGGCGAAGCTATTGCATGGCATTTAATGGAGGTTTTAAACCTGGATCCCGATAAAACAAACCGGATTGTCTTTCATGAGATAACCCGGGAAGCGATATTAAATGCCATTGAGAATCCACGGCGGCTGAATAAAGATCTGGTCGATGCACAACAGGCCCGACGCGTCCTGGACCGGTTGGTCGGTTTTGAAATCTCCCCTGTTCTTTGGAAGAAAGTAAAACCCTCCCTCTCTGCCGGAAGGGTTCAATCAGTGGCTGTGCGGCTTATTGTAGATCGCGAAAGGGAGATTACCGGTTTTCAGAGCGTTCCCTTTTTCAGGGTAAATGCCCTATTTCTGGTACCCGAGAATACAGGTAAAGTGTCGCTCCTTAAAGCTGAATTAAATAACCGTTTTGATTCGGCTGATGGGGCCAGGGCATTCCTGGAAAAATGCATCGGAGCAATTTTTACGGTTGCTGATATCGTCACCCGACCGGCGAAAAAATCACCGGCCGCACCATTTACCACCTCCACACTTCAGCAGGAAGCAAGCCGTAAGCTTGGATTTCCTGTTGGCTTGACCATGTCGGTGGCACAAAAGCTTTACGAATCGGGGCACATCACTTACATGCGAACCGACTCTACCAATCTTTCCGATCTGGCACTTAATGCGGCAAAGAAGAAGATTATAGCATCGTATGGCGATAAGTACGTAAAAATCCGCCATTATAAAACCAAGATAAAAGGGGCACAGGAGGCACATGAAGCGATCCGGCCGACTTATTTCGATCAGGAAGAGGTTACCGGAACATCCCAGGAGCAACGGTTGTACAGTTTAATCTACAAACGGACACTGGCCTCCCAAATGGCTGATGCTGAAATAGAAAGAACAACTGTAAATATTACGGTTTCAAAAGCATCAGAACTTTTTGTCGCAGCAGGAGAAGTGCTTCGGTTTGACGGATTTCTAAGCGTTTATATGGAATCATCAGATGATGAGAGTCTTACAGAAGAAGAAAAAGGATTGCTGCCTGCTCTGAATGTCGATCAAAAGCTACAGCCCGAAACCATTCTGGCTCTTGAACGGTTTTCGCAAAAGGCGGCACGATATACCGAAGCAAGCCTGGTCCGCAAACTCGAGGAGTTAGGGATCGGTCGTCCTTCAACCTATGCACCAACAATCACCACCATTCAGCAACGCGAATATGTAATCAAAGAGGATCGCGAAGGGAGTGAACGATCGTTTTTAACCCTCACGCTGCAGGACGGAAAAATTGAACAGGAACTGAAAACAGAAATCACCGGTACGGAAAAATCGAAGTTGTTTCCAACCGATATTGGTCTGGTAGTCAACGACTTTCTGGTTAAACATTTTGAACCGATCGTTGATTTTAATTTCACGGCTTCGGTTGAAAAACAATTTGACGAAATCGCCGAAGGTCAGTTGGTGTGGAATGAAATGATTGATGGCTTTTATCGCCCCTTTCATTTGAAGATCGAAGATGCACTGAATAATTCGGAACGGGCAAGGGGCGAAAGGAATCTGGGTACAGATCCGGCCACCCAGAAACCGGTATCTGCAAAAATCGGCCGGTTTGGTCCGTTTGTCCAAATTGGTGAAGCCATCGAGGGAAGCGAGGAAAAACCGCAGTTTGCTAGTCTCCAGAAAGGGCAAAGCATCGAAACCATCACCCTGGAAGAGGCCCTGAAGTTGTTTGATCTCCCTCGTGATCTGGGCGAATTTGAAGATAAGAAAGTGATTGTAGGTATTGGCCGCTTCGGCCCTTATGTCCGGCACGACGGCATTTTTGTTTCACTTAAAAAAGATGTCGATGATCCGATGACCGTCACTCTTGCGCGTGCAATCGAACTTATTGAAGAAAAAAGGGACCATGCCATCAAATCGGTCTTAAAAACCTTTGCTGCTGATCCGGATATTCGCATTCTCGAAGGGCGTTGGGGTCCCTATATCTCGTTTAAAAAGGGAAATTACAAAATTAAAAAAGGGACAGAAATCGACGTGCTGACAGTTGAAGAGTGTAAATTAATCATTGAAACTGAAGGCAGTAAACCGAAAACAAACAAGAGACGTTCGAAATAAAAATGCTGAATGGTGAATGCTAAATTTTCACAGATTTTTGAACTTTTCATATTTCACTTTGAATTCCTTTCCGCCCGGGTTTTAACATTTAACAAAAATGAGCCATGCTAGCCGAACTGATTATACCTGCAAAAGATTTAGCCGTTGTTAAAACATTTGACGGGAATTCCGATCAGTTTGGGCATTACCTGAAAAATCGTGTCTGGGATTTAAACCATCTGCCGAATCTGGCGATATTAGGTATTCCTGAAGCCAGGGATTCGCGGGCGCCTGACCAGGCCGATGCTCCTGATGCCATCAGGCAACATCTGTATTCACTTACCCGATTCTCGCCGGAATTTCATATCGTTGATCTTGGGAATATCAAATGTGGTACCGGGCCAATTGATACCTACGCGGCAACACGGATGGTAGCCGAAGAGTTATCGGAACTGGGGATCCGTTTGTTAATCCTTGGCGGGAGTCAGGAACTGACGGTCCCGCTGATCAGAGGGTTTAAAAAGCAGGAAACTAACCTGCTAATCGTGGATGACCGGATTGACAATGCCGAATATGAAAATTGCACGGCTGATGAGTTGTTCATTAATAAGCTGCCGGTTGGCACATCGGTAAGTCTGATAGCCGGACAATCCTATTTTATTGGCGAACAAAACAGTGATCTGCTGGACGAGGGGATGAACGGAGAGATCTTCACCTTGGGTGTACTGCGTACCGATTTCAAAGAACTTGAACCGGTTATCCGCCAATCAGATCTTATTAGTTTCGATTTCGGCGCGATGAAGGCATCCGAAGCGCCCGGCCAATATCGCCTCTCACCCAATGGGCTGACCGGAGAAGAAGCCTGTCAGATCGCATGGTATTCAGGCATTTCGACGACTCCGGCCTGGTTTTGTTTTTTCGGCTATTCCCCTTCTAAAGATCTCACATCCTTAGGAGCCATGATGGCGTCACAGATTTGCTGGTACTTTATCAATGGGGCCTCGAAACGGCAGGATGAAGAACCGGTTGACGAAGCTACCAATTTCGAGCATTATCATGTCACGGTAGATGGGTTGGAGGATCCAATCTCTTTTCTGCTTCACCCCATTTCACGTCGTTGGTGGATGGAAGTCCCCTCTCAGGATTGTACCGTATTCCCCGTCAGGATCCCATGCTCCCCAAAAGATTACCGTAAAGCATGTAAAAATGAGATCTCTGAGAAATGGTGGAAATATTTCAATAAAATATAACGAGTAAAATTCTATCTTTGTTAGGAAATAGTTAAAACTACTAATGCCAATATTCCAAAGTTACCATCGTGCTAATGAATGATAATCATAAAAATATCACCCCATCAAAAAGGCAACGATTGAAAGGAGTGATATTATTTTGGATATTGGTAAATATTAGTATTTTTGCCGCAAAGGGTCAGCAGGATCCACAGTTCAGTCAGAACCGGTTTAATCAGTTAACTGTAAATCCCGGATTTGCAGGATCTTCAGGGCCGATTAATGTTTCAATATTAAACAGATTTCAGTGGGTTGGATTTCCCGGAGCCCCTGTGACAACCGTATTTAATGCCGACGCAGCCGTTCATTTAATTGGTAAAGATGACGGAGTTGGGTTATCTATCATCAATGATGTGATTGGTTTTGAGAAAAATGTTTCGGTGGGGCTTAACTATTCGTGGAGAACACAGTTGGGCAACGGCAAACTGGGCGCTGGAGTTTCATTGGGATTGATGAATAAGAATCTTAATTTTGACATGACCGGCGTTGATGGGGCTGATTTAGTCAACCTTTCGGATCCGTCGCTTCCACATGGTAAAGTTAGCGGAGTGATGGCCGATGTCGGATTAGGATTGTTTTATAAAGATGAAAATTATGAATTGGCTGTTTCGGGCAAACATCTGAACCGGCCATCCTTTGTTTTCGATCAGACGGGAAGGTATACATTACTTAGAACTTATTATCTTAGTGGAACTTATACTGTTCAAATGGCTGATGAAAGATTAAAGGCTCTCCCGTCGTTTTTTTTTAAAACAGATCCTGCAAGCTGGCAGGCCGATCTTAATTTGACCTTTGAATACGATAAACGAATATGGGCAGGAGTGGGTTATCGTATCGGGGATGCGATCATTTTTACCGCCGGAACTGAGTTATGGAACGGGATAAAATTCGGATATTCCTACGATGTGAGTATCTCAGCCTTGTCGAGATACAACAGTGGTTCACACGAATTCTATCTTGCTTATTCATTTTTATTATACAAAAAGCACGATCATCAATACAAAAGTGTGAGATTTTTATAACTTTGACCTAAAAATAGTTGATACAACATATTAGACGAACTATGAAACGATTATTCATTTTAGGTAGTATATCGTTTATTCTCTTGTTAACCAGTTGTCATCGTGGTGGAAGCGGGGAATTAACAGGTGTTTTAAAACGAGGAAAATATTTTGAACCCTCCCCGTTGGGAATGGTCCTAATTCCAGGTCAAAGCTTTAATATGGGAGCTGGAGATCAGGACGTTGCGAATGCAGCCATCCCCACCCGTACAGTCGACATATCCACCTTCTGGATGGACGACACCGAAATTACAAATAATGAATACCGGCAGTTTGTTTATTGGGTCCGGGATTCAATGGCGCGCCAACTCCTGTCTGAAAAGTTTGAGGAATTTAAGATTACCCAGGACCGCAAAGGAAATCCTATTGATCCACCGATTCTTGATTGGAAAAGAAAACTCGACTGGCGCAATCAAGAGTATAAAGATGCTTTGGATCCTATGTTCTATTCCGGAAATAACCGCATTATGGGAAGAAAAGAGCTCGACACCCGGAAATTAAACTATAGTTATTCCTGGGTCGATCTTCAGCAGGCAGCCCGGATGCAAAATGCATACAATTACAAAACCCAAACCTATCAGGGATCTGTCAATGATCTCAGCGGCAAAGTGGTTCCTATTGAGGGGCGCTCAAGTTTTATCATGACAGAGAATGTAAATATCTATCCCGATACCCTTGTTTGGATCCGCGATTTCTCTTATGCCTTTAACGATCCACTGACCAGCAAATATTTTTCACATCCGGGATTTGATGATTATCCCGTGGTTGGGGTAACCTGGAAACAAGCCAAAGCATTTTGCATGTGGCGGACAAACTTTAAAAATTCCTCCCTTTCGGGCAAAGGGGAATATGGTGTGCAGGATTACCGGTTACCATCTGAAGCAGAATGGGAATTGGCTGCCCGAGGAGGATTAAGCAATTCGATGTACCCCTGGGGCGGATACTATACCCGCTCTAAAAATGGATGTTTCCTGGCAAATTTTAAACCAATGCGCGGAAACTACAGCGATGACGGTGGAAAAACAACGGTCAAGGTTGCAACCTATGATCCAAATGGTTACGGACTTTACGACATGGCTGGCAACGTTGCGGAATGGACAATTACTGCATACGATGAGTCTTCGTACAATTATATGCATGACCTGAATCCCAACTTCGAACAAAATGCGCTCCCAGGTGATCCTCCGGCTATAAAGCGCAAAGTTGTGCGAGGCGGTTCATGGAAAGATATTGCCTATTTCATTCAGGTTGGTACCCGTACTTTTGAATATCAGGATACCGCTAAATCATATCTTGGCTTTCGTTGTGTCCGCTCCTCATTTGGAGATGAGTTTCAATCAGGCAAAAAGTAAAATTTAGATAATAAAAATAGTTTAATCATGGCGGTGTTCGAATTTACTCATTCAAGAAGATGGAAATCTTCCATGAATTTTTTATATAGCATAGGAGCGTCAGTAGTTCTTCTTGGAGCTCTGTTCAAATTACAATACTGGCCTTATGCAAACATTATTTTACCACTGGGAATGCTGACAGAAGTTGTGATCTTCTTCTTTTCAGCCTTTGAACCTTCGGTCGAAATTCCCGATTGGTCAAAGGTTTATCCTCAACTTAGAGAGGCATATACAGAAGAAGAATTCGATTACCCACTGGCCGCCGTTTCTCAGCAAAATTCCTTGCAAACCATTCTTGAGAAGGCGGAAATATCCCCTGACTTACTAGCCAAAGTAAAAAAGGGACTTCAGGATCTTTCAAATACAGCCAGCGGAATCGCCGATATTTCTACGGCTACCCTGGCAACCAATGAATATGTTAAAAATATGGCAGAGGCATCAGAATCAATGTCTGTATTTAAGGACATTAATTCCCGCGCTTCCCATTCGATCGAGAAATCAATCAATGACTTAGTCTATTCCTATGATCAGTCTTCACAGGTCTTAGGTAGTTCTTCAAAAAATCTGGCAAATACGTTTAACGAATCATCCAAAAAGATTAACGATCAGCTTGTAACAACAGGTGACAAACTGGCACAATCGTACAAAAGTTTTACAGAATCGGTAAATAAGGATCTTCTTGCATTAAATGAACATACGAAAACTTACAGTTCTGGTCTCTCGCTTGTCAACACAAGCCTTGCTGCCTTACATTCATCATACGAACTGCACCTTCAGCATGCTAAAAAGATCTCCGCATCATCGGCAGAAGCGTTTGAAGGTCATGCTAAAATGACGGAATTAGTCAGCCAGGCGGTTGACGAGGCTCAAAAATACCGGAAACAAACTGAACAACTCAACAAAAATCTGGAGGCACTGAACCATGTTTATGGTAATATGCTTGGAGCTATGAACGTTAAAGGTTAATTCGAACATGGGAACTAAATACTGTCCGGAGGCACCCAGACAAAGAATGATCAGTTTGATGTACCTGGTTTTAACGGCCATGCTTGCACTCAATGTCGATAAAACGGTTTTGGATGCTTTTGTGATGGTGAATCATAATTTCATGCAGACCATTGAGAGCTCCATCGCCAAAAACCAGCGTGTTTATGATGAGTTTAGCAGTGCAGCAAAGGAAAATCCGAAAAAAGCGGGAGAACTAAATAAGGAGGTTCTGAAAGTGAAAGCAAGTTCCGATTCGTTGTACCGCTATATTCACTCCTTAAAAGAGCTGATTGTGAAAAAAGCGGATGGGCCTGATGGAAATGTCGATAAAATTATAGCACAGGATGATCTTAATTACGCTGCAGAATTAATGATTAATAAAAAGAATGGCCTGGCCTTGAAAAATGCAATTGAAAAATACCGAAAGTCCCTTATTTCGTTGGTCGACACCTCGAATACCGAACTTATCGCGTCAATCAATAAAAGCCTTGATACATCTGCTCCACCACCCAAGGCAGGCCAGACTCCCTCGTGGGAATCGAGTAAATTTGAGGGATATCCTTTGATTGCAGTGATTACCCTGATGTCTAAAATACAAAGTGACATCCGCTTTGCCGAGTCCGATGTGATTAATCACCTTTATGCCCAGATCGATGCCTCCTCTTTTAAATTTAATAAGCTCCAGGCTCAGGTGGTTTCCACTTCCGACTATGTGCTTCAGGGCAATACCTACGAAGCCAAAGTTTTTCTTTCAGCCGTAGATACCACCGCTAATCCAGTTATCGTTGTTGGTGGAACGACTCTGCCAATGGTCCCTGGAGAAAATGCCGGGTTATATAAATTTTCAGCCGTGAAGGAGGGAAAGGCAGAATTCAAAGGTCAGATTAATTATAAGAACCCTGCCGGAATTATTGTGAATTACCCCTTCAAACACGAATATGAAGTGGCCAAACCTTCATGGACAGTATCCCCCACAAAAATGAATGTCCTTTATGCCGGACTCGCCAACCCCGTTTCAATTTCGGTTCCCGGAATCTCTGCCACAAATATTAAAGTCTCTATATCGAATGGCACTATTGAATCGGGACTGGAGGGAAATTACCTGGTCCGACCAGAGAAAGTTGGCATAAAATCGGTTATCACTATCAATGCCATGATCGATGGTAAACTTAAAGAGATTGGCTCTACACAATTCCGTGTAAAAAAAGTTCCCGATCCTGTCGCCTTCGTAGCGAATAAAACTGAAGGAATTATCTCCCGCAATGAGTTGGAAGCTCAACAGGGAGTACTGGCAAAAATTCCGGATTTCGATTTTGAAATGAACTTTACTGTAACTTCATTTGTCGTTTCTACATCAAGAGCCGGCTTTATTATCGACAAACAAGCTAAAGGGAACCATTTCTCACAGGAGCAACGCGACCTGATGAAAGGATTAAACCCGGGAAACCGGCTGTATATCGAAAGCATTGTTGTCAAAGGGGATGACGGCACAATACGTAATTTGCCTGCGATAAGTTTTAAAATTAATTAAAGATGCAATAGCCATGATAAGAAAATTACCAATCGGAAGAATACTTAGTATCATGGCAATTCCATACGACCTTTAAAAAACAAATTATATACGTATGAAAAGATTAGTCTTAATCATTACAATCGTTTTGATCGGAGCTGCCTCACAAAATCAGTTGAAAGCTCAGGTCATTGATGGTCTTTTTGTTAAAAGGACAACATTAGACCGAAAACCATCACCTCTGCCTGTAATCCGGGAATCAGATGTCATCTGGTCGAAAACAATATGGCGGATTGTTGACTTTCGCGAAAAGGCCAACCAGCACTTCTATTATCCCACCCGTGATATCCAGGGAAGGAATAACCTGGTGAATATTCTGCTGAAAGGCATTGAGGATAAACGTATTACGGCGTTTGACGCAACAATTTCCGATAATGAGTTTAAAGAACCAATCAGTTATAACCAGGTTAAACAAGAGTTTGGAGACTCTGTCAGACATATTAAAGTTACCGATCTGAATACAGGGAATGATCGCGATTCCACCGTCCTGTCAGATATTCCGGTGCGCGATGTGAAACAACTCGAAATAAAAGAGGTCTGGTATTTCGACAAACAGAAATCAACCCTTCAGGTACGGATACTCGGAATTTGCCCGATCCGCGTCTATAAAAAGGATCCAAAGGACAGCACGTTTGTCCGCAAAAGACTTTTCTGGGTTTACTATCCCGAAATCAGACCTATCCTTGCAAAACAGGAAACCCTTAATGAATTTAATGAAGCCAGGGGCTTAAGCTTCGATGACATATTCATTACCCGCCGGTTTGACGGATATATTGTTAAAGAAGAAAACGTGTATAACAACAGATCGATTGAGGAATATGCCGCCGGCGAGTACGCCTTTAAAGAATCTGAACGAATCAAAAACTCAATCTTCGATTACGAACAGGATCTTTGGGAATATTAGCTTCAACCCAACAATTTTAAGGGAGGCTGTATCAAAAGTAAAAAATAATTTATGCTATTGATTTATAGTGTAATAGTAATACTGGCTCTATCCCTGGCAACCCTTTCTCTGCTGTATCTGAGCC
>TBL_comb47_HYPODRAFT_10003784_pt1 | contig 17742 bp, 20 predicted proteins | sample TroBogypolimnion_40_FD_10682 | JGI IMG/M metagenome (IMG submission 10682)
CATCCTTTGTTAACCGACAGCGTTCTTGGTCGGTAAAATAACAACATAAATATTTGTTTGCATTAAGGTGTAAACTGGTGAAAATTAAGCCAATGAAAGTGAATATTTGTGAATGTTATAAGAACGGTGTAAAATTGAAATACAAATATATTATTATTATTATAATATTAACAACAACCAACAATGAGTGACTATGATTATGATGCTGCTATGGACCAACTTGCTGAGTGGGAAGAAGAAGATAGAGATTGGTCTGATGAGCAACCTGATGTTTGGTCAGTGAAACGGGTTTTTAGAGAAGAAGAACAAGAAGATGATATGAAACAAGATGATATTGAAAAATGTCTATTGGTTCGTTCTATTCCTATTAATAGCGATATCCAAAATCAGATTGCATCATTTGCTTTTCATGATAACCACGATTCCGAATTCCAACATCGAAAAAAAATGAAACATGTATTTCATGATATTGGATTTTCAAGCTCACGCAAAAATGGATTTCATGGATTACATGAAAATGATACCAACAATGATGAGTGGACGTTCGAGACTACGATTGGAGATGTGAATTTGCAAGCAAATTCATGTCATATTTGTGGAAATTATACTATGTCAAATACGTTTTATGTATATCCTGTATTACATACTTCTCATGAACACACATTATGTTTATGCTATCATCATATTGAAAATATTATGGATGAAGAGGAAGATGCAATTGATTGGTAATGTTTTATCATCCATCGATTTCGATGAGTCCGGCTCATCTACATCTACGGATGATTGAGGTTTTACGGCACCTCTGGTGCCCGTAAAACCTTTACAAAGTAAAAAAATTGAAATATTATTATTGCTTACAATAATAATACATACAACAATCTACTATATAATGTCAATCCAATCAGTAAATAAAGTAAAACGTTCCGACGAATCATTTCTATTTGGAGAAATCAGAACGAATCAATATAAACATCTATACGAAATTCACGATATAAAAGAATTCAAAAAAAACAATATGGGAGAAATCATTAGTTATACATTATGTCAACCACTGGTCAATGGATACAACCCAGCAAAAACAATGGTATTTGAAAAAACGAATACTGTTATGACTGTTACACAAGAGTGTCCGTCAAATATTTTAGAACTTCTTTCCTATGACGAATTGACTCGTATCTTTACTAATGAAGAATTATTTGAAATATTCAATTCATCTCTTCAGGAACATATACATATGAATAAATAGGGGGTTTTCGTTTCATCATAAAACATAAAAAACGGAAATAGTTGGAGTATTTATCTACTCCAACTATTTTCTAATTATTTTTTTACTTCATTCAACACCGGATTTCCTGCGGAAATCCTAGGTGTTGAATCTAGAAAACGTTTCGAACCACCTCTCCTCAGAACCACCGTAGGCGGTTCCAGGTTGCAAGCTTCGCTTGCTGACCGAAGGTTGGTGGTTCTGTACGTTTTACTTCAATCCATCGAATAAATTACCAGTGCAATTACCATAACATTTGCCTTGATAGTAATATACATCTTTATTGAGGACACTTGGGTCGGTATAATTCGCCTTCATAGTAGGTCCTGATTGGTCACCGGAAACGCATTTCGACCCGCCGAAAAGAACACAACAACTTGTGGATGCACATGTTCCCGAATCCAAAGCATTGCATTGTTGTTCTAATCCAAGTTTATCAGTTTTATATTGTGTGCAAAATCCACCCATCATAGAAGATGTAGGATACGCTTTTGCTACACTACTCAGTCCGGTAGTTCTGCTCAAATACACACTATCCTCATAATTTGGAACAAAATTTGTCGCACCAAATACAAACGAACCCGGTTGATAATAATTGGGCAACGCTTGCCCTGGAACATAGGGCATGGATATCATATTTCCCGACGCATCTTTAACCATCATACTTCCAAAGGCGGTATTATACATGCCTTGGTTTTGTAAAGTGGCTGGGTCGTCGTGATATTGTGTATTATAATTGTTCGTATCATAATGTGACAATGCATTCATAGATGAATCAGAAATTGTTGGAGAACTGGTAGTAATAGGATTATTTTGTGAAATAACATCTGGAGCCTTTATATTAGCACCTGACCCAGCAAACCCCCCCTTTGTTTCGGCCATGGCTTGAACATCTCTCATTTCAGCATTTGTTGCCGGAATAATACCTTTTCGATCAGGCGTTGCATTGTAACCATACGGTACTTGTGCAACCATATTAGTGCCATTGACATTTACTTGATAATATTTCCCATTATATCCAATTGGAATATTTGTTATTCCGCCCATGGGCAATACACTTACCTCATTTCCTGTAGGTAATTCTGTCATATGTGTCGCATCTACTTTATAAAAATCTGTGGGAATAACGCCGCTAGCTGGAATTGGCACTACTTGAACGGGAGTATCGAAATTTTCGATTTTATCAGGAGTTATACCTGTCGTAACATATCCTATGGCTAAAACAAGACCTATTGTTACAATAATACATACAATACGAATTGCCTTTTGTTCTATTAGACCCATATTATATGATACGATGTATAGTATTTGTTGTTATAATATATTCTATAAAATTGATAAAGTTAATAGAAATAAAATAGTATATTATATAAGTATAAGCATACAATGATTATTCCAGTAAAATGTTTCACATGTGGGTGCGTTCTAGCAGATAAGTATCGTTATTTTCAAAATGAAGTTCGACGTATTAAAAAGAGTAAATTGGAGGGTAATTTGGAAACCAACGTTAATATCGACAAGGTTATATATTTTACTAAGAAGAACATGGAAAAGACACCAGAAGGTATAGTGATGGATAATATTAAATTATACAATGTTTGTTGTAGACGACATATTTTAACTCATGTAGACATTGAATAATATATTGATATACAGTATATGAAACATAGTAAGAAAAGAGTAAAAAGCTATAAAAAACGCAAGGGTGGATGTGGATGTTCACAAAATTCAGAACAATCACACAGTTCAGAACAAAAGGGAGGAGGAGATTTTTTTTTAGGCGGTTATAAAGAACCTCCAAGTTTCAACAATGTTCCTATTTCGTCTTTTTACTCTCAAAATACGTATACCGCAGGGTCCGATGTGCAAGGCGCACAAATATCATCGCGCGGACTTCCAAACATGTCGAGTGGAGGTGGAAAAAAATCGAGAAAAAATAAGACGAATAAAAAAATCAAAAAAATCAAAAGAAACAAGTCGAGTAAGACGAATAAAAGAAATAAGAAAATGAAAGGTGGTTCTATAAATTATGCTTTGTTCTCACAAGACCCTATGCTGGGAAATAGCACCGATGCAGTAAGTTCGGGTGGAAATACAAGTGGAGCTATACAAGCAGCAAATATATTTAATCAAGGTGGTGCAAGTAATTATGCGTCATCATCTGCAAACATGAAAGCATCAATCTTGGTATAATTTTTTATTCTACCATAAATATATAATATTTATAGACAACACAATGGATTTAGTAGGCATCCGAAAATTATGCACCCCTGCGCTCATATACTTGGTATTATCGATGTTAACATTGGCAGTTATGGCTTTACAAAATATTTATAATGTGGATACGTATTGTTTAGGAAATTTCGAATGTCAAACTACCAATGCAATATGGTTGATATTTGTCGTTAAATTTATTTACGTATTGTTTTGGACATGGATTTTGAACCTTATTTGCAAAGCCGGATATACTAGTGTATCATGGTTCTTGTTGTTGATACCCTATATTTTGTTTTTTGTTATCATTATGACGATGATGATGTGATAAAAAACCTTATATTTTTGGTGATAAAATTGATATAGATATATCACAATAATATTATATTATTCTTACGGTAATATAATATACAATGAACCCGACTATTTCCGACGTTATTCATGAAGACGACATTTATAAGTTCAGATTGAGCAACATTAATGTTAGTCTAGCTAATGCTATACGGAGAATTATTTTATCTGAGATTCCGACGTATGTTTTCAATACCGAACTTACGAATGAAAATAATTGCAATATTGACGTGAACACGTCGCGTTTGCATAACGAGATTATCAAACAGCGTCTAGGATGTATTCCAATTCATAGAAATGTGTCAATGAATAAACAAGATGATGATTCATTAGCTGGTAATTATGTAGTGGAAGTAGATATTACCAACGATACAGAAAATATTATGTATGTTACTACCGAACATTTTAAAATTAAGAATAAACAAACCGGTAATTATATTACGGAGGAGGAGACACATAAAATATTTCCGAAAAACCCCTTGACACAATATTATATTGATTTTGTTCGTTTACGTCCAAAGATTTCAGACACCATTCCAGGTGAACAATTTAAGATGAGTTGTGAAATATCGGTGAGTATGGCCAAAGTAAATAGTATGTTCAATGTAGCATCTATTTGTTCCTATTCCAATACAATGGATAATATTAAGAAAGACAAGGTATGGGATGAACACCGTGATAAATTACTACAAAATGACAGAGATATTTCTTCAGAGGAAATCGAATTCCAAAAGAAAAATTTCGAATTGTTGGATGCTCAGCGGCATTTTGTTCCTGACAGTTTTGATTTTATTATTCAAACAGTAGGTGTGTATGAAAATCAAGAACTCGTAAAGCGTGGATGTGTTGTATTGCAAAACAAATTTATTGACATGATTCATGCAATTGATGCGGATACGATACCTATTAATGTAAGTGAAAGCACTATGGATAATTGTTACGATATCATGTTGGAAAATGAAGATTATACGGTTGGAAAAGTGTTGGAATATATTTTGTATGAGACTTTCTACAGTAAGGAAAATAAATTATCGTATTGTGGTTTTAAAAAATATCATCCACACGACAGTTATAGTATTATTCGTATTGCATTTGCCGAAAAAATGGACAAGACTATGGCGCGCCAATGTTTACGAGAGGCATGTGTATTAGCTCAAGAAGTGTTTACGAAATTATATAATATGTTTTAGAGATGATATTTATTTTACATTCTTTGTCTAGGTCTATAATGAGACATAACGAAGAGATATACCACTACGTCTATTACTATAGACTACGAACACCCTGCGGCGCTTTGAATAATTATATTCATTAATGATTAATTCTATGGAATGTTCTTTATTTGTCAATGGCACGTTAAATACATACATCATATCTCTAGGAGACGTAAAAGGCACACCGCTTTGTTTCAGTACCATTTTGGGTATTTTCTGTAATAAATTATAACGTTCATCAGTCTGTGATATTTGTCCCATATATTTCCCATTTCTTAGTTTCAAAGTTTCATTATAAGACAAAATATAATGAATAATGTCTATAGGTAAGGATGAAAATAACATTACTAATGTAGTATATTTTATATTTTATATTTTTATGTTATTTTTGTCCCATTTTTCTTTTCGGTCGGTTTAATTTCAGTAAATGATATAAAAGTATTTTTTTGTATTATACAACCATGGGAATTTATACAGATGGTAATGTGTATGGTGTATGGTGTTTTATTCAAAACGATGATGGCAGTGTCACTGTATTTATTGACAAAAAATACGACACAAAAATGAATTCGGCGCAAATCGAAGACATAAAATCCGAATACGAAAACATATCCGAAGACAACAAAAAAGAAATAAGTATAAAATTTTATACGATGATTTGTTCTTCATATGAACTGGTAAATACACCATATATGACCCATTGGTCCGGAACACGCGCTATGTTAGAAGAATTATTTGAAAAGGGCGATATACGCATCTAGAATGCGTGACTTTATATTATATTCAAAAATATAGTATAAAATTGAAGTAAATACTATCCAATATATTTATTATATATCACCAACCCCGCTACCACCGCATATAACACCATGGAAACCAGATTGAATAAAGTAATTGAGACTTACGTAACTACCTTCAAAGATGATATCAAAAAAAAGGTTATCGACTTACAATTTGATAATAAACAAAATGTAAACGAACTGTTGGAATATGTATATGATTACACGCGTCTAAGTTTGTCTAAAGAAGATTTTATAAAACGCAAGCGTATTAAGAACACGATTCCTTTGCTAAATAGGTGCAATGCTAAACGAGCAAATGGTGAACAATGCACCCGACGTAGAAAAACTGATTGTGAATTTTGTGGGACTCATTACAAAGGGACACCTCATGGTCTTATTCAAACGGATGAAAATACTAATAGCGTGAACGAAAAAGTGGATGTTTTTGTAGAGGAAATTAAGGGTATAGTGTATTATATTGATAAATACAACAATGTGTATAGAACAGAGGATATTTTAGAAGGTAAAGAAAACCCGGATGTTATTGCCAAATGTGTCAAACAAAATGGCGTATATACTATTCCTGAATTTGGTCTGGTTTAGCCACCATAGGCGGTTAGACATCATCTTCTTCGTTGTCCTTGAATATCTTACGAACAATTGTTTCTTTCGTAATGGACTCCCTGCTTTCCATAATAAAATTATTAATTTCGGTTGCCTTTAATGCGTCTCCTTCAAAATAATTTGATAAAATATCCAATAATACTTTTTGTGTAATAGGTTTTTTTACACTTTTTTTAGAATATAAAATTTGACCGTCGTTGATATCAAAACAATCGATTTCATTCTTTTTCATCACTTCGATTAAATCACTGGAAATTTTTTTTTTGTCTGTCTTTCTTTTGTTTGATTCTTTTTGCAAAGCTCTAATTTCATTATCCATTTTTATCCATTTTCTTATCGTATTTACAAGTTGTTCTTTTGTTTCCATATGTAATATTATAATCTATAGTATATTATAACAATATTTTCATATTGATATAATATATAAAAAATGAATTCAATGTATTTTGGAAATACAGCAAAAACGTCACAATCCTATTATCAACAGCGTCAAAAAAATAATAATCCATTAATGCCTTTGCGCACATTTAATATACAAAATCGGAATATAAATATAGATACACCAGAGACACAACTACAACCTGAGCTTCAGAAAGACACTAAATCTATGAAATGGGGAGAACCGACATGGTTTTTATTACATACGATAGCGGAAAAAGTAAAGGATGCATCATTTTCATCAATACGTGGTGAATTATTACAATTAATTTATACAATATGCACAAATTTACCTTGTCCAGATTGCGCTACTCATGCCACTGCGTATTTAAATGGTATAAATTTCAACGCGATTCAAACCAAAGAACAATTAAAAAATATGTTATTTACATTTCACAACGTTGTGAATGCTAGAAAAGGATATCCCCAATTTTATCAAGGTGATTTAGATGAAAAATATTCAAAGGCAATAACAATGAATATTATTTTAAATTTTATGAATTATTTTGAGAATAAGACATCAAATTCGCATATGATGGCGAATAATTTATATAGAACCAAAGCGATTATTTCAATAAAAGGTTGGTTTAATAACAATATGCGATATTTCAATTAGATTATCATCCATCGATTTCGATGAGTCCGGCTCATCTACATCTACGGATGATTGAGGTTTTACGGCACCTCTGATGCCCGTAAAACCTTTACTTTGTTTTTTGAGTACATTTTAATGTTTGTTTAGCTGCAACAGTGCACGATTCTTTATTACTTAGTCCACTAAAATATTGTAAATTTGCTAATTTAAATGAAGAAATCAACATTGCCCAACCAATTCCTCCTCCTAGTCCAATTACCATAGCAGCAAGTAAAGCAAATGGTTTTGCACATTGATTTCGTAAACTCCAAACAATGTCAGAAATAATTAATAATGGGAAAACAATAAGAGTAGGTATATTTTGAGAATATAAACTATATGTATAAATAACATAACCTAAATATCCTGCCGTATAAGAAAATACAACCTGACTTAAGGGTAAATTCGAAATTGGACCATTTTTAGTTAAAGTCAATAAATTACACACACGTGTAGTATCCTCATAAATAGGGTCTTCAATGCCTTCATGTGTTCGTTCAAATGTAGATTGTCCGGCATTACCTACTATAACAGCTAAAAATGACGTTAATAAAAGACCGCTCAAATACATGATTCCTTTCAAGTCCTGATTAAAAATAGAAGATAATGAAAAAAAACACACTAATATAAATGGTGCTAAACGGAAAGAAATATATGCAATGCTCACTATGTTCAAATTGTTCATATTTTGTTGTTATAGTATTATAGTATAATCAGATATTCTGTATTGGATTTCTCGAATGTATTCGTTGCCGGATTCCCTTCGGGTCGGAGGGCCCAAAGGGTGTGAGGGCCTGAAATGCCCTCTACCCAAAGGGTGTGAGGGCGTTTCATGCCCTCTACCCAAAGGGTCCTCAACCGAGCAACCTTCGGTTGCGTAGGACAACGAATCTATGTTTTGCTTTATACAACCTTCATTATTCGAAAACTAATTCGAGAACATCATTTATATGAGTAATTTCTATAAATATTATATCTTTACAAACATCGTTGAAAATCGGTTTTTCTTTGAATTTATTAAAATCCTGACTATTGGATTCCGGATATAAAAATGTTTTTATTCCCGATTTAATACCACCTATTATTTTCGTCTCTAAACCACCAATTGCTGTTACATCACCTTGAAGATTTATTTCACCTGTCATGGCAATATCCTTTTTAATTTTTTTATTATTAAGTAGACTATATATTGCAACTGTGATTGCTGTTCCAGCTGATGGACCATCTTTCGATATCGCTCCTTCCGGACAATGTATATGTAGTCCTTGGCATTTGGTAGTTTCAAACATTTGAATAAGCTCCTTTTTGTGGTTAGCATCAGTAAGAGACCACGCCAATGTTTTTGCGACGTTCATACTTTCTTTCATTACATCTCCTTGTAAACCAGTTAATCGTAATTCTAAAAATGTGGATGAAGGAAAGAATACAGTTTCTATTTGTATTATACCACCTTTTCCTAATGAATTTGCCCATAGACCGTTAATAATACCAACTTTGTTCTCTTTGTTTATTTTTTTATCTTCTATTTTTTGATATTTTGTAAGATACTTTTGTTCGAGATCCTCTTTAGTTATCATAATTGGTAATGTCATATACGTGTCACTATTTTTGAGTATATAAATATTTATTTCACCAAATAAATCAAACAAAACTTCTTTGAGTTTGCGAACACCAGGTTCCAATGTGTATGATTCAATAATAAATTCTATAATTTCTTTCGATAAAAAGACAATATCTGAGAACCCCATTTTTTTATTTATTTCTGGTAAAATATATTTTTCAACAATAACAATTTTTTCGTCAAGAGATAAATTGTCAAATTTAATTCTATGTATTCTATCTAACAAAACCTTGTCAATTTGTTCTGGGTCATTATATGAAAATATAAAAAGAGCCTTGGATAGGTCTATATTTATTCCACTAAAATATTTATCCTGGAAAACGTCATTTTGGGTTGTGTCAATTAAATGGGTGAGTATACCTATTATCTCTTTACCATGCTCGGTTTTGCTAACTTTATCAAGTTCATCAATATAAATAATAGGGTTCATGCATTTTGTTTCCATGAGTATGTCGGTGATTCTTCCCCAAGTTGAATTAACATATGTAAAACTGTGACCTTCTAATGTGGAGCCGTTACATGAACCACCAAGTGCAATAAATGCAAATGGTCGTGAAACTCCATTTTCATCTTTTAAACAATTTGCTAGACCTTTTTTCGCCAATGATGTTTTTCCTATTCCAGGAGAACCTTCAAATCCAAAACAATATCCTGATTGTTCTCCCGACATCCATTGTCCGAATATTTTTAATATTTGATTTTTAGAATGATTATGTCCATAAATTGAATCGTCGAGTATTTCAGTGATATTATCAAGTGCTACTGAGATATCTTTTATGTTTTTATTGATGTTTTTTATTTCAAGAGGTATTTTTGAAAGTGTTTGTGAATAATTTACTATTGGAATGTTTTGTAACAAATCATATGCCGTATTAAAATGAATTATCAGTTCATTTTTTGATACACTATTTGAATAACTGGTGTCAATTAATGCATTTATTTCAATAATTTTTTGATTTTTGGTTTTTGATTTGCTTAAATTTTCAAGATGTGTCGGCGCATTGATAATGTTGTTTTTTTGTAGAATGAACATATTAATAATAACCATATTAATCTGTTTTATTGATGCATGCTTAATTTTATCTTTCATGTCCTTTATAAAATATTCATGAATGTATTTGGTAATGTCTTCCACTATTCGCACTATTTCAATCTTGGTATAATACGGTTTTTCTATATAATTGATTTTTTTATGAAATTCTGGGTTTTTATGTATAATTTCTATGAACGATTTGTTAATATCCTTCATTACTTTTAGTATGGGTTCATATCTGTATATACCAAATGGAATTTTAAGAAGCCCTTCTAGATATTGTTTTGTTTTTGTGCTTGATTCATCATTTTTATTCTTTATTTCTTTGAATTTCATGATTGCCTTTTCTTTAATAATTTCAGGTGCTTTTAACAAATGTATTTGTTGTTCCAATGATATACGATTTATATCATATTTTGAAATAATGTCTTGAGAGTATTTGATGGTTATTTTCATTGTATCTTTGAAATAGTTTTTGATTTTGTATGGAAAACTGTCGTATATGATTTTTTGTTCGTTTGAATCTAATGATTCATTATTATTAACCGTAATTAAATCGTATAATAAATATGTGATATAATGTATATCATCCTCTTTGTTATAAGTTAATAAATTTATCAACATATTTCTCTGCAAACTGATGTCCATTTCTAAAAATTTATTCATGATTACCTCTATTTTATTATTTTTTACGAAATTCACATCAGAAATAATAGCAATATATTTTTTATAAATATCATTATTACCATATATAAGAATATCCTTTAATGTCATCGAATTAATTACTCTATTGATGATATTAACATCATAGACTTGTATGTCGGGTATATTATTTTTGATTGATTTTTGTCGAAATTTTATATATTCATTTGAAAAAAAATTCAGTATAACGTCATCAACTAGGCAATTGACTACAAGTGTATTTTGATTTTTTTCGTTGTGAATAACAATACGTATTCCATGTATTTTAAAATAAAAGGATTTTGACTTATAGTCGTTCTCAACGTCATAACATTCGAAATTTGGAGAATTTTCAATGATAATTATTTCTTCAGTAATTTTGTTTTTACAGTAAAAATCATCGTATGTTTCATACGTTTTTTTATAATTTTTCTTATTTTTGTTTGATATTAATTTATACCCAATTGGGTGAAGATATTTGAATATTATTTTAACTTTTTCCTTCATATATTTGTTTTTAATATCTGAAATAGACATTTCATTACCAAAATGGATAAAGAATAGATCATTCAAGTTTTCTGTACCGAATCCGGAAATAATAATAGATAAATTTTCTTTAATTTCTAAAAAATCTTTGGGATTATAAGTATTATTTGCTTTCGTTTTTTCATATAAAATGTTGGTTTTTTCATATAAATCATGTAAGGACGATATACAAACGTTTATATCAGTATTACTAAATATATCATATTCTTTGTATTTTTGAACAGATATAAGCGTATTTCTTATTATTTCTTGAACGTGACATATAGATGACTGTATTTCTATGAGACAATCATCATTTGATATGTTCGTTTCCTTTTTACATTTTATTTTCATCAAATTTTGTAATTAACGGTATACACTATTGAACATTAAAATCCGCACGTTTTACTCCATTCTTTGTCGGATTTCCGAAGGAAATCTTAGAGATTGAATCGATAAAAAACTCATACGTTTCGAACCGTAAAGCGGTTTTACACGTTTGCTCCAGTTCTGCTTTGTTGAACTGCATTTTACTCCAAAATAATAAATAATATATACAAACAATATAAATATTATTCATTATTATAATGAAATGGGTATTCCAGCGTTTTTTTCATTTATTATTAAAAACTATCCATCTATTGTGCGCAATTTAAATTATCATAATGAAAATAATACCGATTTTGATAATTTGTTTATGGATTGTAATTCCATCGTTTATGATGTTTACAATCAATTAGTAAAAGAAAATGTTCATTTCCATGATACCGAACATATTGAAACATTTCTCATTGAAAAAGTAATAGAAAAAATAGAAAATTATATCAAGAACGTTTCTCCGAAAAACACTGTATATATTGCATTTGATGGGGTAGCACCCTTTGCCAAAATGGAACAACAGAGAACCCGACGATATAAATCGAACTTTATGTCTAATATCAACAACTCCACACCCTCTATATGGTCAGATAAGCAAAGCTTATCAACTACTCACTCTTCCGGTAGCATATCTACCGGAAGAGTTTGGAATACGACTGCTATTACACCTGGAACATCATTTATGCGGAAACTATCTATTGAAATAGATGCAGCATTTAAGAACCAAGAACAAAAATACAAAGTAAAAAAAATGGTAGTTTCTTGTGCAAATGAACCTGGAGAAGGAGAACATAAATTATTTCAGTATATACGTAAAAATAAAGACTTGTTAAATGAGAATATTTTTGTTTATGGTTTGGATTCGGATTTGATTATGCTTTCTATTTTTCATTGCGAACTATGTAAGAATATTTTTGTATTCAGAGAGTCACCTGATTTCATTAAGAGTGTCGGTAATCTCACTTTTGGTAACAATGATTTGCTATTTTTGGATATTAGTTGTCTTTCCAAATATATTTTGGTAGAAATGGCGTGCGATTCATTAGAAAAACATCGCATTTATGATTATATTTTTATTTGTTTTTTATTGGGTAATGATTTTTTACCCCATTTTCCTTCGTTGAATATACGCACTACCGGAGTGCAAACGATATTGAATACTTATCGAAGTGTTATTGGTAATTTTTCAGATAGATTTTTCATATCCAGTGATAACAAAATTCAATGGAAATGGGTAAAGGTTTTTATTACAGAATTATCAAAAACAGAACATGGTAATTTTATACGAGAATATACTCTTAGAAACAAAATGGACAAGTATCAATGGTCTTACACGACCAAGGAAGAAAAGGACAATGTTATTTTGAATACACCAATTATTTATCGGGCTGAAGAAAAATATATTTGTCCTGACGAATCAGGATGGCAAGACCGCTATTACAAATCTCTTTTTATATGCGAGAGAAACCATAACAACCTTCAAACTATTTGCACAAATTATATGGAGGGACTTGAATGGGTATTTAAATATTATACAGATGAATGTCCAGATTGGAAATGGAAATACAATTACCATTATGCGCCATTGTTGATGGATTTATGTAGATATATTCCCGACAAAAATAAGGAGTTTATTTATTCTGGATATGCAACAAATAAACCGTTTCCGTCTTTTATACAATTATTATATGTTGTCCCACCTAAAAATCATCATTTGATTGATAATGATGTTATTGCTTTCGTGAAATTGAAATATAATGAACTATTTACGGATAATATCGAATTCAAATGGGCTTTTTGTAGGTATTTTTGGGAATCACATGTCCTATTGAACGAGATAACGATTGACACATTAGAAAAAATAGAACGAGATTATGTAACCAGCCAATAAAGTAATTCGCCATAATATTCATACACTTCGGATACATCATCCATCGATTTCGATGAGTCCGGCACCGAAGGTGCCAACCTAGAATTCCCTTCGGGAATTCTTTGGCGGAGCTCATCTACATCTACGGATGATCTAGGTTTTACGGCACCTCCGGAAAGAGACCCCATAGGGGTCTCTACCCTTGTGGTGCCCGTAAAACCTTCACTAATGCTCTAAATATAATGATATAAAAATGGATAGTCTTGAGTGGTTGGTCCTTGACTATATAGTGGTTTATCTTCATATGTAATTATAAAAATAGATTTATCTTGATACATTAATATAAATTTATCCGCAATATACTTTGATATCATATATCTATTCTCAAAAATTGGAAGTACTTTATATGTTTGTTCTTCATTATCTATTGTTTGTCCAACAATATAAAAATCTTTAGGAATATCAATATCATTATCATCTATATATTTGATAGTTTTTTTACCATCTTCGGCGCAAACAAAGTTACCGTTACGAAAATAAATAGTTATATTTTCAGTAGAAATATTATATTTATTTTTGTGTGATTTAATACATAATAAAGTATTATCATCTAACAATATATGTGGACATGTTGATTTACTAGCATTTTTTTTTAATTTTTCCATCGTATGTTTTTCAAAATATTCAAATGCTTGTTTGTTTTCCATAAATTTACTAACTATTTTTTTAATTTCTATTTCATTCGTTGTCGGATTCATTTGAACGCCCTGAAAGGGCGTTTCAGGTTGAGGGCCATGTTGGCCCTCCGACTGCTCCATTCTTTTCTCTGTAAAACCTTCAGTATTCATTATATGTTTGAAATATAAATAATCTTTATATTTTTTGTTTTACATTTTCTGGTAGAAGGTTTTCTGGAATATTCCAATCCATGTTTTCTTCCGTATGAATCTTGAAAATAATTCTTATAATTTTCCGGTTTAATTTTGTCTAATGATGTTATGACATTTTTCCGTAATTGCTGAAAATTACAATACTGTTGCTATTTTGATATGATATTACAAATAATGAGCGTAAACACCAAAAACTAAAAAAAAACTAGCACAGCTACAAAACACAATATTACAAATATATTAATGGCTTGTATATTGCGTTGCATAAACGTTTCGTTTTGATTATTTGATGTATTTTCTATATCATTTACTATAACTAGTGAAAAATTATTATTCGTTAATGAATCAAGATTTTGCAAAGCCTCTATTGTAAAAGCTTCGAACGGTTGGACGTCTAGTGCTATTACTTGTTTCGGTAATGTATCCGTTGTCGGATTCCCTACCTGAATCCTAGGCAACGAATCTTGGTTTTGTTCTGATTCACAATTAAGTGGCTCATCAAAATCTACATATGCAGCTATTACTATTTTTTCTCCCATAATATATTATCTATTATTTTATGACATCAAGATACTTGAATGTTCTCGGTTAGGTATATGATGAAAAAGTAATTTATCATCTGACATGTCCCACAATTTAGGTATTAACAAACTTTCAAGTGGAACAATTCCATCACCGTTTCCATATGTCGTCGAAATACATTTTTTATGTTTATTGTCGGTGTGTATATTGATAGTAATAGGAGTTTTATTTATTGGTTCAGTAGTCGAATAAATAATGTGTGTTTTTACAGTTGTTCCTATTTTGAAAGAATCAATAATGTCCTTGTTTTGCAAAACACGAGATTGAATATTATGTAATTTAAAGAAATCAAGATAATCATGAATAATTTTACCATCCACTGTGATAATGGGGTCTTGTAAAAAACGAGTATCTGGTAGATTCCATATAGATGCACCTAATGAACTAAATACTTCTTTTCCTAACAATTTGTTCAATTTGGTATCATCATTAATACAATTTTCGAGAACCACAGGAATTCCACCAAATGGCACATTGATATTAATGACATTTTTTATGTGTTTATCACACCAATATTGTGGTTGTTGGTGTATAAACCAATGCACTAATAATCCGCCTGTGCTATGACATAACAATGTGACAGGAGTATCAAAATGTTCAATATATAATCGAATATGATTGTATAAATTGCATAAATAATCGCGATTATCTATCAGCCTAAAATCATAAGGTATGGGATAAATATTATCTAGATTACGTAACAAATTTTCATATCTATTAATTTTGATAAAATAAGGAACCACTTCTAATTCTAGAGATTTTTTATCACCAAATGACAATGTTTTCAGATTTTTATTCAACATTATATTTTGTTTCCACACGTCGTAATTACAAAAATATTGTTGTAAATTAGGTGGGTATATGATAACATTATTTTGTAGTAATTTTGAAGCTCCCAAACCTGGGAATAATAATGTGGGAGTAGTGAAATGATAAGCGCCTTCCAATATTTTTCTGAATTCATTACATAATATTGGTTTTAACGATTGTGAAATGAGAACATTCATTTTCAAATACATAATATTACATAAATAATAGAATAGTATTTTTTTTGCCATATACACTATTCTTTGATAAAATTGATGAATAATAAACATAATAATATTATGTAATAACTCCGAACTTCGTTATCCTTCATTATTACGTTTTACTCCGTGTCTACGACCCTCAGTAAAACATCCTATCTTATGTTATTATTGGATAAAATACAAAATATTGCACGGATTATTTCACAATATTTTGGTATATACATAATATGGGTGATTATTCATTATATTTCAGCCCATTTGTATACTAAGATATGTGCTCCATCTGGATTATACGGGTTCTTCTTATCATTTATATTGACACCTTCACCTTATTGTTATGCTTTAAGATGGGTAATATTTAATGGCGGTAACTGTATAACAACTATGTGGGTTATTTTAGGTGTTTGGGTAGTAAATTATTTGCCGGTTGTTCATTGATATTTTGATTTATTCATTCTTTGTTCTGATTTTTATTCTAATACATAAAAAATATATGTTTTTTATGTATCAATAATATAATATGATGGAATATACAATTGATGGAAATATTCTTACAATGATAATGCCATTTACCGAGCATAATTTCAATACTTATTCTGAAGAAAATTTTAAAAAGATGGGAATACCGGCGACCGTTAGTATTATTACAAATGATGAATCTATCACAAAAATGTTAGGTGGAACATTTTCTCCAGACGAATTGACAAATGATTCGAATTATAAAACTATGACAATTCCGTATAAATCTTTTTATATGCGAATGAAATATTTAACAAATATGTTTGATAATAAAATTGACGACAATAAACGTGAAGGATTGTTTATGAGAACATTTAAAGAAATACCTGTTGTAGTCAATAATGGTTTTCAAAAAATAAAACATATTTTGGATGATATTAATGCTCCCAAAATACAAAGAGATGAAGTAGAATTTCATCCAGTTGTTGTTAATGATGTATATGATGTGTTGGTAAAAGATGACAATGATAAAAAATTATTTGAAAATAAACCAATTCAAATCATTGAAACACCACAAATGCAACCTGGAATGAAAATCAGAGAAAAAAATGAAGAAGTTAGTGATTTTCTGACAAATGACGTAGTTCGTAAAACGGAGTCATTTGTTGAACCTACTACTGAACAGGTTGAACCTACTACTGAACCGGTTGAACCTACTACTGAACATGTTGAACCTACTACTGAACAGGTTGAACCTACTACTGAACCGGTTGAACCTACTACTGAACATGTTGAACCTACTACTGAACCGGTTGAACCTACTGATTCTCCAATAATAAATAAATCTGAAAAAAAGATAAAATGTGTATGTATAGGTGAAGAAAAGTGGTGTAAAATAGAATCAATTCATAACATGTATGAGGCAGAGAGATATAAACGAGAGAGGGTAAAGTGCGTTGAGGGAGGGGGAGAAGTGATGTTGTGTAGTGTGGGTCGATGTGTGTATTACGTTGGTGAAATAAATAACGTAGAGGGTGCCCAGACAAAAGAGGGGTTCATTGCTGAATCGTTCGGAGTGTTGTTGAGCGAATTAAGTAAAGAACTGTTGCGTGATAGACGAATATGCAGGGTCAAAACCTTCATATAACTCCGCT
>TBL_comb47_HYPODRAFT_10003786_pt1 | contig 17739 bp, 30 predicted proteins | sample TroBogypolimnion_40_FD_10682 | JGI IMG/M metagenome (IMG submission 10682)
CAAGGCCGACAAGGTCGTGAAGGCCGCCACCTCGTCCCTGTCGCAGGTCGCCGCCCCGGCCCCCAAGCCTGTGATCTCCGCCCCGGCCCCCAAGGTCGAGCCCAAGTTCGCCGCCCCCAAGGCCGAGAAGTCCAACCGCCCCAAGTGCGCGTCGGCCGCGGACTGCGCCGAGCTCCGCAAGGAGGTCAAGGACACCGACCTCATCACCCCGGTGGGCGACATCAAGGCCCGCGTGGGCTGCATCCGCTACCAGCTCATGGACCTCATCCGCAAGTCCGCCACCGTGGGCGCGGCGAAGAAGCAGGTCGCGCACAAGGGCGACAAGGAGATCAAGGTCACCCACGTGGACGTCGGCTTCGCCCTGGCCAACGGGATGATCAAGGTCACCGCGGCCAGCCCCGCGCCGGAGCCCAGCAAGTAGCTCCACGCGGTCAAGGGGGAAGGGCCACTAGGCCCTTCCCCCTGCACCGTCAGGGAGGAGAACGTAATGAAAAACCAGGCTTTCAACAAGCGCAAGGCCAAGCGGCTCGCCCGCATCAAGGCCACCACCAAGGACAAGAAACACAAGGGGCAGAAATGAGCCCCATCACGGAAGTGCTATTTCAGGGCGACAAAGGTGACCATCAAGGGCATCTGCCCCATCACGAAGAAGCCGTGGGTGCTGAACAACATTCCGCTGCGCGGCTACTACGAGTGGAAGCATGGTGCGCTCATCCAGCGGGCGCTCCCCACCCTGTCTGTGGACGAATGGGAAATGCTAATGACCGGCACCAGTCCTGAAGGCTGGGAATTAATGTTCGCCGGCCACAAGGAGGAGTAGCAATGCAAAAGATCGTGATCAATACGTGTTACGGGGGCTTCAGCCTTTCTGATGAAGCCTTCACTCTCTATAAAGAGCTGAAGCGGAACGTCCACCGCAGGCCGAAGGGTTGGGACCACGACATTCCTCGTGACGACAAAGAACTGGTGCAGGTTGTGGAGACGCTGGGGGATAAGGCCAACTCTGGGTTCTCCAACCTCAAGATCGTCAAAGTTCCGGACGGCATCAAGTGGCTCATTTCAGAGTATTACGGACTAGAACATGTGGCGGAGAACTACAGGATCTGGACCTAATGTTCATTCTACTCAACTTCTCCCGGAGGAAAGGCATGAAACTGCACCCATCAATCACTGAAAAGAAGGTCGTGGCCGCGGTCAAGCGGGATGACTACTCCGGCTTCTGCGTGGAGTGTGGGGCCAGCCGCAAGGGTTGCGAGCCTGACGCTCGGAACTACCCCTGCGAGAAGTGCAAGAAGAACTCCGTGTTCGGTGCTGAGGAGCTTCTGCTGGAGTTTTAACGGCCATGGGGCGCGGCCCCGGCAACAATCAAGGCCCAACAGAGCGCCCTGGGAGGTGCCTCTGTTGGGTCTCAGCCGTTGCGCTGGGCAAGGGTGCCAGTGGGCCACCCTGCATCAGCGAGCTTCTTAGAACGCAATGGTTATTGATGCAAACATTGATTGGCCTGATATTTCACGATGCTGTATGCTTTAATAGGCCCCAAGGCGGGGACTATAGTGAGGTTCTGCGATGCGTAGAATGTGGGATGAACCGTTTGACAGGCTGGGGCCGCAGTTTTCCTTTGACGCCACTACCGGCCTCTACTACAGAACCGATATGGTGTTCAGCGATCCTGATACTGCGTTCCTCACCAGTTGCGGCTGGTCCTCCAAGAAGGTCGTGGTTACGCGAAGTGAGCAAGGTGTCGCTTGCTAGGCTTCATCTTGTTTGTGCTCTTGCTGTGCGCCTGTGTCGGTTGCTGGGGTCCGGTGGTATTTATTATCGGTATCCTTGCGCTGCTGGGGGGATTGGTTAAATTTATCAGGGCACCCCTGCCATCGATGAACGTCAGGCGTAGCGGCAACGGACGGGACTAATGACTGTGCTTCCTTATGGAACGGCCCATGCCGTCTACATTCCCTACGAGGGCGGGTGCGGGATCTGGGTAACGAAACAGAATAACTTCATCGCTGCCCGGGTCAAGTATCGCAAGGGTCTTTACATTGCCAAGGCGAAGCCGACTGGCAGTGGAGAAATGCGGGCCCGGATAACGATGCCAGCGGCGTCTGGTTATGTGATCATGAACGAGGATCACACGCTGGGGTTCGTCATTGAGAAGGTAAAGTGGGAACCTTTCGGGCGTGGTGGAGAACGAAAACCGTCGGGGCCCAAGATCCACAAGGCCAAGCCATTCGCAACGACAGTAAAGTTGGAACTGGCAGATGGAGAGCTACTGAACGTCGGTGATGAAGTGAGCGTCAGCTACTATCTGGACACGCATCCCGGAAAGATAGCCAAGATCACTTACAATCACCCCATGTTCAGTATCTTCATTCAAACCTACGAGTGTGAGCCGGCAGTGCCCAATCTCCCTGATGGGCATCAAGACTGGCGCATTCTGTGGGATAAGCCTCGACGCATGGAAGTGACCTACGTATCGTATGAAGGAAATCCATCAATAACTCACATGTGGCCCGGCTTCATCTTCTTGAAGGAACCGGGCCGCAGGTTTAAGGATTGGGAGCACGCATGAGTTGTCCGTTCTGTGGCAGTCATGGGGAGCCTTTGGGCGAACTTGGATTCGAGGTTTGGCTGCGCTGTCGTCGGTGTGGAATGGACTACAGTTTCCCAGTGCCCATCGTGCTGTGCGATGAGTATGATCTTCCCTGGGAAGCGGACTTGTCCGGCTTGCCTCCGACCACGTATGCGAGGCCACTCGAGAAGCCTAGGCCCCAGCCCCGGCACCCGTAGCCGCCAAGTTACAATCGCACACATTATACGCTATGTCGAGGGCGTAGCGTGGTAAAATTACTGCCCACTATTTGCAGCCAGCCCAGGAGCTAAAGATGAAGTCGTCATTCAGTAGTGTCGCTGAAGTTGAACAAGCTATGCTTGAAAAGTTGGCCCAGTCGGCACTGTATGAGGAACATGTCACCAAGTTAGGTATCACTTGCTACACTGGGCCCGATGCCTATGACAAACTTCACCTTCCCATGGCCCGCGCAGGGATGAAGCTGCCCTACTACGACTTCAACGGTAATCTCACTGAGTTCTGGCGGTTCCGGTTCTTGGAAAGCACTCTCAGCGACTTTGAGAAGCTGGCAAAGAAGAAGGAAGTTCGCTATCTGCAGCCGAAGAAGAGCCTCAATGAAATATATCTTCCCCCATTGGTGCCGTGGAGCACGTTGATAGGCGACGTCAGCAAACCGCTGATCATCACTGAGGGTGAACTCAAGGCGGCCTGCGCCTGCGCTCATGGACTTCCAACGCTGGGGCTGGGCGGCGTCTGGTGCTTCAAGAGTAGCTCTCACAGTCTGAATATCCTGCCGCAGTTCGGAGATATTGAGTGGCATGGCAGAGTAGTTTTCATCGTGTATGATAGCGATGCCATAACAAACTCGCTCGTAATGTCAGCAGAAAATGCCTTGGCAAAAGAACTCACAAACTTGGGTGCAATTCCAAAGATCGCGCGCCTTCCTCAACTGGCCCCGCCTAACAAGACGGGGCTTGATGATTTCATTCTTTACGAGGGAGCCACGGCGTTGTCTGAAGTGCTGGGCAATGCGAACCCATGGGAGGAAGCGGCGGCTCTCTACAAGCTGAATGAGGATGTGGTCTACATCCGCGACCCTGGCGTGGTCCTGAAGTTGGACACGGCCCAGCGGATGCAGCCAGCATCGTTCGTGAACCATGCCTTCTCGACCCGCAGGTTCTTTGAGAGGATCACCACCGCAAAAGGAGCCGTGAAGCTGCTGGAAAAGTCTGCCGCGGCTGAGTGGTTGAAGTGGCCGCATCGGGCAGAGGTTGAGCGACAAACCTACAAGCCGGGTGAGGGGCCGATCACAGCCGCTGGAGAATACAATACATGGAGAGGCTGGGACTGTATGCCCGCGGAAGGTGATGTTTCTCCGTGGAAGCAGCTCATGGACTTGGTGTTTGATGGACTGACACCTGAACACCGAAAATGGGTGGAGCAATGGCTCGCTTACCCATTACAAAATCCAGGCGTGAAGATGTATTCATCCATCGTGCTGTGGGGCCTCGTTCACGGAACTGGCAAGAGCCTCATTGCCTATACGATGTTCCGCATCTATGGGAAGAATTCAGCTGAGATAACTGACAAGGAACTGGGCAGCGGGTTCAATGAGTGGGCTGAAAACAAGCAGTTCATTCTGGGCGATGAAATTACTGGTGGCGACAAACGCCACAGCGCTGATCGAATGAAGTCCATGATTACTCAGAAGCAACTTCGGCTGAACGTGAAGTTCGTTCCGTCGTATGTTGTCCCGGACTGCATCAACTACTTCTTCACCAGCAACCATCCCGATGCGTTCTTCCTTGAGGACACTGATCGGCGGTTCTTCATTCACGAAGTGAAGGGATCACCGTATGGTTCGGAATTCTATGATGAGTATTTCAAGTGGCTGGATGGCAGCGGCAAGAACAAGCTGTTCCACTATCTCTTATCTGTTGATCTCACAGGATTTAACCCGGCTGCTCCGGCACCAATGACCGCCAGTAAGCGGGACATGATCGACAATGGGAGGAGTGATATTGGGACTTGGGCCGCCACCCTGCGTGACTATCCGGAAGCGGTTCTTCGGGTAGGAGAACGTGAACTTCACTACAAGCTGTGGACTACGACTGACCTGCACAATCTCTACGATGGCGAGGGGAAGGGCCGAACGACTGTCAACGGCATGGCGCGTGAACTCAGCAGAGCTGGGTTTGAGAAGGTGTATCGCGGCGGGCCGGTTCAGACCGATGCTGGCCCGCAGAAACTTTGGCTGATCCGTCCCATTCCTGGGCACGAACAAATGACCGGCACTGAACTTTCCAAAATATATCTTGATGAAAGAGGCCTGAAATGTTCACGCACTACCAAACTCTAGATGTTCCGCCAGCGGCAACTCAGGAGGAAGTGAAGCTCGCTTACAGAGCTCTTTCCCGGCTGCATCATCCTGATCTTGGTGGAGACAAAGACACCTATCAAAAGATCACCGAGGCCTACGCCATCCTCGGTGACAAAAATCACCGAAACATCTACGACACAACTCTGCGGCTGCTGGGCCAGCCTTGCTCAGTTTGCTGCGGACATGGCATCGTATGGAAGCAAAAAGGCTTCAAACATCGTGTGGCAGTTCTTTGCGCTCACTGTAACCATCGTGGTTATATTTGAGTGGTAACCGAGCAACATATACCTTATACTAGGGTATGGCCAATAGGGGCAGCAAGATGACCCACCAAGATATTTCTCTCTGCTTGAAAGACTGTTCGGAACTGCTCAATACTTCGGCCAAGCGCAAAATCGCCCAAGCGGTCGTCGCGACAAAGGTTGCGGGGATCTTGAATGAAATAGCAGCAACCATATCGGAGGAAGAGTGCCAAAACCGATGCTTGCATCCAAACTGTCAGAGCCGGGTGCTATCCAGTTCCCAGTACTGATGTCCCCTAAGCTGGATGGTGTTCGCGCGCTGGTGATCAATGGGCAGGTCATGAGCCGTAGCCTGAAAATGATCCCCAACGCGCACATCCAGCAAATGCTGGGCAGGCCAGAATACGAGGGGTTCGATGGAGAACTTATCGTGGGCAACCCCTACGACAAAGACGTTTATCGGACCACTGTTTCTGGCGTCATGAGCCAGGACGGCCAGCCCGATGTCAACCTGTTCACGTTCGATGACTACACATTGGACGCCATGCCGTTCAAACAGCGTTTGGAGGCTGTTCAGACGCGCATTCGCAAATGTCGGTTCGCCCACCTTGGGGAGGGACTGCTGGCATTGGACCACGAACTGGTCCACAGTGTGGACGAACTCAATGCCTACGAAGCAGAGTGCTTGGCTTCTGGCTACGAGGGAGCAATGATCCGTAGTCTGAACGGCCCCTACAAGCAAGGCCGCGCCACCGAGCGCGAAGGATACCTGCTGAAAGTCAAGCGGTTCAGTGACAGTGAGGCAGTGATCCTCGGCTTTGATGAGAAGTTTCACAATGCCAACGAGGCCACTGTCAACGAACTGGGCAGGACGCACCGCTCTTCTCATAAGGCGGGCAAGGAATTGACCGGTGTCCTCGGCGCCTTGAAAGTCAGGGATGTCTACAGTAACGTGGAATTCGATATCGGAACCGGCTTCGATGACGCGTTGCGGGCAGAGATCTGGGACAACCAGGATAAGTATCGCGGGAAGACCGTGAAATACAAGTTCTTCCCCACCGGCAGCAAGGATCGTCCCAGGTTCCCAACCTTCCTGGGCTTCAGAACCCCGGTGCTATAGTGGAAATTCGCGGCATTGACTTTGTGGAAGATGGATACAAACCGGGAGATAAGATCAAGATATCTGGCTTCGCAGATGAAACACACAATGGAGAGTGGATCATCATGGGGCCTATCCACAAATATTCCATGTCGTTATCGCGCCCCCACCCCAGAAATCAACCGATTTCAGCTAGTGAAAGGTAGCATTTCTGTAGTGAACCGTCACGAACGTCGCAGGGCCGCCGCAGGGCCGCCGCCTGGGCCGCCCTCACCACGCCCCCGCCGCCCGATGCGTCGGTCTGGGACATCCCCCTGGACGGCCTGGCGCTCGCTCTGGCCCAAGCTGAGGCCGACCTGGCCGACGCCGTTTAGGTTCCGCAGAACTCAAGGAGCAAGAACCATGACCCCTCGCCCCGCCTACATTTGCGCCGCCCTGCTGCTCGCGTGCCAGCCCCCGTCCAGGCCCCTCGGCGGTCCCAGGGCGGATCTGGCCACCGGGAGGCGGTCCAGGCCCAGCGCGCGGCCCTGGTGCTCAGCCATTGCGTGCCCACCACCCCGGCCCCGCACGGCAACCTCGCCCCGCCCAACCACGATTAATCCTGTCCAGGAGATGACCGATGCCAACCCCTCTCCCATGCCCGTTCTGTGGCAAACAGCCAGAGGTCACGCCCCACGACATCGATGGGGAAATCTGGGCGATAGTCACCTGCGAGAACCAGAAATGTGCGGCTCATCCGAGCGTCCTGGATAGCCGCCGCATCAACGCCTGCAAAACCACCGCTGCCGCCGCTGCCGCTGCCATTCGGCGCTGGAACCGGCGAGCCTAGCGCATCTGTCCATGAAAGGGAACCAACCGTGAGATACATCCGAATCCGTTGGATCTGCCTTTTCCCCTGGTGCCGGGGCTATGTGCCTGGTGATCGCTGGTGGCTACTCCGATGAGGCAGGAAACGAAACTGCGCCTCCAACAATCGAAAAATGGATTGGCTGATGCACTGACCATGTGCCATGAGTGCGAGATCGGCACCATGCGAGAGGAAGTGCCTCTCTCTGGTTTTTGGAAGTGCGATCACTGTGGGCACAAATACACGGGCAAAGCCGGTCCATGGAAATATCCCCAAATCTGATCTTGTCCAAATCCACGAACCTCAAACCCTGGAGATCCCATGAAACGCTACACCCCCGATGAAATCAAAGCTGTGCTGGCCGCGCACCTCAAATCGCTGAGCGACGAGAAAGGTGGAAGCAGGGCCGACCTGAGCGGCGCGGACCTGGGCGGGGCCGACCTGAGCGGGGCCGACCTGAGCAGGGCCAACCTGCGCTGGGCCAACCTGCGCTGGGCCAACCTGAGCGGGGCCAGCCTGCGCTGGGCCAACCTGAGCGGGGCCAACCTGCGCTGGGCCAACCTGAGCGGGGCCAGCCTGAGCGGCGCGAACCTGAGCGGCGCGAACCTGAGCGGCGCGGACCTGTACGGCGCCGACCTGAGCGGCGCGAACCTGAGCGGGGCCGACCTGAGCGGGGCCGACCTGAGCGACGCGAAAAACGCTGATCTTGCCCTGGCCATGGGAATGCATATCCCGCCCGAAGGCCCGTTCTGGGGATGGAAAAAGGTCAAGTCGGTCAACGGTGACGTGATTGTCAAACTCCTCATCCCCGCCGATGCGCGGAGGTCCCACGGATCCGAGCGCAAGTGCCGCGCCGAGTTTGCGGACGTGCTGGAGGTGATCGGGGCCGATGAGGGGTTTTCGGACCACACTCCCAAAACCACCTACCGAGCCGGGGAACGAGTGACGGCGGATTCGTGGGACGAGAACCGCTGGGAAACGTGCAGCCATGGGATCCATTTTTCGTCACGCGGGAAGAGGCAGAAGCCTACAACCTGTAACGAATGTCCAGGAGCATGACCGTGAACAAAGAAGAAATCCTCGCCCTGCACCCAGAAGTGGCAGAAGCCTACAAAGTCCTGAAGGACGCGCAATGGAAAACCGAGTGCGCCAGCAATGCCGAGAACGCCGCTTTCGAGTCCTTCACCAACACGATGATGTTCTACCTGCCCAAACCTGATCTTGTCCATCCTCGGAAGGAGGAAACCTTGCTGAAACCCAGTGAACAAGCCGAACTCGATCACGCCAAGGACCGACTGGGTGCCTATGCCGAGGGGATTGACCAGCGCGTAACCTCGCGGATCGCCAAGCAGTTTTTGCTGGACGGACCCTACTGGTATCTCGGTCGTCGTTGTGACCCGCGAGCCAAACATCTCGGACTGGGCGTTTACTCCCTCACCGTCAAGAAGGAACCCATCTGAAACGCAGACCCGATCTGCCGGAGGCCCCCGATGCCCTGCTATGCGTTCCTCAATCGCCGCGAGAAAAGGGTCACGGCCCTGTGTGTGGAAAAGACCATGGAGGCCGCAATCAAGGCGGTCAAGACGCCGGGGCGCACCGACAACCGGGAGTGCCGCGAACTGCCGCCCAGGTCGCCCGGCTGGTCTTTGAACGAGGTCAGCGAACATTTCTTCCCCACCTACGACTGATTCCCGGGAGGCATCCATGGCACGAACCCCGAAACCTCTTCGCTATGCCCTGTCAGAATTCAGGAGAACAGAGCCAGGATTGTCTGACGATGCTGATTGTGCCGAAGTTGCCTTGGACAATCTAGAAGCATTCAAGGACTTGGTTGAAAAGATCGCAGATGACTATCGCTTTGGGCGCATCCACCAGGGTTACGACTTTGTCGGCATGTGCCAAGCGCTCTTGAAACAATGAGGAAAATAACGATGGCTCATCTGTAGCCAGAGTAGTACAATTAGTTACTGGGCAACGCGCCCTTACCAAGGAGTTCACATGGCCGAGTTCACATTACCTTCCACCTTGTCGGGTTGCGCCGACCTGCTCTATACCACGCGTCAGATGCGGCTGGGTATCGAGAAGCAGGCCGAAGAACTCAAGGCCCGGGAAACCGAGCTGCGGGAGCACCTGATCGCCAACCTGCCCGCTGACGGTGCTACCGGCATCGCGGGGAAGATCGCGCAGGCGCTCATCGTCAAGAAGGAAGAGCCGCAGGTCGACGACTGGGAGGCTTACTGGAAGTGGATCGCCAAGAACAAGGCGTGGGACTGCGTCCAGCGGCGCATCAATCCCGCCGCCGTCAAGGCCCGCTGGGCTGAGAAGAAAAAGGTGGCCGGGGTCTCCAGCTACATCAACGTCACGTTGTCCCTCACCAAGGTGAAGTGATCATGTATGTCGAGCCGAACATCTCCAGCAAGAAGGCGCTCCGCGAAGCCGTCAAGGCTGGCGCAACCGTGACCGTGTTCCAGCCCGGCCCCTTCGGCGACGGGCCGCCCCAGAACGGCACCGTTTCCGTGGAGGGGCCGCACTACCCGAAGGCTCACTCCTGGTATGCCAGGGTGGAGCTCAAGGATGGTAAGATCGTGAAGGTGATAGAATGACCATCAAGGTCAACGAGAGCTACCCAGGTGTGTTATTCGGTCCCAGCGGTCAGGACATTGAGCTCACTATCACGGAAATTGACAGCGTATACGGATTAAAGCTAGGAGATCACTTCCGAAGCAAGTTCACCGCCCGCGTGGTAGTGAGCGCAGAAGACGCCCGCGAGTGTCCCTTCCCCAGCGGTGACGCTATTTCCCCCAGTCTCATTCACATGTCCAAGAAAGGAGCGCCAGTGTCTCAGCAGCAAAGCCTGGAATACACCGACCACATCGCAGGGAAGAAGGAGTTCTTCATCCTGTGGAACCCGATGTCTCCGCAGCCGCCCAAGGTGACCTTCTGCTCCGAGGAACACGCCTGGGAAGTGGCCGAGGAAATGGCGGCCCGCAACGATGGCCAGAAGTTCTTCGTCATGAAGTCCATGGGATGCGCCCATGTGGAGAAGCCGGTGGTTCGCAAGACCTATCCGACCCGTAACCCGCGTGTGCGGAAATGAAGCTTCTCATGATCGCCACCATGGAACCGGGCAGCAAGAAGTTCGTGCTGCAAGCTATAAAGCCCACGCTGGATAACATGCACAAGCTCGTGGGAGGCATTCTGGAGCGCATCAGCATCTGTCCCGATGTCATCCTATGGTGCGGGGAAGAGGCCAAGATCCGCAGACAGCCCAAGTGCGTCGTGCTCTACCGGGCTGATGGTCGGCCCTACGACGTCGTGTGCGGCCCCATCTTCCTTACTGGCCCAGACAAGGATGGCAAGTCCACCGACATCACCAAAGAAGCAGTTGAAGCGGCAATGAAGTTCATGACCCCAGCATAGGGGCAGACCGAGCCAGCGGTTCCTGGCTACATTCAAGAGGCAAGTCATGGCGAAAGTTCCTGTTCCTGTTCCCGAAGTGACGCAGGTGAATTCTTACGAGGCCGAACTGCTGGCCCAGGCCGAGGTTGCCTCTGGCATGGAAGCCGGTGGCGGCAGTGGGTTCATTTCCTGCCAGGGTGGCCGTCTGAAGGTGGACGGTGAAGAAGTCCCCGGCAACAAGATGAACGTGGTCATCATCGACCACCTGCTGGAGAACCACTACTACACCGAGCGCTTCGACCCCGACAAGCTGGCCTCCCCGGTCTGCTTCGCCTTCGGCACAGAAGAAGCCCTCCTGGCCCCGCACCCGGATAGCCCGCAGCCCCAGCATCCGACCTGCAAGGGATGCCCGATGAACCAGTTCGGAACCTCCGACATGGGGGCCGGGAAAGCTTGCAAGAACTCCCGCAGGCTGGGTCTCATCACCGAGGACGCGGCCGAAGAGGATGTCGCCGGCGCTGAACTTCGCACCCTGAAGCTCCCCGTGACCAGCGTCAAGAACTGGAAAGCCTACGTCCAGCAGATCGCCAGCACCATGAAGCGACCCCCGCTCGGCGTGGTCACCGAGGTCTCGGTGGTTCCGTTCAAGTCCTACTTCAAGTTCCAGTTCAAGCTCGTCAGCACCATCGCTGACGGCGACACCATCCAGGCCCTGCTGACCCGCAGGCCCATCGTGGCCGAAGAACTGGCCCGCCCCTACCAAGCCCCCAGCGCGGATGCCGCCCAGAGCGCCCCCGGACCGCTCAAGGGCAACCGACAGGTGCGGCGGTAGGCAACCCATGGCCCCGGCACCCGCAAGGGTTCTGGGGCCATGCTTTATGGAGCCACCATGTATGAAGTAGACCTTGCGTCGTGGAGAACCCTGCAATCGGCAGTAATGCGGGCGAACGAGGAAACACTGGAGGATATGCTCCAGGAAGAACTGGAGGGTCGGGCCCGTGCCCGGTTCCTTCAGCGCATCTACGGAAGGTATAAGGTCCTGAGGGACAAACGCGAACTGGAAGAAATATTGGAGCGCGCCAAATGACAGCCGCAGCACCACTCAAGGCACCCCTACCCATCGTGCTGGATTTCGAAACCGAGGCCATCAGGCCTCGTCCGCGTTATCCGCCGAAGCCTGTCGGGTTCAGTATTCGCTACCCCGGAAAGAACAAGATCACCTACTACGCCTTCGGACACCCCACCTTCAACAACTGCTCGTGGGACGAGGCCGCAGCCGTTCTTCGTGCTGCGTGGGAAAGCGGCAAGACTATCCTCTGCCACAATGCGAAGTTTGACATTGATGTGGCGCAGACCCACATGGGGATGGGGCCAATCGCCTGGGGTCGGGTTCACGACACCATGTTCTGCTTGTTCCTGGTGGACCCGCATTCCAAGACCCTGGCCTTGAAACCGGCCGCGAACTACATCCTGGGCCTGCCGCCCACCGAGCAGGAAGCAGTCAAAGACTGGCTGTTCGCCCACCAGGGAGAACTCAGGGCTCAAGGCCTCCTGCCAGCGGATGTGGAGCTCTCCAATTCCGCTACGCCCTCCTTCTCAGAAAGTGGTGAGCCGCGCAACTGGGGCGCGTGGATCTGTCTCGCCCCCGGCAACATCGTCGGTAACTACGCCGATGGCGACGTCAGCCGAACCGGCCTGCTGTTCGAGGACCTCTGGCCCAAGCTGGAAGCCAACGGGCTCCTCCCCGCCTACGACCGTGAGCGTGAGCTCCTGATGATGCTGCTGGAGAACGAACGGGAAGGGGTCAAGGTCGACCTGGAGGCTCTGCGCCACGATGAGGCCAGCTACACCGAAGCCATCGCCAAGGCCGAAGCATGGATCCGGGAACGGCTGGGGGTGGAAGACCTCAACATCGGCAGCACGAAGGAACTGGCGGCGGCCTTGGACGCCACCGGCATGATTACTGAGTGGGCCGTCACCAAGAAGGGGAACCGCAGCACCGCCAAGGACAAGATGACACCCGACCTGTTCAGTGATATCAGGGTGGCTCAGGTGCTGGGCTACAGGAGCCGCCTGTCCACTTGCCTGAATACGTTCATTCGCCCATGGCTCTTGACCGCCGAAGCCAGTGGCGGCATCATCTACACGAACTGGAACCAAGTTCGACAGCCCAAGTCGGGTGACGACACCAAGGGCACTCGGACTGGGCGTATGTCCAGCAACCCGAACTTCCAGAACATTCCCAAGGACCTGTCGGAGAAGAAAGATGGCTACGAACACCCCGCCTTCCTCGGAGTGCCGGAACTACCGCTCATGCGGCGTTACGTTCTCCCCGACGATACCACCAGCGTCATCATCCATCGAGACTACAGTCAGCAGGAATTACGTATTCTGGCTCATTTCGAAGATGGTGAATTTTGTCGTCTATATCAGGAGAACCCTGATATGGACGTTCACGATTTCGTCAAGGATGCCATCACAGCACTTACTGGCACAGAATTCTCGCGCAGTGCCGTCAAGCAGGTTAACTTCGGCATCATCTACGGCATGGGCTACGGAGCGCTTGCCAAGAAAATCGATGATACGGTTGAGACCGCGAAACGGATTAAGTCCGCGCAGCAGCGCGTTCTACCGGGCGTCAAAGAGTTAGAGAAGAAGGTCAAGAGGCTGGGCCAGACCGGCTGCAACATCACGACTACCGGCGGTCGGCACTACTTCTGTGAGCCGCCCATGATCAGCAAGGTCCATGGCGGCACCATGACCTTTGAATACAAGATGCTGAACTACCTCATCCAAGGCAGCGCGGCCGACATCACTAAGCAGGCTCTCCTGAACTACCATCACACGAAGAAGTGGGGGCGGTTCCTGATTACCGTCCACGACGAAATCAACATCAGTTGCCCAAAGGAACACTGGGAGGAGGAAATGGCAATCCTCAATGCAGCCATGCTGGACGTGCCCCTGGACGTGCCCCTGCTTTCTGACGGCAAGGTCGGCCCCAACTGGGGAGAACTGGTCAAGGTGAAGTAATGAGCGAACGTCGGCACTGCGATCGTTGCAACGCAATGATGACCAGCCAGAACCAACTATCTGGCTGGGTAGAACTGACCAAGAAAACCTTGGCTTACCGGAACGAGGAACACAAGATAGACCTATGTCCGGAGTGCTGCGAGGCATTCCTTCGGTTCATGGGTGTCCCCAACGTGTACGAGCTTGAGACCCCGTTTCCTGCGGATGTCCACAGGGCTATCATGAAGAGCGCAACAGACCCAAGCATTATGGAGATACCATGACCGATAAGCCAAGGCTCACTCAGTGGTCCTATTCTCGCTGGGCGGGCTACGAGGATTGCCCTCTCAAGACCAAGCTGAAGGTCATCGACAAGCTCCAAGAACCGGGCAGTCCTGCCATGGACCGCGGCACCTTCATCCACAAGGAGGCTGAGGACTACGTCACGGCCAAGCGCAAGCCGCCCCTCCCCCAATCACTCGCCTACTTCGGTGACGAGCTCGCTCAGGCCCGAAAGGGTCAGCCAAGGTGCGAACATGAATGGGCATTCACTTCATCGTGGGAACCGACCGGCTGGATGGCAAAGGACTGCTGGTGTCGTGTTAAAACTGATCTCACATTCACCAGAAAGAACGATTTGGTCATCGTTGACCATAAGACGGGCAAGCGGCGGGAAAGTCACCTTACTCAGCTCTCTCTTTACGCCCTCGCAGGGTTTATCATCTTCCCTGATCACGATAGCATTACCACAGAGGTATGGTATCTGGATCAGGGTAAGCCTGTCACCTCGGAGGCCTACAAGCGTGAGGACGTTCCATTTCTGAAGCTGGACTGGGAACAGAAGACCAAGGCCATGCTCAACGACCAGCAATTCGCTCCGCGCCCCAGCTACACATGCAGATGGTGCCACTTCAGAAAGGAGAACGGTGGGCCATGTCGCTTCTAGTCTATGACCCCTCTGGATACTGCGCTCACTGCGGAATTCGCAACATGGCGGGTGACTGGTTCGCCTGCGATGCTGGAGAGAAGCCCCGCTGCCATCGCTGCCATGTGGGACGACTGACCAACCAGCAGAAGAAAACTGGGGAGGTTGGCGGCGTCCAGAACCCGACCGTGTACTGGGCGCGGGCGCATGGGTGCCGCGCCACGAAGCTCCAAGGCGTTGGCAACCGTTCCCAGCCGGACTACATATTTTGGATCCCTGGCGGCAGACCCAAGCTGATTGAGTTCAAGAAGCCTGGGGAAGTTCCCACCCCACTCCAGGCCAAGACCATTCGCGACTACATGGACGATGGCTACGACGTGGAAATCCACGACAGCCGGGTCAGTGCAGTAGCGTCACTGAAGGCAACTATGGAGGCAACGCATGAGTAAGCGGGAAGAACTCATTCCCATACTGGCGGAACTCGTTGACGGCATATACTCAGACGGGTTCATTCATGGCGCGTCGTCAGCAGAGAAAGAGCTGAAGAGTAAGCTCTACAAGCTGCGTAACCTCATTCGCGATCATGGGGAATACTACAGCCTGCCAGTCATACCAGCATCTGAGATCATGCTTCGCTCAGAAAAGGTGGATGTGGGAGAAATCCGCGTAGCCCAGATCGACGTCACCATCGTGGAAGGAATGATTTCCTACCTGTTCGGAAGAATGGAGCTGTAATGGAGCTAGCATCGCGACCCGCAGTGCCGTGGGTTCCCCATGATTACCAGAAGACCGCCATCAAGTTTCTTCTGGAACATGCCGCAGCCGCCCTGTTCCTTGATCCGGGACTGGGGAAGACATCCATCACCCTGGCCACCATCAGGATCCTGAAGCGCCAGAAACTTCACGACCGGGCGCTGATCATCGCTCCCCTGCGCGTGTGCTATTCTGTCTGGCCCAAGGAAGTGACTAAGTGGTCGGAGTTCAATGACCTGCGGGTCGTGGTGTTGCATGGGCCCGATAAGGAAGCGAACCTGAAGGTTGATGCGGACATCTACGTCATCAATCCCGAGGGGTTGGCGTGGCTGTCTGAAAACAACCGCCTCAAGAACCTGAAGATCGACCTGCTGGTGATTGATGAAAGTTCCAAGTTCAAGCATCATGGGACAAAGCGGTTCAAGCTTCTCAAGCCATTTCTTCCCAAGTTCCGCAGGCGGTGGATCCTTACGGGAACGCCAGCCCCCAACGGTCTGTTGGACTTGTTCGGACAGGTCTACATTCTGGATCTGGGGAAGTGTTTCAGCCCCTATATCACCAAGTTCCGCCAAGAATTCTTCGACCCTACTGGGTTCGGAGGCTACACCTGGGTTCCTAAGCCTGGGTCAGCGGAACGCATTCATGAGTTGCTTCGGCCCCTGGCTCTCCGAATGTCAGCGCGCGACTATCTGGAACTGCCAGAGCTCATCACCACCCCGCAGACGGACATCGTGGTTACGCTCCCTCCTGCAGCGCGTAAGATCTATGATGAGCTAGAAGCTGACATGCTTACCCAGCTCTCCACTGGGGACTACGTGACTGCGAAGAGCGCGGCCATTGCCAGCATGAAGTGTCGGCAGCTTGCGAACGGCGGCATCTTCCGTGAACTGGGCTACTCCCCTGCAGTCAAGACCGATGCCTGGGAGCATGTCCACTTTGAGAAGAATGAGGCGTTGCTGGACCTCATTGAGGAACTGAACGGGCAACCTCTGCTGATTGCCTACGAGTTCCAACATGATCTTGACCGTATCCGCATTGCGCTGAAAGGCCGCCCCAAGGCGGTCTACGCCTCGGACTACTCAGCCAAGAATTTTACATTCATTGAGCAGCAGTGGAACAACAACGAGATCAGCGAACTTGTGGGACAGCCCCAGTCCATCGGCCATGGGCTGAACCTGCAAGAAGGGAATGCAATGCATGTCTGCTGGTATTCACAGATATGGGATCTGGAGATCTACATCCAGTTCATTGAGCGCATCCTGCGCCAGGGCAACAAGAGCCCTCGCGTGTTCGTCTATCACATCATCGCAGACAAGACAGTTGACCGGGCTGTCCTTCGTGCGCTGCACCGCAAGGACAATGTTCAGAACGCGCTCCTTGACGCTCTCAAGGAATATGCTGGGGAGAAGGACAATGATTGAAGTTGTCAGTAACGCGCTTCTTGACGCAGCCGCCAAGGCTCTTTCTGGGAAGGATGAATACGACGCCGGGGCCTTCCTGACTGCGGATAACATCCTTCACGGCGTCTATACCGGCGGCGAGGCGTAATGAACGATCCTATCGGAGACGTTACCCGGCCTCGCTACATCTGTCTCAACTGTGGGCGGGTCGCCTACTGTGAACTTCACAAGCCGCCGGAGAAAACTCTGGCACACTTCCGCAAGCAGCATCGTGTCGTTTGCGGCGGTAAGATCGAGTATCGCGCTGGAATTCAACCTGCGTCGCGCATTGTGGGGCAAGGAGGAAAATAAACTTTCCTCTACACCTTGCATGTGAGGACCAGATGGTGTATTCTTAATACGCACCACTTTTCTGAAGGCTACCAAGTGTCCGAGTATCAAGTTATGTGTGACGACAGTTTGCGGTGTTGCCTACGGGTTGACGTAGGGCAGTCTAACACCAAATACGTCTCGCACCTCGGTAAGAAAGTGGACCTCAGGGTTTGCTCCAACGCAAAGTTCGCCAAGGAGTTCTCCCGAACCTATACCGGCTACGACTTGGTGCTGTTCGCCAAGAAGTTGCTCGGGCTTCAGCAGTATGGCGTCATAGTGACGCACCGCGCCAAGGCGCATCTCACCAAGTTCTACAAGGAGACACCTATGTCCAAACTGGGCACCCCTGCCACTCCCCCGGCTGCCGCCGCCACTGACCCCAAGGCGATCAAACTCGAAGCTCCCACCGGCATCGCCGCCCTCGTCAAGGAGCCCAAGGCGCCGAAGGAGCCCAAGGCGCCGAAGGAGCCCAAGCTCGCCGGCATCGACGGCGAAGAGCCCAAGCCGCGCAACCGGCGCGAGAAGTTCGACGGCACCAAGAAGATCAAGGTCCTGGCCGAGAACCCGGCCCGCGTGGGCACCATCCGCCACGGCATCGTGGACACCATCTTCGCGGCCCGCACCGTGGACGAAGCCCTGCAGTCCAACGTCGAACGCAAGGACGGCACCGAATACAAGATCGGCGTCCCGGACATCTACTTCGCCCTCGAGAACGGCCTGATCGAGCTCTACTAGCACCCAACC
>TBL_comb47_HYPODRAFT_10003788_pt1 | contig 17721 bp, 8 predicted proteins | sample TroBogypolimnion_40_FD_10682 | JGI IMG/M metagenome (IMG submission 10682)
TATTGGTGGAAGCGGACCGGGGTTATCAGGTATATGGACAGTATCACCGGCAACACCTTATAATTATAACTTTACCGGAATTAATGCAACCTCGCTTGCAACAACCAGTAAGATTTATAGCAATAAAATACAAAATGTCGATTGGAAATCAACTGTTTCAACATGGACAGGTCTAAATGTGTCGGGATCTGTAAATGTCGGATCAGACGGTGCAAATTATATTGGAAATACCAGTGGGAATGACAATATTAAAATCACCTACTATTTAACAGGAGCTCCTCAGGTAACTGGTATTATTACAAGTGGACCTGCAGTGATTGAAAATAATATTATTGGTTCAATAACAACTCTGCTCAGTGGAGTTACTAATACCGGTGCCAGTTTTACCGGTATCAATTCATCAGGGACAGGTATCATCAATCAGAATACGGTTGGGAGTGCAACAGCATCAAAGAGTATCAATACGGCAACTCAATCGACAACGGGGAATTCGCAAAATGTATATGGAATTTATTCAACAGCCAATACCGCTACGATTACAAATAATATTATAGCTAATATAAGCAATGGATCGACAGTTGCCACAGGAGTAACGAGAGGTTTATTACTTACAGGCATATCTTCTTCTGCTATCATTACTTCAAATGACATACATTCAATTTCTACAACCCAACCTGTTACCAACACTGGAATAAGTGCAAGCCTTGATGGAATAAACTTTCAGGGAGCCACTGGAGCTATAGTAACGATAACAGGGAATACAATTTATGATTTGGTAAATACTTCTTCTCTTGGGGTTTGTGTTAATGGCATACTTTATAGTTCATCTACAGCTACAAACAATAAAATTGATAAAAATTACATTCATAGTTTAAAGACTGTTTCAAATTCAGCAATTCAGAACGGATTAAATTTATATACCGGAGGTGCAAATGTTCAAAATAATGTTATCCGTTTGGGAATTGATAAAAATGGCAACTCAATTACCAGTACTGCTCAGATGAATGGGATTTTAAAAGCTTCAAGTCAGGTAAGTAATTTCTATTTTAATACAGTATATGTAGGAGGATCTTTAGTGAACGCTGGAAGCATAAAGACATACGCACTGAATTTTTCTACTAAATCATCTTCTGCAGAAGATATTCGTAATAACATATTTGTTAATATGCGTACGAATTCGATTGCTAATAAATTGAATTATGCAATATTATTACCTGTCATTTCAAATAACTGGACTTCAGATTACAATATATATTTTGCTTCAACCACTGATGGAAAACTAAGTAATGTTGGAGGAACGGATTTATCAATTCTAAAATCCCTTCAGGATTCATACGTAGGAGCAGACCTGCATTCAGGTTATGGTGATCCTTTATTGACTCATCCGGCTGATCCGTTGACAACAATGAATTTAAAACCCGGAGACTATACTCCTGCAGAAGGTACAGGTATGGCAATTTCTGGAATAACAGATGATTTTACCGGTGTTCAAAGAGTTTCCAATACACCAACAGACATTGGTGCATATTCCGGCAACTTCTTACCGCCAACAGCTCTTCAGGATATATTCGCACCTGTAATAACTTATGCTAATTTAGGAAATGGAAGTTCAACCACCGGTAGACTGACAGCTAACTTTGCAACAATAACTGATAATATTTCAGGACTAAATATGTCCTCTGGTCTTAAACCCCGGCTTTATTACAAAATTCAATCCAATGCCAACGCATTTGTTGGAAATTCGTCAGCAAATAATGGTTGGAAATGGGTTGAAGCAATCGGGACAACGACTCCTTTTGATTTTAATATTGATTACAGTATCCTTTATGGTGGCCCAGTTGTTTTAAATAGTGTTATTCAGTATTTTGTCGTTGCACAGGATCTGGCAACAATACCCTTTGTTACTTTTAACCCTGCAAAAGGAGCAGTAGGTACGAGCGTAGCACCTGATGGAATGACTGCTCCGACCACTTTAAACAGTTATTCAATTGTTCCTTCCTTGCCTGCCATCATGAATGTTGGTACAGGTCAGACGTATGCCAGTTTAACAGGTACCGGTGGTGTGTTTGCTACCATTAATGCGGGTACTGCCAGTGCTAATATAGTTGTGACCATAAAGTCGGACATCACAGAACCTGGGACAACTGCTTTAAATCTTATGAATGAAGAAGGATCAAATGCCGGATCGCTTACTATAACCATTCAATCGGATGGGACATCTCATGTTATTTCCGGAACAGCATTAACTGCTTTATCACCGCTGATTTCAATTACAGGCGCTAAACGACTAACTATTGATGGAGGTGCCGGGAAACTCCTCACGTTTAGAAATACAAATTCTACTCCTGCAAATACCGGTGCAGTATTTCAATTTGATTATTCATCGCAAAATGACATTCTGACTAATTGTATCATTGAAAGCAATTCAACTTCTTCTACCTATGGTGTAATCCGATTTTGCCCAAACGGGATGAATTATGTGACTATTAATCATAATGATATAAGGAATGCCCGGGGTGGTACTTCGGGAGCTCCTTCAATTGGTATATATTCAAGTTCTACCGGTAATACATTGAATATCATAAACAACAATATTTATAACCTGATTAATGCCACTTCGTATGGAATGTGTCTCAATTCTGTTGCAAATGGTTGTACTGTTACAGGAAACAGTATTTATATGGAAAGTGGTCAAACGGCTGTCGGACCATTTACGGGCATTCTGATCACATATTCCAATAACCATTTAATCTCAGGGAATTATATAGGAGGTTCGGCTCCTAACTGCGGCGGCGCTGATCCATTCACAATTTCAGGATCAACAACATTCACCGGAATTAATTCCAATTATACCGATGTTCCGGTTGTAACTATTCAGGGAAATACTATCCAGAATATCAAAATGACAAGTACTACTGCTCCTGTTTTCTATGGGATTAATAATAATTATGGACCTGTCTTCATAACAGGGAATACAATTGGAAGTTCAACAAAAGCTAATTCTATTCAGATAGCCGGAACCGGAACATCTGCCGGAATTATCCAGAGTTATGCTCAACCGATAAATTCGTGTAACATTGAAAAGAATACGATTGCAAATATAAGCTTGACGAATTCAACCGGGACGCCGACATTCAGTGCGTTAAAAATGACAGGTGGAGTAGTAAGAATGAATACTGTCTACAATATCGGATCATCAATTTCAGCTTTAACTCCAATAATTTACGGAATCAATAATACAGACGGAGTAAACGCAAATGAATTTTCAACCAATGTGATAGCCCTGAATGGAGGCGCTTCAACGGTACCTTTATTGTATGGATTTTTTGATAATTCGACAAAGGGAACCACAGGCTTTTATTACAATTCCATCAATTTATATGGAACTGCAAGCGGAACAACTTCTACCTTTGCTTTCAACCGTTCGGCAGATAATACTTATATTTCTGATAATAACATTTTTGTAAACACGCGAACAGGTGGTTCCGGCAATCATTATGCTTTATATTCATTATCAACAATCAGCTATACTTCCGATTTCAACGATTTGTATGCAGCCGGGGCAACACTTGGGCATTGGGGAACATCGAGTGCAGCAAATGATGTAAACAATTTAACGGCATGGAGGACTATAACGGGTCAGGATTATAATTCAATGAATGTTGATCCTTTATTTACAACACCTACCAATTTATTGCCGCTTTCGGGTTCTCCCGTAAGTGGGTCAGGCACGCCTGTTGCAAATATAACAACTGATATAGCAGGTACTCAACGTAATTCTGTCGCACCGACTTTAGGAGCTTATGAATTAGTTTGTATCTGGCCATCAGACGGAGGAATAATTGGCAATGATCAGTTTATATGGATTCCTGATACTCCGGCAGTGATAACAAATGTCACTTCGGCAAGCGGATACTCCGGCCTGTTGGAATATAAATGGCAACAATCGGAATTTCCATATACTACCTGGACTGATATTTCAACAAGCAATTCAGCAAACTATCAACCGGGTCAATTAATTCAAACAACAAAGTTTAAACGATTAGCCCGTACAACATGCATGTCAGGTTGGTCAGGAGCCGTTGAATCAAATGTTGTAACAATAACAGTCAATTTGAATAAATGGAAGGGGAGCACAAGCTTTAATTGGAATGACCCAACCAATTGGACACAAAACATAATCCCTGCTTCAGATGCTAATATCATTTTTGATGATGTCACCCTGAATGATTGCAAGATGGATCAGGATTATTCAGTCACGGACATCACGGATAATCAATCTGTTTACAGCCTTATAACTAACGGGAAAACGTTGAAAGTAAAAGGAAGTTTAATTTTTTCAAATGGTGCACAGATAGACGCAACTGCTCCAAATTCCACCTTAGTACTTTCAGGAACAACAACTCAACACATTCTCTCCAACGTGTTTAAAAATGACGAGCTTTATAATTTGACCATCGATAATAATGCGGGGGTTTCTCTCGATTCGGATATTACAATCAATCATCTGTTAACAATCAATGCTGGAAAATATTTAATAATTCCAACTGGTAACATGCTTAACGTTGAAGGAACAATTAATAACTTAGCAGGCAGTTCAGGATTAATAATAAAAGCCAGTAAAACAGGTGATATGGCAAATGGTTCAATAATTTATCACAATGATACAACTCCCGGTTCTACAGTGCCGGCAACGGTTGAAATGTTTACCAAAGCAACTAAGGTTAATGACCATTACAGATGGCAATTCTTTGGTGTACCGGTAGCATCTGTTCGAGCTAATCCAACATTTTCAGGATCGTATATTCGCGAAATGCATGAAAATGATTCAGCAACTACTGATCATTGGCAACAATTAGGGAATGAATCCATCCTGACATCATTTACTGGTTATGAAATAACACAAGATACCTGCAAAATCATTTCTTTCGAAGGTGATTTGGTAAATTCCGATTATAAATCAGGTTCATTGTCTTACACGCCAGATGCAACTTATAAGGGACAGCATTTAATAGGTAACCCTTATCTGTCAGCAATAAATATAAAAAATGATGAAATGCCGGGTAATTCACTCACATTCGGCGATGGAATGGATAAAACTGTTTACTTTTTCAATACAGGATCTGAAGAAGACTGGTCAGTCAATGGCTCAAACGGAGATGAAAATAATGATGCACCCGGTCAGTATCTATCCGTTCCTCAGGAGAATGCCGGAAGTGATATTCTGCCGGCTACCATTCCTTCGATGCAGGCATTTTTGGTAAAAGTAATAACACCCGGTACAAATGCAACTATTACCATTCCGTATAATTCAACAGGAACAGTTGTGAAAAATACAACATTGCTACGAACTCGAAATCCAAGAAAGATACTTACGCGTATCGATGTGAATGGTTCAGCAGGGTCAAGGGATCATATGTGGATCTTTACGGAACCAACCTGCACCAGAGGATATGATAATGGGTGGGATGGGTATAAAATGATGGGATCCGTCATGTCCCCGCAGATATATGCCATGGAAGCAGATGGAGATTATCAGGTAAACTCGATAGATGATATAAATAATACCTACATAGGATTTAGAGCAGGCATAGACTCGGTTTATACATTAACTTTTACTCACCAGAATAAGGATCCCAGATATAGTAGTATTTATTTAATGGATTTGATTGATAATAGAATAGTTGATATAACCTCTTCCGGATCAAAATATAACTTTCATTCAACTTCAGGTAATCAATCAGAAAAACGATTTAAAATTATTGCGAGTGTTGATGGAAGTGATATTACAACAAGATTGACGGATACACTAAATGAAAATCATTTGCTCACTGTTTTTAGTTCTCAAAAGATCATTTTTGTAAAAAATCAAAGTGGATTAAATGGCGATTTATACCTTTATGATGTGACAGGAAGGTTTATTCAAAAATTCACATTCTCACCCAATGTTATCACTTTAATTCAAACTCAACTTCCTGTAGGTGTTTATGTTTCAAAAGCAATTACTTTAAAAGATAAGAACACAGCCAAACTGATTATAAGTGAATGAGAGAGGGTGAAAATAAGAGGCAAGGGATGAATCATTTTTCATTTCTTGCCTCTTTTATATAAGAATGAATTTCCATATATTTAAGGTTCAGTTACTTCTACTTTACTAAATTAGATATTGACATAATATCTATCTATATCTGCTTGTCTTTTCCTGTGTCTATTTCGGAGATGTTCTACGCGAGATCAACTTCTTTTTGAATGGAAAATTACCAATAACCCAACATCTAGAACACTTAAAAGTAGAATTTCTTCCTGCTATTGGAGCTTAATGTTCAATATATTAAGACTTAAACACTAACAACAACGACTATCTCCTTTCTACCTCCTGCGAATCTCTTTAGAACCTCTTTTGAGAGTAATGATGACAAAGATATTAAATAGTTTAAAATTATATACTAAATACAAACACAACATATATCTATATAAATATGTTTTAATAATGTATCTAGTATGTATTATATATGTATTATCTATGTATTGTCTAAGAAGTCTCTCAGTAATTACTTAGTAGATACTGTACAGACTCGTAGAAAAAAATAGCTACTGAGGATAGAAAATAACATCATTATGAGCATTATTTAAAGTCAGGAAATGGCTGTAATATTATAACTATTGTGAATTATTGCGCTCCCTATAGCTTCAGGGATGGTTCGGTTTTCATTTTGGTAAAGTAGAATTATCCGCCCGGTTAATAAAAAGACAATAAATGAAACGATAAATTAACAACATTCCCATTTTTTATTCAGCAATAAGTAGGGTTTTAAATGAAAACAAATTTGTACTTTTGCGAGGTAATTTTTTAAAGTTAATTCATGCCTTCATTTTCCCGTTGGTACTTGTTTTTGTTCATCTGTATATTTATGTACGGTTGTTCTCTCATGCCCAATGAGATAAAAACAGCCGAACGGATCATGGATACTAATCCTGACTCAGCCTTGCATATCCTGCAACATATGCATACCGAGAAACTAATGATATCTTCTTCCGACAGGGCATTGTACGGTTTATTGCTTTTTCAGGCATTGGATAAAAGCAGCAAACCGCTCCAACCTGATTCGGTTATCAGTTTTTCGGTCAATTATTACCAAAGTGTCAATGATAAACCCCACCTGGCCAAGAGTTATTTGTATAAAGCAAAAATCTATAAACAAGCCCAACGCTTTGAAGACGCCACAATACTTTATTTAAAAGCATTGGATTTACTTCAAAACAGCAAGAACTATGTGTTGCTGGGGAAAATTTATTCCGATATGGGGGATATTTCTTCTATACAGTTTGATTATAAAGAATCCCTTGCTAAATATATAAAGGCGAAAGAAAATTTTATAGTGGCAGGCGATAAGGTGAATGCGGCTTATAAAATTATCGATATGGGAAGAACGTATCGTAATTTGAAAGAGTATAATAAGGCACAAGGCTATTATAAACAGGCTCTTTCGCAAACATCAGACTCTTTGTTGCAGGGTACTGCCTATCAGGAAATGGGGATCAATTATTATTATGCCCATCAATACGATTCGGCCACGTATTTTCTAAAGCAAAGCATCCGTTTTCCTTATAAAGGTACTAATTATGCCATTAGATATAACTATCTGGCAAGCTTGTTTTTTGATAGGGCTCAATACGACTCTGCTTTTCAGTATGCCACGCTGGCGTTGAAATATCCTTCCACTTTTTATAACCAACGGGATGTGTACCGTATTTTGTCAAATACGGAATACAGCAGGGGAAACCTAAAGCAAATGGCCATTTATATGGCAAAATACCAGGATTGTACCGACTCTGTTCGGAAAATTGAAATACAAACCAAAACATCTGTGTTGGAAGACTTGCATCAAACCAACGGGGCATTCAGCAAATCGAAACATTTCCTGATGATCCTTGGGTGTATTATCCCGGTTATTGTACTGATCAGTCTTTTTATAGTGTATAGGTTACGTAAAAGAAGCAAAGGAAAAGAGAAACAACTGGAAGAAGCAGAAGTGCAGCTGGAAGTAGCGGAAGTCCAGCTCAATGAAAAGCAAAAACTGTTTATCGACAGCCTGATTCACCAGTTAAATGAAACCAGGGCGTCGCAGGCGGCAGCCTATAAAAAAGCCACCCTGCCACAGCGTGAACAACTGGACAAGGAATTGTATAATACTTGCCTGCATATTAACGATTGGGAAGCTTTTAAACGGCTTATGAATAAAACTTTCAACAATTTAATTACGATACTGGAAAGTAATTATTCCGACCTGACCCACAAGGACCTGATGTGGGCTTGCCTGTTTTTATTAGATATTTCAAACAAGGATATGGCCATAATCCTCGACAGCCAGCCAGGAAGTTTATATAAATTGAAGTCAAGGTTGACTCAAAAGATGGATTTAAAAAGTACCAAAGACCTCGATCAATTATTAAAAGAGATATCAACTGGAAAATAGATTGCCAATAACGAATATTCTCCATTTTCTGAAATCACCCCCCTGTTTTTTTACCCTGTTTTTACTCCTCAAAACACGTGTCCTAAAAATAATAGATTTATTTCGTATAAAATACTACAAAACAACAAGATAAAAAACGACGTGTCCTAACTTATTCTGCCAAAAAATTTGGTGCAGTGAATTGCTATGTATAATTTAGCACCATGAAGGATTACCCAATTTGGAATTCCATAACCCTATGTTCAAAACTATAATACTATTTTTATGAAAAGAATTAATTTCCGGCTTATCGCCTTTTTCGTCGTTTCCCTCTTAGCGTTTTCAAATCAGGTTGTTTTTGCAGATATTATTATCCGGCAAGATCCGGGTAATGGTCAATCTCAACCAAATGTTGTATCCAGCATGAGTACATTATCTGCTACCAAAACGAAGAGCTCGAAAACTGTTATTCCTGTTACGGCAAATATTGTCGGGACTGATTTAATTGTTGATTTCACAACGACAGTAGGAACAGCGTATGTAACCGTAGTGGATCAAAACGGAAATGCAGTTTATCAAACAACAGTGGATACATTCAGTGATCCTGAACTGGTCATTCCTGTTGATGGATTAAGCAGCGGCAATTACTCGTTGAAAATAGCTTACGGGTCAACCAACCTGATTGGTAATTTTCAATTGTAAATGATTTAATATAACGGGGCGGTTGTAACGCCGCCCTGTTATACTTTTTGATTTTGTTGACTTTGCAATATGAATTGTTAAATTAAAAAATTAAATCAGATGAAAAATCTATTAAAAGTGTGGTTGAGGAAAAACCTCCTGGCGTCCGATCCTGCCGAATACAATGCACAGATTGCAGTACGAGGAAACATGGATCTTGAAGAAATTGTGGACGAACTCATTAAAGAAGGATTAGAGTTGAATCGCGAAGCAGCTATAAACCTGGTCAGCCGTTTTAACCGCAAGTCAGCCGATCTGGTACTTTCGGGCTATAACGTGAATAATGGGTTGGTAAAAATGCGTTCTTCAGTAAAGGAACCTTTGATGAATGGCAAATGGGATCCCAATACGAATTGGGTAAATGTAACTCTTACTCACGGTCCGGATTTATATCAGGCTGTAGCTGACACTACTGTAGAGATTGCCGGCGAAAGAGAAGTGATCCTTGAAACATATCAACTATCTAATCAACCTGTTCAATTTTCAGGGATTACGCCGAGTAAAATGCGCAATGCAGATGTTTACGAACCAAGGCTTAAAATAGCCGGAGAACCTGCATGTGGCATGGCGTTCAGAAACTGGCTGTGTAAAGCATAATCCAGACATAATCATTTCTTGTTTTTAGTACTTTGAATTGCTTTTATTGTATTTGAATAATATCTTTACAGGTTAAAGCTGAAAAAGATTAAAATTGAATTTAATTTAGTAATTTTGCATTTCACCGCATAAATTCATAGTCTTGGATTTTCAGCATGAAATACAAAAGATGCATTTTAAAACCAGCATATTGCTTTTTATTTTCATATATTTTTCTTCTGGTTGTACTCATGTACCCGACCAGTTGAAAAATGCCGAGCGGTTAATGGATACTCATCCCGATTCAGCATTGTATATCCTGCAACACATGCATACAGCGAAATTGATAAACTCGTCTTCCGACAGGGCATTATACGGTTTATTGCTTTTTCAGGCGCTGGATATAAGCAACAAACCCCTCCAACCCGATTCTGTCATCAACCTTTCGGTCAGTTATTACCAAAGCACCAATGATAACCCACGCCTGGCTAAAAGTTATTTGTATAAAGCCAAAATTTATAAACGAGCCCAACGGCTTGAAGAAGCAATCAACCTCTATTTAAAGGCATTGGATTTGCTGAAAAACAGCAAGGATTATGAACCATTGGGTAAAATTTATTCCGATATGGGTGATATCTGTGCTCTTCAGTTTGATTATAAAGAATCCCTTACAAAATATGCAAAAGCTCAAGAATATTTTATACTGGCAGGCGATAAGGTGAATGCTGCTTATAAAATAATCGATATGGGAAGAATATATCGTTTTCTGAAAGAGTATAATAAGTCGCAAAGGTATTATAAACTAGCTCTTTCGCAAACATCAGACTCCTTGTTGCAGGGGGAAGCTTATCAGGAAGTAGGGATTAATTACTATTATGCCCATCAATACGATTCGGCTATGTGTTTTCTAAAGCAAAGCATTCATTTTCCATATAAAGGTACAAACTTTGCTATCAGATGCTATTTGCTGGCCGATCTTTTTTTTGACAGGGCTCAATATGACTCTGCATTTCATTATGCCACGCAAGTACTGAAATATCCTACAACTTTTTATAACCAGCGTGATGTGTACCGTATTTTAGCAAATACGGAATACAGCAGGGGAAACCTAAAGCAAATGGCAGTTTACATATCTAAATACCAGGATTACACTGATTCAGTCCGGAAAATAGAATCGCAAACCAAATTAAAAGCCATTGAAAAAATCAATAATACAACTCAGGAAGCTAATATCACAAAGCGAAATATGGTACTGATTGTATCTGTTTTGATTATTATTTTACTAATGTCCACGTTATTGGTTGTTTATCTTTATAAAAGGAATAAACTCAAAATAAAACAGCTGAATACTTTTAAATCGCAATTGAATAGTAAACAGGAATTTCTAAGCCAGGGAATACAAAATAAAATAGAGGATATTAAAGCGTTAAAAGCAGAAGAACGGAAAAATGCTTCTATCGATGAACGTATTAAACTTGACAAGGAATTATATAATAATGCTTTGCATTTAGATAATTGGGATGATTTTAGCAGGGAAATGAATCATACATTTAATAATATTGTTGTCAATCTGATAACAAAGTATCCAACCATTACTCAAAAAGAAATTATCTGGTGTTGTTTGCATTTGCTGGATATTCCTCATGCTGACAGAATGTTATTACTTGATGCTTCTTCCGATAGTTTATATAAACTTAAACAGCGATTTGCCCACAAATTGAATCTGAAATCTACTAAAGAGCTTGATTTATTTCTTACAAACCTGATTGAAATAAAAGAATAAAACGATTTCTTTTATAGCCCCCTTACTCACTTTAACTTAATTTAGACCTTAAATTAACGTCCTGTTTGCAGATGTCCAAATAAAATCAATTTGGAATTATAACTATCACATATACAGTACTATAAAAATTAAGATGTCCAAAAATAAATTTGAGTATTTTTGGAAGCTTTGAAGGTTATGATTAATTTAGTCGAATAATTAATCTGATAAATTTAACAATATAGATTGAAACAAGTATTCAAATTGTTCATTCAAAAAATGTACATTATTTCCGAACTACTTTAAAATGTTTTACTCTTTTCTTGACAATTTAAAATCACCATCCAATTAAATGAAATAAAGCGGTATAGTCAAATCGGGTATAGTGAAGTGAACATTGGATATTTATTCTCTAAACCTAAACCTAACATACTAGAGGATACAATCTCAACTCGTAATTTTTGCATTGACTGTACCGCTTACTTTTATTTTACAAGTTTCTTCTCTGTTTGATCCCTAGTTTAGTACCTCTTGATAATGCTCAACAATTTTATGATTAAAACCAGATTTGGCTCTCCTTTTAAAAAATACAATAAACATACACACACAATTTGCCTATATAAAAAAAGGAATTCAGAGTCTTTTATTGACTTTAAATTCCTTTTTTTTAATTTCAATTCTGTGAAATTATATTCCGATTAGAAATTGAAATCTACTTACTTCCTACAACGACAATTTGTTTCTTTAAACTCGCAACAGCATTATCGTTTGTTGAAACCTGTTCTAAAAAATCACGGAATTCGGTATATGCTTCCGGAGGGAAGATCCCTTTGAATAATTCAAAATGCCTGATATAAGTAATGGCAGATCCATGTAATGTTGTATTGGCAGAATAACTACCAAACTTACTCTTGATTTCCGATTTCTCCGGGATTTCAGTGACCGTATATTCGGTTGGTAACTGATAGATGGCCGTATCATTTTCCATATATGGGCGGCGAATGCACATGTCAGTTTTCCGGTTGCGTACTTTATCCGGAATAGAAGTAAGTTTATTCATAAAGTTTAGTGGGAGCAAGGCAATATCATTTACCAGCTTATGAATGTAATTTGAAACTGTAATATTCAGTTTCTCATCAATGGAAGGCGTTTGGCTTCTGTGTTCCGTATACAAAAACTTGTCCAATGTAAACGATGGCAGTTCTATACTTTGTGTTACCAATTTCTTTTTATCAGCATCGTCGGCATAATACACCGGCAATTTTTCATCATAACACAATCCTTTATAAACAGCACTTACTTCAGCACTCCCGGAAAATTCATCAACAAGATTTACTTTCGAATGCCTGGTTATGCAATTTTCGCTTGCTGGATAAATTCTGGTATGAACTAATCGACTATTATCCCCATCTATTAATAATACTTGCCTGTCGTCGGAAAAATCGCTGTTAAAGCCACATGGCAACCGTTGACTAGTACATTCTAGCCAAATGGTGTCATGAGCCATGGGAACACATACCATGGCATGATTAAACTGGCTTGAAGGGAAAGATGCATCTATACTATTACTTTCTCTTCCTGCTTTAACCAGGGTGTAAAATGATTTTATTCCAACTGCAGTAAGTAAAGCTTTCGTATAATTGGACAACGCCTTGCAATCGCCATACGATAATTTATCTACTACAGATGCTTCAAATGGTTGCCATCCGCCAATTCCAATGGATATATTGACATACCGGGTTTTTTGTTGCATATATTCATATACTTTTTTGACCTTCTCAAAATCTGTTTTACAGGAAGAAGTGATTTCTTTCACTTTTTCAATTGTTGATTCTGGTAATTTATCTTTTCCTTCATTCAAAGTCGTAGCCCATTTACCAAGATCTTTCCAACTTTCGGATGACCCTTTTGATTCTCCAACAGAAAAATTGGTTGGAGTAAGTCGTACTAAAGGATAAGTTGGGTTTGATATAGTTGACAGAGGTTCTTTTTTCTGTAAAGCAAGTTTACTCAATGACCAGGAATATATGTTTTTACCATCTTGAATTGTTTTTGATACTCCTTTTGATAAATTATATTCTTTATACGACAAATTATATCCTATTGGCGTTTTAACAGTAAAAGTGGAATTTTCGTACGAAGTATTTTGAAGGTTATGGCTCCATGTGGGTAAAAATAAAGTTTGCTTCAGGTCAATTTCGTACGAGTATTCGACAGTAAAAGGATAACTCATGTTCTTAGGGTCAAGATACTTCACTCTGGTGTCTTCATAAAGCGAGTAGTCGTTTATATAACTGTAATCAAGAACGTCGGTATAACCAAGACTGCGAATTTGTTTGCCAAATTCATCATAAACCTTTCCTTTAATATTAGAAATCCTGTTCATTGGATTAGAGGTCTCAATGAAAAATCTATCTTGCTCTCCATTTTTGTTAAGGATTGTTCTGACTTCCGTTATATTTACTACTGCTGAATTCTCGGATTTTATCTCCAGTTCGATTTTATTCAATCGGATTACCGTTTGAACATTCTCTTTTAATGCTAATGGAATTGTGCTCACAGGATACTTTAACTCCCCTGCAGATAATGCAGCACTTAAATAAGATAAAATTATACCGATAAATAACTTGTTCATATTAGTATCATATTTTTTTGATAATCAACATTTCGGATTGCTTTTTTACCAGTTCATCAAAGAAAGTTTTTAAGTTTTGATATTCAGGTTGATAAAATACCGGTTTATTAATAAACAATTTGAACAAAACCTGGACTTTATTTTCTGTCAATGAAGATATCATTTGAAAACTGGCTGTATTATCAGGAAGCGACATTTTGATGTTCTTGGGTAATTGATCAATGGAATAGCCGGCCGGTAATTCGAGTGTAAATAACTGGCTTTTTTCTATTGGTGTTGTAAAATCAACCGGATAAACTCTTTGTTCAGCTTTAAAAGGATTTTCGGTATATTTATCAAACAGAAAAGGATTAATAAATAATTGATTGTTTGCTTTTGTAACCCTGTTCTTCAAATTAATATTGAAAATCTCTTTTAAGGGCTGTTGAATACTGTCTATGCCGGTTATTTTATAATTTTCGATTGAAAGACCAATATGTTTACTCTCAATAGATTTTAGATAGTCATCTTCACTATTAAATGATTTATAATGATCCCGTTGATCTAAAGCGGCATAATCCAGTGATGATTTTACCCAATCACCTTTCATAGTGCCATCGGGGGTCAGTTGCAGGTTTAATACAGAATATGATTTGCTCTTTTTCTGAGGTGTTAAGTCGACCCATTCAACACTTTCTTTTTTGATTACCATGCCACGACCATTTATGGTTCGTTTGGGTAACATGCCAAGTGGTAAGTTGTCTTCTGTGGCATCCAACTCGTAAGTTTTGTCCGCAATCTGAACATTCGCAATGACGTAGTTCAATTTTCTTAAACTAACTGAATATCCGAGTATCCCGTTTTTGCGTGTGCTTAAAACCAACGGATTGGCATCAATGTCTAATTTCCTGAGTAAAATGACAAGCATTAAATTTATGTCGGCTGAATTTCCGGTTTTTTTACTAAATGCTGAATTTATTCCCAATGAATTTAGCCAGATTGTTTCACTTTTATTCCATTTTATTTTTTTTATGGCTTCATAGGCTTTCGACATTCGTTCTTCAGGAGTTGTTGTGCTGGCCTTGATTTCTTTCGCTATTCCGTTTAAAAATAAATTAAAAGAACTAAATTGTCCACCGAAAGAATCGTCTTCGCGTAAAATTTTAGCAACATCCTCCCATGAAGTTGCATAATCTTTATAATAGATCCCCGGTATATGAATGCTTGATATTTCAATATCAAACCGCGTAAGGTAATTCTCAACATTATTGATATAAGGTTCCGATTTGAATGCAGGAATATTTTTTCCTACCCATCTGTCATTTGTGGTTTCTGAAAGTGAATTATATCCTACAAAGTTCTTACGAAACGAAAAGTAGATGCTTTCCTCCAGTATAAGTTCACTCCAACGAACCGGAATAGTCTCCTGGAAACTCCAGTAAGAAGGTAAACCGAGGTAATAAAATTCAACATCAAGAACTGATCCTACTTTTACATTTGGCATAGATACCCTTGCCCGATATGAATCCTTTGTTATTCTCTCGATGAAAATTCCCTCTTTTGAGAGTTTGGTAACAACAGGAACGCCATTTTCTAAATTAACGGTTTGCCCTTTAACGCCCGTTTTTTCTTCTGCTGGAACAAAAAAATTACCCCGCTCTTTCCCTTCTTCTTTTAAAATTTTTATGCGCATTTGATGGACAAATTGCATTTGATTTGAATCAAAATAACCATAATTACATAAAACGACAGCTGATGCGCTCGAATCATTTGGATATACTTTCATTTCCAGATCTGCCTGGTCTACTTTCCCATATTTCATGGGTGCTTTTTGTGCCCAAACAGCATGAATCGAAAGAAACAGAAAGATCATAATACTAAGTTTCCGTTTAAAAAGTTCTAATTTCATAAAATGGTAATTTTGTGTTATTTATAATTTTTCTAACTAGTACTAATTGTCGATTTATTCTTATTAATTGCTTAATAACCTGGATATTGAACTGTTTGCTTGGTTTTATAATGTTTGTGTAAAAAACAATAATGTTTTGCAAATATAATAATTTATAGATTAATTAATATAAGATATTTAAAATTATTTTTATAATTATTGAAAATAAATGAATAATTTGATCGCAAAATGTGAATATCAATATCTTACGATTATTGTGAATTTTAATAAGAAATTAAATGGAATAGTATCCATTTTAAATATAAGGAATTAAAAATACCGTTCGCTTCTGCGCGATTGTATCGAAAGAGAGTAAAGTATAGACTTCAAACTCAAAAATTAAGTATAAGCAGTTGAGGATGTCGGAGGTAAATTATATTCTTGAATGGAATTCTGATATTTGTTAATGAAAATATTGATCGATGAAAGCAAAATATTGATCGATGAAAGCAAAATATTGATTGATGAAAGCAAAATATTGATTGATGAAAGCAAAATATTGATCGATGAAAGCAAAATATTGATTGATGAAAGCAAAATATTGATCGATGAAAGCAAAATATTGATCGAAGAAAGCAAAATATTGATCGATGAAAGCAAAATATTGATTGATGAAAGCAAAATATTGATCGATGAAAGCAAAATATTGATCGAAGAAAGCAAAATATTGATCGAAGAAAGCAAAATATTGATCGAAGAAAGCAAAATATTGATCGAAGAAAGCAATATTTTAACCCACCTCGCTCCTTCACGATTGTATCGGGAGGGAATAAAGTATAGTTTTCAGTCCTGAAAATAAGATGTAAGCGGTAGATTATGCCGGAGGCAGAAAATAATAGAGAAAGTAATTATAATGTAGTAATACCGCACGATGCATTCGTGCGGTTGAGAGGCTGTTTTGTCAATAATGGACACATCTATGCCAACAATTCCTTTTCAGCGGTTCTTACTTTTTCAAAAGTAAACTGGGATAAAACGTTGTTTTTATAATTACAAATTTCATCATTGCACAAATTTCCAATACTGCCCTGATGAGTATGATGTATGGTTTTATCCGGTTTGAAGTTACCTGCTTCAATTTCTAGTCCCACTTGTTTGTAAGCGTCACGAAAGGGAACACCCTGAAGGGTTAGACGATTCACTTCTTCCACGCTAAAAAGATAATCATAACGCGAATCATTCATTAATTTAGTATTTATTTCTACCTGTGCCATCATTAAGGTCGTCATTTCAAGGCAATCGGTCAATTCGGAAAAAACAGGAATGAAAATCTCTTTGATAATCTGCATGTCACGGAAATAACCTGATGGCAAATTATTTGTTATCATCATGATCTGCTGAGGAATCGATTGAATCTTATTACATTTGGATCTGGTCAGTTCAAATACATCAGGATTCTTTTTGTGAGGCATGATACTCGATCCGGTGGTAAATTCATCAGGCAGACGAATGAACCCGAAGTTTTGAGAAGTAAACATGCAAGCATCGAACGCTAGTTTTGCAACTGTAGCTGCAACGCTTGCCATGGCATTAGCGACTGTGCGTTCCATTTTTCCACGTCCCATTTGGGCATATACGACGTTGTAATTCATGGTGTCAAATCCTAACAAATCAGTAGTAAGCT
>TBL_comb47_HYPODRAFT_10003791_pt1 | contig 17717 bp, 20 predicted proteins | sample TroBogypolimnion_40_FD_10682 | JGI IMG/M metagenome (IMG submission 10682)
CTCTATGGTTGCCCTTGTCATTATTTTAGAGCTTCCAAAGACCAATTTAAGCATATTTCTTACTTTAAAAGGTGTTGACCCCAGTGTATTAAAATATGGGTTATTCATAAAAAGGCATTAAGTACTTGATCTTTGCCTGCCTAATTACTTATTTTCAATTTTATTGGTGAGCTATATTTATGTCATTCATGATTTATCCACCAGAGAATTACAAAATTGAAGATAAATTTCACTTAGACGTCAGATTTATTTATAAAAACCTCGAAAGATTTTTTTCCCCAGGTCCAGTTGCCGCTATCTTTAATACAAAAACGGCTGAACTCTTCCCAGTAAGTGTTGAGAGTTTAGATGAGAAGACAGGCTTTAAATTAAAAGTTGAAGATGCACCACAGGCTAGCATTCAATCATTTTTAAGCGCTGATTGTATTTTTGTTGCCGCTATTGATAGCGGTAAGTTGCAATTTACTATAAGCGGTTTTAGGGCTTTGGGTAGCGGGTTGCTTGGTTGCGATATTCCCAAGGATGTCGTTCTGGTTCAGCGTCGTGAGAATTTTAGGACGCCGGCACCACCAGATAGGGCTTTTAAAGCTTTAATCTACTTTTCTGTTGGCAAAGAGATGATTGGCGATATCGTAGATATTTCTGATAAGGGAATACAGTTAGATCTTCGTCTTGGGGCGGCAGAAATGGAAGTGGGAACAATTTGGTCGAACTGCTCTTTGGAGAGGCTGATAGCTCGTTCGGCGAAGTTTGATTTGATCATTAAAAATATCAGATCCAACCCAATCGAAACCTCTCGTATTCGATTGGGTTGTGAACTCTATCGGCCAACACAATTAAACTTAAACGAATTTATGAGTACGCGCTCAGCAATTCAAAACTCAAGAGTAAATAGACGCATTAATTATTGGTATCAAGATGCTTCTTGGTGTTAATTTTATTACTGCTATGTTTTTATAAAAAGTATTACGCTTTAAATTTTTATTAAAATTTTTTATGGAGGTAAATCATCATGAGTTATGGTGCAATTGAATTAGGTCAAATGAATATGGAAAGAGGCAAGTTTGAAGTTGCCTTTGATATCTTGTATGACTGTGCAGTAAACGACCAAAATGATGATGCACTATTCTTGCTGACTAAGATGACGTTTCGATGGCAATCTAAATTCAGAGCAGATGGTTAAGTTTTATGAGTTACAAAATGGACATACAAGTATAGGTAATGGCTACGCTCTCTATAACGTTGGTCTAATGCATGAGCGAGGCCTTGGGGGATTAACTCAAGATTACAAGGTGGCAATTGAATACTATCAAAAGGCTGTTAAAGAAGACGTAACTGATGCTTTTTGTAATCTTGGAAATATTTATGCACTTGGTCTGGGTATGGAACAAGGCATACCGAGAAATGTAGATTTAGGGGTAAAACTCCTTGCCCGGGGAGCTGAAGAAGGTAGTCGTCAATGTGCATATACCTTGGGGTCACTGTATGGTAAAGCCGAATTTCTTTCTATTGATCTAAAAAAATCTTATTACTACCTCTGTTTGGCTGCACTTGCGGGCCACGATCAGGCTAAGAGAGTTCTCTTAATATTCGTGCATAGTCATAAGGAGAATTACGATGCGGAGCTTGAGGCTGCACAGGCGCAGTTTGGCAAGATTGAGAATATGAGAAAACTCTATAAGTGCCTATGAAGTAAGGCGATACCCTTCAATTATTCGGGTTGTAATATCTGATATGCTTCATCAGAATATTGATTACATGGATTTAGGGGGTTCTAAGTGCAATACTCAAGATACTACACTTGGCTTTTGTCTCTATTCCTGGGGATTCTAGCCCTAGCGTTTAGCAACTACCTTGCAGCCTTTTTCTTTGGCATGTTTGTCATTGGTTCAATAGACTGCATTCAATCCCGTCATGCCATTCTGAGAAATTACCCCCTCATTGGGCATCTGCGTTTTATGCTTGAGTACATCCGCCCCGAGATTAGGCAATATTTCTTAGAGAACGATGAAGAAAAGATACCCTTTTCAAGAAATCAAAGAGCCATGGTGTATAGCCGCTCAAAACAGGCTAATGATAAAAGGGGATTCGGCTCAATTAAGGCTATGTACGGACCTGAAGGTGAGTGGCTAGGCCACTCCAATTCACCATGTCACCCAGACTCTAGTCAGTTTCGATTCAGGTTGGCGGCCCAAGCTGCCTTCAGCCCTATTCTTTATCTGTGTTTAACATTTCTGCGATGAGCTTTGGTGCATTGTCACCAAATGCAATCAGAGCTTTAAATAAGGGGGCAAAGCTTGGAGGTTTTGCTCATGATACTGGTGAGGGATCAATTTCAGCCTACCATCGTGAATTTGGCGGCGACATTATTTGGGAAATTGGGTCAGGCTATTTTGGTTGTCGTAATGACAATGGAACGTTCTCCGATGAAAAGTTTCTTGCTCAAGTTGGTGACCCACAAATCAAAATGGTGGAAATCAAATTATCTCAGGGTGCAAAACCTGGGCATGGTGGAGTGCTGCCTGGCGCAAAGGTGACGGCTGAAATTGCTGCTACAAGAGGGGTGCCAATCGGGCAGGATTGTGTATCACCAGCGAGCCATTCTGAATTTTCATCACCATTGGAGTTGATGAAGTTTATAGCGCGACTGAGAAAGTTGAGTCGCGGAAAGCCGGTTGGTTTTAAATTATGCGTTGGCCAGCCTTGGGAGTTTTTTGGAATTGCTAAGGCGATGATTGAAACCGGAATTTATCCTGATTTCATCGTGGTTGATGGAAGTGAGGGTGGAACTGGCGCCGCTCCAGTAGAGTTTACGGATCATGTTGGCATGCCATTACGTGAAGGCTTGCGTTTTGTTCACAACACTTTAGTGGGTATCAATAAGAGGGCTGAAATTGCTGTAGGCGCATCTGGAAAAATTATTTCAGGATATGACATTATTCGTGCAATTGCGTTAGGTGCAGATTGGTGTAACTCAGCAAGAGGTTTTATGTTTGCCCTAGGATGCATTCAATCTAGATCATGCCATACCGATAAATGCCCTACAGGAGTAGCTACGCAAGACAGCGCTCGTCAAAGAGCCCTGGTAGTTCCTGACAAGGCAGAGCGAGTATTTGCGTTCCATAAAAATACGATGGAATCTTTAGCAGAGCTGATTGGCGCCGCAGGGATGATGCACCCCAACCAAATTACACCTGATTATTTAATGTGTAGGGACGCTACTGGTAAGGCAATATCGATGGGCGTTGAATTGGCAAATATTAAACCTGGATCTTTGTTAGGAGGTGTGAATTCCTTCAATGAAAAAGATTTCCCCCGGGAGTATGGGCTGTATTGGAATAGGGCAAGCGTAGATAAGTTTGGGCTTAAGTAGTGCCTAAGCAGTCTTTATGCAAACTATTTTTTTGATTCTTCGAAATAGGCCTATTTGATCGACTTAATTTTTCTTTTGGGGCTCTTGTTTCAAAGGCTTCGTAAGTGCTCGATTGCTCTTGTAGTATTAATTTGGAATGAATTCCATAATTCTTTCTTCCATCAGCAGTAAGGGTTCTGGGCCCTTGATTAATCTAGTCCATTATCCTCGCTCTGAATTACCTTAAGCCATTTTTTTAATTTCTAATATAACTTTTGAATGATTGCAGTAAGACAGCCTGATATTTGGTGGCAAGCTTAATCGGCGCTATTCCTTTTTAGTGGATTTAAGTCAGATTTTACAGTCCATAAATAGGCTTAAAAGGGATATTTTCATAGACATTACAGACAAAAAATCCCGGAAAAGTGAGGCTTAGTATTCATGGTGGATTACGCAAAGCTCGAACTCGTAACCAATAGGATGTATTGATCGGAATGCCCGTTATGATTTGGCGGGGGTATATTGAGCATCTGACCGTTATATGTAAGTCTGGATACGTTTTTTTCAGATTGGAGGATTGCTTGGTAGAAAGAGGTATTGTAACTACGGGTTATTGCTCGTATAGTCAATGCATGAAAAAGAGCAAACTATGTCAATTCTGGTAATGATATTGGGCGCCCTAAAAAAGACCATACATGAGTAGTCACGAGTTCTCCAGAACCAATACCCTCAGGGGCTTATCCATCATCTTCTTAGGGGCGGGCGATTTTTTCTTGCTAATGGATCGTTGGATCTACTTCTTTCTGTGCATTGCCATGGCCATTTTTTTTGAATTTAATCGTCATAAATTACATTACTTACTAGTACACCACCATCTTGTTCATCAAGAGCGAATTAAGCAGGAGGAGCGTGAGCGTCAGGCTGAAGCGCTCGAAGAGCTCAAGGCGAAAAGAACCAGCAAGCGCTAGTTATTGCTGGTGGTCTTGCGCCGTAAGGGTGAAAAATTACCCTAAAATAAACTCTAATAGTCCTAGAATAATTTTATTAACATTAAATTTTGATACATTCTTAGATGTATTTATCTTTCATGTCAAAGAAATCGTGCCAGCATTCAAAGTCGAATTTGTTCAAATCAATGCCTTAAGATTTAAAGCAGTTTTAGGGTGAGGATTTGTGGATATTTTTTAATTCATGATAAGAGGGTGATGTTTTTTATTCTGATTGTGCCGGCCATTATTTTTTGAAGTGATGCATTTTCGACCACATGAAGCCTTGCTGCACAACCATGAAATCTCTGCAAGTAATCAAAAAACTTCAGAGCGCAAAGCCAATCAGAAAGCAATAGACAAAATGCGCTGCGAGAATGCAGCACAAAAAGCCATCTTACAGCCCTAAGCACCTTCGAAGAGGCGTAGTTTACGCTGACAATAGATCCTCTTTTCTATGAGCAGTATTTAAGTTTTGCCCAGACTTTGGCTGCTTAAACAGTAATCTGCCCAAGGGTGAGACGGGTTCACGTGGTTTTGGATGATGGCCCGTAGATTTTTCAACTTCGCTTAGCAAGATCTTGGCAAAACCCATGAGGCGGTACTCGATGTGTACATAAATGTGCTCAATTTCGCCTTGTTGAGTAAATTGGCAGTAAGCAATTCTAGTTTTGCCATCCAAGATTTGCAATGTATCATCCGAGGACTCAGTGGTGTATTCACAGATGGAGTGAAAGCTTTTGAGAATATTGGCAATGGGCGTTTGCATTGGTTTTTTAAAGAGATGCTTTCCTAGCGGGGAGATTGGCTCTAGTGGTAAAGCAAGCTTACCCGTAATTTCTTGTGTCTTAGCGATTAAAATTTTTCCAAAGCCCATCATGCGATACGCAATGTCAACATAAATATCTTCAATATTTCCAGCTTGATTAAAGCGGCAAAAACCAATGGCGGTACTATTTTTACGGATGGAGACGGTGTCCCCGCTGATATCAAAAGCATATTCGGTTATGTGATGGCTTGTTTTTGGGGTATTCATCAAAGTCCTATTTATCAGTGGTTTATCTTATTAAGACTGGGCATGAGCGGTTAGAGCGCACGCCTTATCTTTTGCGCTTGGGGCATTAAAAAGCTCGCCTTGTTCGATATTGACGATCAAATCGCCTGGCTCAATCTGCAAAAAATGGCACAACTTGCCGAGGACATCGCGATCAAAGCTGCTCACTCTGTCGTTGTAATAGCGATCTAAGGTGGCTCGAGCAATACCTGTAGCGCGGCATACATCAGATACTTTGATGCGGTGCGCTCCTAAGATGATGGAAAGGCGGCAAGAAATCATATTTTTAGCTTAAAAATTACTCGTTATCAATCAGTCTTTATACTTAACGGAGAATTATTATCATTTGTTTAATAAATTACGATTTTTAGTATTTTTGCCGGTTTTTGGATTTTTGAGCGCTCAGGCAGGCTTGTGACATTTTCTGGGGATGAGTCACCTTAGAATATGTCAGCTACCCATTCGATCATCAGGAAAGTAGTCATCAAATGATTAACCACTTTATCCTTGCTCTAGCATTTGCTGCTGAAAAGCATCAGCACCAGCGCCGCAAAGATGCCAAAATCACGCCATACATTAATCATCCGATTGCACTAGTCAACGTCTTGGTCAATGAAGGTGGGGTGCTATCTTGGGATGTACTGTGTGCAGCGCTCTTACACGATGTGATTGAAGATACCGAAACTACGGAAAAAGAGCTCGTTGAGCATTTTGGCAAAAAAATAGCTGCTATCGTGATGGAGCTTACAGACGATAAAGCTTTGTCAAAAGAGGAGCGTAAGTTGCGCCAAGTACAGCATGCTCCGGCTGCTTCGCATGAGGCCAAATTAGTGAAACTTGCAGATAAGATCTGTAATCTGCGCGATATCTTGACAAACCCACCATCAGGCTGGGATCTGCCGCGTAAACAAGAATACTTTGCTTGGTCATATGCCGTAGTTGCTGGTGTGCGCGGCACCAATTCCAAGCTTGAGAAAGTATTTGATGTGATCATGCAAGAAGGTCAAGTGTACTTTAGTAAGGGTGGCGTTCATGGATGAACCAGTATATAAAAAACCCCGGCGTGGATCTACGCCCAATCCTATTGCAGTCTCAGTAAACTCAACGGCGCTTGAAATTGTAGTAAATCCAAACATGCCTACTTTTGTGCAATTACAAGAAAAGCAAAGAAGTGAGTTATTAGAGATGGCTCAGGTGCGTTATGGTCTGAAAGGGCCTAAGGTGTCTATACAGATGTCTTCGTTAGATCTGAACAGCGCCATGACTGAGGCGCAAGTATTTAAAACGCTCTTACTTGCTCCTGATGCAGAGCGTCCTGATCAAGTTCTCTATGCTTTAGCTAAGGGTGATATTGATGCCCATATGGCTAATCGCGTTCTGGCAAGTCTAGAACTACTCTCTAAAATGAAATCCATCAAAGTAATTTAAAAGGCTATAGCCCTTAAAATGATTCCAAGACTTGGGCTTTTAAAGAGAGTTGCGTGAGCGATGTAGTCTATCTTGGGATTTTTAGATCAAACGCCTTTAGAGATAATGATTCCCTCAACCTATGGGGCTGGCAAATTTAAAAGAACGCTAGATTTTAAAAATTAATGAATGCGTAAATTTGTTAGCGGTAAAGAGGGTTAAAGGATCTCCAAAAATTTAGATAATACCCATGAAAATAGGCGTAGACTCCAAATAAAATAACAGCACTAAGTACCCACTCCCAAATGGGTGCAGCAGCTATAAAATCTTTGAAACCCCGCTTAATTTCAATTAATTGATCTTCAAATCTTTCGAGCCTAGACTTTGGTAGGTGAATAATTTTTTTTATGATCGGATTCGGCTTTTTGGGATATATATACATATCTACTCCTTTTGTTCTTGGCAGAGTTAACTACTGTCTCTAGCCTATGCCTAATCAATAGAGATAGCTCGTTAATATTAAATAAAATTTGATTTAAGTCAAAAAGAGGGCTCTAAAAATTATTTCATGGAGCTAATTTTCCAATATTAACTCTAGGAGTCTTCTTGCCTTGGGCAAAGAGATTGGTTGAGTGAATCAGAAATTATTAAGATTCAAGATAAAAAGCCTTATTTACCGAAGACTAATTCTCCTTCTCTGGTTCTGCAGTAGTTAGGGTATAACTTCGAATGTCAATAGATGGATTTTGGAGGGTGAACCAAGACTCGGTGACTTAATTAGAAAGGCCAGGAGAGAGCTAAGGCTCAAATAAAATTATGCTTCAACTGACATTTAGTTCTGCGATGAATAAATGACCAATAAATAGAGATGTAAACAAAAAAAGGTTTCAAAAGTGAGCCGCCTTCAAAGCTTTGCACATCTTGGTGGGTTGGGAAAGATTCGAGCCAAGAACTGGCAGGTTGAAATTGGATTGCTGCATATAAGTCCAATATAAATCGTTGAGAATAAGCGTTAAAAGCGCTACGTAATCGCTTTCAGTCAAAAAATACCGCCAGCAGGAAGGCTAATACCATATCCTTAAGCTAAGTCAAAGAAGTGTAATTTCACTTATTTCCACCCATTCTATTTTTGTGGAAAGGGGTAGAGATGCCAATTTAGTGAAGCAAGTTTCTGAATTTCTTTGGTCCAATTATATTAAAAATCATATAAACGCTCTGGATTACTGACTAAAACTTTTACTAAGTTTTTGCGATCGGGCACCCATTCAGGCAACAGATTCAGAATGCGAACATCATCCACCATTCTGTAAGGTGTAATTTGCATTGGCGCAATACCTGGGATGGTATTGGTGTGTGGCCAATCGCTAGCCCAAACCATTCGATCGGGATTTGTTTCAACATAAAGCTGCGCTAAATCTTTGACCTCTGCATAATCTGGTGCTGCTTTAGAGATTCGGTATATTCCTGATAGCTTGATATAAACATTTCCAGATTTTATTAAGTCAAGGATGGCGGGTAACTCTACCTGTTTTTGAAAGTCCGCAGCATTGATAGAAGCGAAGTGGTCTAGAACTACTGGTACAGACAGATTTTGGATGGTATCTGAAAGCGCTGCGATGACCTTTGCAGAAGAGTACACCTGAATATGTAGCTTGAAATCCCGAATACGTTGCGCCAACGCCAGCATTTGCTTGCGAGCGACATCAGGATCAAATATGCCGGAGGTGGATAAATTCATGCGGACACCTCTAGCCCCCATCTTGATCATCTTAGCGATTTCTTGATCAGTCGTTTTATCGTCTATCACAATGACTGCGCGTGCGGCATTACCCATCTCTTGTGAAGCAAGAAGATGGAAGGTGTTGTCTGTACCATAAAAGCTCGGCTGGATTAATACCACCCTTGCAAGATGTAATTTTTTCAGGTGAGCGCGTAGTTCTGGTACGCCGCATTCTGGTGGGGTGTAGACGCGATCTGCCACCATGGGATATTTTGCTTGTGGCCCGACCACATGAACGTGGCAGTCGCAAGCGCCGACTGGGACATCAAAGTTAGGTTTCAATTCAGGCTCCGCAAAAGAATCAAGAGGGCTAAAGGTGCCACTAGCCGCTAACCCTACAGCACCGGAAATAAATTGTCGTCTTGTTAGCATAGTTTTTAGACCTAGTTAATCAGTATTGAAGCGTTTAATAAAAGCATCACCGACGGCTTTGGTTCCCAATTTACCGCCAATATCGCCAGTAGTCTCGCCGCATGCAATCAATTCGCTCATGCATTGTTCAATTGCTTTAGAGGCATCACAAAATTCCGTTAATCCCTTATTTTGTCCATGCCAATTAAGTAGCATCGATGCAGAAACAATCAGTGAGAATGGATTCGCTATATCTTTGCCGGCGATATCGGGGGCTGAACCATGGGCAGCTTGCCCCATCGCGTAGCGCTCTCCCACATTTAATGAGCCGCCTAATCCAAGACTGCCTGATAACTCTGCCGTCAGGTCTGAGAGGATGTCCCCAAACATATTGGTCGTAACTATGGTATCAAAGCGTTCAGGCGCACGGACAACGTGCGCCATCATTGCGTCAACAATAAAGTCATCTATTACGACTTCGGGATATTGGGCTCCAATTTGATGGCAGATATCTATAAACATGCCATCACCAATTTTGAGTACATTTGCTTTATGTACGATGGTCACATGTTTTTTGCGCGTCATGGCTAATTCAAAGGCGGCTTTAGCAATGCGCTCGCAACAATGTTTGGTAATACGACGCAAGGAGATAACGACGTCTGGTGTAATCAGCATTTCGCTATTGCCAGATTCAATATTGCGATCGGCGTAGAAGCCTTCCGTATTTTCTCGAACCACTGCAAGATCAAATGGATTGACGCAAGTTGGAACCTTGGGATAGGTGCGGGCTGGACGAATATTGGCAAATAGATCTAATTCTTTTCTAAAGAATTTTGAGGGGTTGATTTCTCCCTTGGACTCGTCTTTAAAATCATATGTAGACATTGGGCCAAGCATCAGTCCATTGGCTGCTGTCACTTTTTCTAGCAATGTTGTTGTGACGGTGCTGCCATATTTTTCTAAGCTTTGATGGCCTGCGATCTCTTGTGTAAGTTCTAGATTGAGTTTGAATCGAGAGGATGCGGCTTCAAGAATGCGAGTGGTAACGGCCATTGTCTCTGGGCCAATACCATCCCCCGGAATAATAATAATTTTCATATGCTTCGGTTTATCTTTATAGATTATTCGCCCTTAAGATCAATTGTCTTAAGTAGCTTTGTATATTTACTTGTTTCACGTTTAATAAAGTCGCCAAAATCTGCTAGAGAATTGCCTCGAATCAAAATCCCATCCTTCTCCAGTTGGCTGATAAAGCTTGGGTCACGTAATACTTCATTAATTTCTTGGTTTAAGTAGTTGACAACAGAATCTGGTGTTCCTGTGGGTGTAAAGATGCCACCCCACAGTGTGAAGTTGAAACCTTTGATGCCATCTTCGGCAACTGTATGAACATCAGGTAGAACAGCCATTCGCTTGTCTGATGAAACCGCTAGCGCCTTGAGATTTTTACTCTCAATTTGAGGTATTACGGCCGGCGCACTGGAGAAGAAGATGTCTACATGCCCACCCAGTAAATCAGTCATTGCTTGCCCTGCACCTTTATAAGGAGCGTGGATTAAGTCAACACCCATGGATTGAGATAGTTCAGCAGCAGCTAAATGACCAGGAGTGGCGCTGCCAGAGGACGCATAGGTCATGCTGCCAGGCCTAGACTTTGCAAGCTTAATAAACTCAGGAAGAGTTTTATAGCTAGAGTTGCCTGGTGAAACTAATATCAGCGGCACCTCTCCAATCAGTGCGATTGGTTTGAAGTCTTTGACCGTTTCGTAGCCTAAGTCTTTCGATACGAGGGGATTGATTACCATTTCGCCGGTTTGCCCCATAAGTAGTATGTAGCCATCTGCTTTGGACTTGGCGACGTAACGAGTTCCTAATGCACCTGTGGCGCCAGGTTTGTTCTCCACTACGAATGATTGCTTGGTCCTTTGGCTTAATTTTTCAGCAAGCCTTCTTGCGAGCACATCCCCAAGACCGCCTGGGGCATATGTCACGACAATGGAGACGGGTTTGTTTGGATATGCAGTAGAAGCGTTTTGAGCCTGGGCAATTGCTGGAAGCAAAAGCAAGGCGAACAGAAATTGAATGGTTTTCTTCATTATTTCCCAACGTTTAATAGTGGTTTGACTGTTCAATATCATAACCTTCTTATGCCCTGTTTCATGCTTTGAAAGGCCTCTAGATTTCGGTGTGATTTATCAAAATGTTGTATTGCACCATATTAATACCCATTCCATAAAAAAGCCCCGCAGATGCGAGGCCCAGTGATATCAATGTCTAGAGAGACTTCAAAGCTTGCTGTGAAGCTTGATTCGGTTTTACTCCGGCTTAATGTTTCTGCTTTGAATCACCTTAGCCCATTTATCTATTTCCATTTTTACTTTCTGGGTTGTTTGTTCTGGAGTGTAGTTGTAAGTCAAATAACCCATTCCAATCAATTTATTTTTAAGCTCGGGATTCTCTAAGGCTTTGGAAATTTCTTGATTTAATTTTTGAATAATGGCCGGGGGAGTTCCAGCTGGCGCTGCAATGAATTGCAAAGTGTCGCCCTCAAAATCTGTCACGCCGGATTCTTTTAGTGTTGGAACATCTGGGAGCGATGGAGAGCGTGTGGTGCTGGTGATCGCCAGGGCTCTGATGGCTCCTGCTTTCACTTGTGGAACCGCAGGAGGAAGTGCGGACAGGCCAATCGGAACTTGGTTGCCTAGTACCGCTTGAAGAGCCGGACCACCGCCATTGTATGGAATGTGGGATATATCTAAATTCATTTTTAATTTGAGAAGTTCAGCACTCAAATGAGGTCCCGTACCTCCTCCTGGTGAAGCGTAGTCATACTTACCCGGAGAAGCTTTTACGATTGTAAAAAATTCTCGAATATCTTTGGCTGGAAAACTAGGATTCACAACCAAGATATTGGGCGAGCTCACCGGTAGCGCAATGATTGAAAAATCCTTAATAGGATCAAAGCCTGCGTTGGAATATAGCGAGGGGTTGATCACAAAAGTGCTGCTGACAAGTAGTAGCGTGTATCCATCAGGAGTTGCTCTAGCCACTTGCTGAATTCCGATGTTCGAGCCTGCCCCAGGTTTATTTTCAATGATGATGGGTTTATTGAGGTTCTCGCTGATTTGTTGCATCAGTACTCTGCCGACAATGTCGGATGGACCGCCAGGGGCAAAAGGGATAATGACTTTGATTGGCCTATTTGGATAATCCTGAGCCTGAGCGTGAGGAGTGATAAGAAAAAGACCAAAGTATATTTGAGCTAGCGTTAACAAGATGTGGGGCGCAGTAAATTTTTTCATATTAGTTGGCAGTTATTTTTCCAATTCGTATAATCGTTGCAAATTTTTCAATTTCATCTGAAATTTGCTTGGCCATTTCTTCTTGGGTGTTGCCGACCGGTTCTGCGCCAGCATCTTCAAGTTGGGCTTTAAATTCTGGGGATTGCATTGCTTTGATAACAGCATTATGTAGTAGGTTTGCAATGGGTTTAGGAGTTCCGGCAGGAGCAAGCAAGCCAAACCATGTTGTGATAGTGATACCTGGAACACCAGCCTCTGCTAAAGTTGGCACTTGGGGTAAAAGGTTACTTCGCTTGGGAGTGATGACCGCTAGAGCTCTTAATTTGCCAGCCTTAATATGGGGCAAGGTACTGGTGCTGGCATCAAAAGACATATCAATTTGCCCCCCCAATAGATCTGTAGTGAGTGGCGCACTTCCTTTGTAGGGGACATGCAATAGTGTGGTGCCAGTGAGCATTTGAAATTGTGTTGCAATTAAATGTTGGGCCGTGCCATTCCCATTGGACCCGTAACTCAGTTTATTCGGTTCACTTTTTGCTTGGGCAACCAGTTCTTTCACGTTATAAATTGACTTGTTCGAGTTGACTACTAGAATATTTGGCACAACTCCTACGATCGTAATTGGGACAAAGTCTTTTTGAAAGTCATAACTTAAGTTCTTGTATACATTGGCTGCGATAGTATGGTGTACAGCCCCCATTAATAGCGTATAGCCATCGGCTGGCGCCTTGGCAGCAATAGTGGCACCTAACGTTGCACCTGCGCCCGGCTTATAGTCAATGATGACTGGTTGCCCAAGAATGGGGGCAAGGCGACTAGCGACAGCCCGCGCGAGAGCATCAGTAGCTCCTCCGGGGGGAAATGGAACGATGATCGTAATGGGTTTACTTGGCCAGCTGGATTGCGCGAACGATGCATTGGAAACTAAGGCGATACAAGTTAGCAGGCAAAGGGTGACTATCATCTTTGCCGCTACACCTCTAATGAACCGCCGAGAAAACTCCGCATACAAGTGCATTCAAAGCCTCCTGAGTATTAAATAAGCTATATTATTTAAACTCTTGTTTAATTATTTTCTAACAATAATATAAATTCCATATTCGGGGAGAATTTTTTTGAAAATCACCAGCATCCGTGAGATTTCAGTCCCATTGCGCTCAACTTTGCGCAATTCAGTATTCGACTTTAGTGAGATGACTACATCGGTAGTGGCTGTTCATACTGATGTCATGAGATCTGGGAAGCCAGTGATTGGCTATGCGTTTAATTCTACCGGTCGCTATGCCTGTGGCGAGCAAATGCGCTCACGCTTAGTGCCTAGAATTATGAAAGCAGATCCAGATTCACTATTGGATGCTTCTGGTGAAAATTTTGATCCTGCAAAAATTTTAGCTTGCATGATGCAGCGCGAGAAACCAGGTGGTCATACAGAGCGATCTGTTGCAGTTGGAACAATTGAAGTTGCTGTTTGGGATGCGGTTGCCAAAATTGCAGATAAGCCATTACATGTTTTATTGGCAGAGAGATTTAATGATGGCAAGGTACAAACTAAAGTCCCTTGCTATGTCGGGGGTGGTTGGTACGCACCTGGGAAGGGTATTCCTGAGTTGCAGGCTGAGATACGTTCCCGCTTGAATGAGGGTTACCGGGTAATGAAAATCAAGGTGGGAGGTGCGCTGCTNGATGAGGATTTGCGCCGTTTGGATGCCGCAATCAAAGTTATAGGAAGTGCTAGCGCTTTAGCGGTTGATGCGAATGCCGCTTGGGGTCGAGATAGCGCGCTACGATATGCCAAAGCATTGGCCCCTTATGGATTGAAGTGGCTTGAAGAGCCGACTGATCCACTTGATTTTGCTTTGCTTGATGAGCTTACTACTTTATATGACTCTCCAATTGCTACCGGAGAAAATCTCTTTTCTACTCAAGATATTCGCAATCTCTTGCAGTTTGGAAAGCTGAGAGCAGATCGCGATATTGTGCAAATTGATGTCCCTCAGTCTTACGGGATTGTGCAGTTCTCCAAATCTCTTGAGTTAATGCGGGGAAAAGGTTGGGGTAGACATTCCGTATTCCCACATGGTGGCAATCAAATGACCTTGGCAATCGTTGCCGGCTTTGGTTTGGGTGGTTGTGAGGCTTACCCTGGAGTATTTGGCGCATTTGCAGGATTTGCGGATGATGCTCAGGTCGAGAATGGAATGATCTACTTATCCGATCGCCCGGGAATAGGCTTTGAGGGGCAAAAGGAGCTCTTTACTTTGATGCAAAGCATCAATTAGTTTTGCGAACTTTTAATTAGCTATGCCAGTCAAGCCTTAAATAGGGTTTGGTCAATGGTGTTAGAAAAAGCGGCGTATGATCATTCAAGCCCACTTTTAAGGTAGCCCATGTTCAAAAAGCTTGGTACTTATTTTTTGCTTAGCTTGGCTGGATTGTTGGCGACTACCACTCTTATCTGGGTTGCTGTAGATCACTATTTACCAACCCCGCCTAAAACCTTGATGGTGACGACGGGTATCAAAAATGGCGCTAATGAGGTTTTCGGCAAACAGTACGAAGCCATTCTTGCGCGATCAGGTGTTGCTCTTGAATTAGTCAATTCAGAGGGTACCGGAGAAAATCTGGCGAGGCTGACTGATCCTAAATTAAATTACCAGGTTGGCTTTGCCTCAGAAGGCGCTGTAGATCGCACTCAATCAAAAGAGATTATGTCTCTTGGGCAAGTTGCCTATTTACCGTATTGGATCTTTTATCGTTCTACAAAAGAATGGTCTGATATTGATTCATTAAAAGGTAAACGTATTGCCATTGGTCCTGAGGGCACTGGACGACATCGGTTTGCTCAAGCAATTCATTTGGATACGAGCACTTCAAAAGCTGATTCGCTCCTATCTGGTGCGCAAGCTACAAGGGCCTTGCGTGAGGGTAGGGTCGATGCGATTATTGCTACCGGTGCTTTTAGCATCCCTGCAATCCAAGAGTTGCTTCGAGACCCTTCTATCAGACTACTTAACTTTCCACGAGCTGAAGCCTTAACCAGAATTTTTCCTCAATTTAGACATTTAGTTCTACCTGCTGGAGTGGTTGATTTTGAAAAAAATATTCCACCCCATGATATCAATATCATTGCCACCACAACCTCAGTGCTAGTTCGACAAGATTTACACCCACAAATCATCTCGCTGCTCGCCCAAGTTTTGGAAGAGGTACACAATGGCTTTGGACCTTTTCATACTGCTGGAACTTTTCCAACTAAATACGATATTGGGTATCCAATGTCTAGCGAAGCGTTGGACTACTATCGAAACGGCCCCTCATTTATCAATCGATATCTACCATTTTGGGTAACTAATTATTTTGTACGCTTATTTGCTGTATTGGTAGCCACCTTAGGCGTTGTGCTCCCTTTATTTAAATTCTTGCCGAAAATTTATAATTGGTTTATCGAAAAGTATGTCGATAAATTGATGCAAAGGTTGCGAATAATTCATATTGATATCAATAACGCAACTGAATCATCATCACTCAATGTTATTGAAAAAGAGTTAAATGAGATTGATAAGGCCGCCCATCTATTGCCAATGGGACATACAAATCTGTATTTTTCGTTGATTGGAAGGATTGATAGTGAACGTAAGCTCATCCAAAATAAATGCGAGGCGCATGGCGGAGCGCACTAATCTTGGGGATCAAATGGGTTCGAGCTTGCTGACTCAGCAGGCATGATACATTAATTGAGTTGCCAAATTAATAAAAATATTCAGATCAGCACAAAACTGGAGACACACATGAAAATACTAAAATTAGTAACGTTTTTTTTATTGACCATGGCCTTGCCATGCTTAGCGCAAACATACCCCAGTAAACCAGTAAAAATTATTGTCCCATTTGCAGCTGGTGGCCCAGCAGACAATTACGCTCGTTTTATTGCACTTCGTCTTCAGGATGAATTGAAAACACCATTCATCGTTGATGACAAACCTGGTGCAGGTTCTATTATTGGTACCGATTTTGTCGCGAAGTCTGCCCCAGATGGCTATACCTTATTAATGATGTCCAATACTCAAACTGTGAATGAGTCTTTAGTTGATGGCAAACCTTTCAATTTAATGAAGGATTTTGTGGCTATAGCACCGATTAATTACTCGGACTTGGTATTGGTCATTCACCCATCCCTCCAATTTAAAAATGTAGGAGAGTTAATTCAGTACGCAAAAGCAAATCCAAATGCTCTCACGTTTGCCTCTTCTGGAACAGGCACTCCTTACCATTTTGCTGGTGAGCTTTTTAACTCGATGGCTGGGGTAAAAATTCTGCATGTTCCTTATAAAGGAAGTTCGGGCGCGCGTACCGACGTGATAGGTGGTCAAGTCAATATGATGTTTGATGCCGTCACAACGATGTCGGAATATGTCAAATCCAATCAAGTCAAAGCCATGGGAACCAGTGGTTTATCTCGCTCGTCCATTCTGCCTGGGGTACCTACTATTGCTGAATCAGGAGTACCTAAATTTGAGACTTCCATTTGGCTGGGTTTAATGGCGCCCGCAGGCACGCCAAAAGAAATAGTTGATGCATTGAATAAGGCGATTGTGAAAATTCAACGGAACCCAGAGGTAGTTGAGTTGTGGGCGAAACAGGGTGCAACACCTCTAATCATGAACCCTGCCGCATTTACGAATTACCTGAATGCTGATATTCAAAAGTGGGCGCATATTGTGAAGGCTGCAGGCATCAAGGCGCAATGACAATTTTTTTAAAATGCAATATTGAAAGTATGACATGAAATTATCAATTTTAAGTGGGGGTGCTGCAGCTGGCATTGTTAAAAATCTTCAAGCTCAGTTTGAGGAAAAGCATTCATGCCAGATACATGCTACCTTTAGTGCGGTAGGTGCAATGCGTGAGCTTTTATTGGCTGGTGAGGCTTGCGACTTAGTGATCTTAACCAGAGCAATGATTGAAGAGTTGATACTTGGAGGCCAGGTTGTAGAAGGCTCAATGGCGTCTTTGGGCATTGTAAGAACTGGCGTTGCCATTCGGACTGGTGAGCCCATTCCTAAAATTGCAAATCGTGAGGAACTATTTAAGGCTTTTAATGATGCTAGTGCAATTTATTTTCCGGACCCCGAAAAGGCAACAGCGGGCATTCATGTCTACAACGTGCTGAAAGCATTGGGACTAGAAAAAACCAAAGAAAATGCCTTGCGCATTTTTCCCAACGGCGCAACTGCAATGGCGGCAATGGCAGCATCCTCTGACTTTGGCTCAATTGGTAGCACGCAAGTTACTGAAATTAATATTACGCCTGGAGTGAGTCTGATTGGCATGCTTCCCAAAGAGTTTGAGCTTGCCACTGATTATTGTTTGGGCATTTGCTCTACCTCTCAGAGCCGCCAATTAGCTTCGGATTTTGCAAGCCTTCTCACTAGCGCAGGCGGAGCATCAGTACGTCAAAAGATTGGGTTTGAACTCAATTAATGAG
>TBL_comb47_HYPODRAFT_10003792_pt1 | contig 17714 bp, 17 predicted proteins | sample TroBogypolimnion_40_FD_10682 | JGI IMG/M metagenome (IMG submission 10682)
GCCGGTGCCGTGCTGGAAGTGCCGTTCACCGCGCAGACGCGCATGAGCGGTGTGGACATCACGCTGGCCGATGGCAGCACACGCCAGTTACGCAAGGGTGCGGTGGATGCGGTGCGCAAATACGTGCAGGTCCTGGGCGGTGTCATGCCTGAGGAACTGCTGGTGGCCGCCGACGAGGTGGCGCGCCGCGGCAGCACGCCGCTGGCCGTGGCCGATGGCCGCACGGTGCTGGGCGTTGTGGAGCTCAAGGACATCGTCAAGGCCGGCATCAAGGAGCGCTTTGGCGAACTGCGCCGCATGGGTATCCAAACCGTGATGATTACCGGCGACAACCGCCTCACCGCATCGGCCATAGCTGCAGAGGCAGGGGTGGACGATTTTCTGGCCGAGGCCACGCCCGAAGACAAGCTGCTGCTGATCCGCAAATACCAGGCCGAGGGCCGCCTGGTGGCCATGACCGGGGACGGTACCAACGACGCACCCGCGCTGGCCCAGGCCGACGTGGCCGTGGCCATGAACAGCGGCACCCAGGCGGCGAAGGAGGCCGCGAATATGGTGGACCTGGACTCCAACCCGACCAAGCTGCTCGAAGTAGTGGAGACCGGCAAGGCGCTTCTGATGACGCGCGGCTCGCTCACCACCTTCTCGATTGCCAATGACGTGGCCAAATACTTCGCCATCATCCCGGCGATCTTTGTCACCACCTACCCGCAACTGGCGGCACTCAATGTGATGCACCTGGGCAGCTCGAATTCGGCGATTCTGTCGGCCGTGATCTTCAATGCGCTGATCATCGTGTTCCTGATTCCCCTGGCGCTCAAGGGCGTGAAGTACCGCCCCATAGGGGCTGCCATTCTGCTGCGCCGCAATTTGACGGTCTATGGTTTGGGCGGACTGATCGTGCCCTTCATCGGCATCAAGTTGATCGACATGCTGTTGGTCGCCATGCACCTGGTCTGAACTTCGAAAGTCCCTTATGAAAAATACCATTCGTCCGTTGCTGGTGCTGTTTCTGGCGCTCAGCCTGATCACCGGCTTGGCCTATCCGCTGCTGGTTACCGCCTTGGCGCAGGCCCTCTATCCGGCGCAGGCCGCCGGTAGCCTGATTGTCAAAGACGGTAAGCCGATCGGCTCGCTGTTGATCGGTCAGAATTTCAGCGACCCCGGCCATTTCTGGGGCCGCCCCTCGGCCACCAGTCCACAGCCCAATAACGCGCTCTCCTCCGGCGGCTCCAACCTCGGTCCGCTCAACCCGGCGCTGATCGATGCGGTCAAGAGCCGCATGCAAGCCCTGCGTGATGCCGACCCAGGCAACACCGCGCCTGTTCCGGTGGACCTGGTGACGGCGTCGGCCAGCGGCCTTGATCCGCACATCAGCCTGGCGGCTGCACGCTACCAAGTCAATCGAGTAGCCACTGCGCGCAAGCTGGATGTGGCGCGTGTTGAGGCGCTGATTGAGCCAGTGACCGAGCGCCCATTGCTGGGACTGCTGGGTGAGCCGGGAGTAAATGTGCTGCGTCTGAACCTGGCGCTGGAAGACCTCAAGCTCTGATCGCCACACCAGTGCTACCCTTGAACACCATGCGAAACCGGATCCGCTGACGTGGCCGCCACCTCCGATAACCGCCCCAACCCTGATGCGCTGCTGGCACAACTGCGCGAGGATGCAGAGGCCGTGGCGCGCGGCAAGCTGCGGATTTACTTTGGTGCCAGTGCCGGCGTTGGTAAAACCTTTGCCATGCTCAGCGCGGCACAGCGCGCCAAGACGGCAGGGCAATCGGTACTGATCGGCCTGGTCGAAACGCATGGTCGACGTGAAACCGAAGAGCTGCTGAGCGGTCTGCCCCGGCTGGCTTTGCAGGAAGTTGCCTACCGTGGCCAGGTGCTGCTGGAGTTCGATATCGACGCAGCGCTGCAGGCCAAGCCCGAGGTACTGCTGCTCGACGAACTTGCCCACAGCAACGCGCCCGGCTCGCGCCATCCCAAGCGCTGGCAGGATGTGCAGGAATTGCTGGATGCCGGTATCGATGTCTGGACCGCGCTCAATGTTCAGCACCTGGAAAGCCTGAACGGCACGGTCGGCGCCATCACCGGCATCCGCGTCAACGAAACCGTGCCCGACACGGTGCTCGACAATGCCGATGAACTGATCCTGATTGACGTCACCGCCGATGAGCTGCTGTCGCGCCTCAAGGCCGGCAAGGTCTATGTGCCGCAACAGGCCGAGCGCGCCACGCAAAACTTCTTTCGCAAAGGCAACCTGTTTGCTCTGCGTGAGATTGCGTTGCGGCGCACCGCCGAACATGTGGGCGACGACGTGCGCAGCTACCGCGCCCGCCAGCATCGTATTGCCAGCCAGGGACAGGCCAACAGCTCGGCGGCATGGAACACCTCGGGCGCGCTGCTGGTCTGCGTCGGACCGGATCTGGGTGCCGAACATGCGGTGCGCAGCGCCGCGCGCTTGGCGGGCCAACTCAACGTGCGTTGGCATGCTGCCTATGTAGAAACATCGGCGCTACAGCGCCTGTCCTCAAGCGAGCGCGACCGCACGCTGGCCGTGCTCAAACTGGCCCAAGAGTTGGGTGGCGCACCGGTGGTGCTGACCGGCAACGATGTGGCACGCACCCTGCTGGAGCAGGCCCGCGCGCTCAACTGCGCCACTCTGGTGGTGGGGCGACCCGTCAAGAGCGGTTGGAGCCGAATGCGGCGTCTATTCAGCACCACTTTGACGCTGCAGTTGGCCGACCTGGCTCACGAACTCGATATCGTGGAGATTGGATTCACCGAGGCGGTACGTCGCATTGCACCGGCAGTTCCAGTCGATTCCAGGGATGGCAGCGACCTGGGCGCGGGCCGGGAATCCTGGTCGCGCTATGCCTGGGCGCTGGCCGCCTGTGTGGTCACCACGCTGCTCACCCTGCCGATGCTGGCGCTGTTTGACCTGGCCAATATTGTCATGTTGTTTTTGCTCTGTGTGGTGCTGGTGGCGGTGCGGCTGGGTCGCGGCCCGGCCATGCTGGCAGCGGTGTTGTCGGTGGCCGCCTTCGACTTCTTTTTTGTGCCACCGCGCTTTTCGTTTGCGGTAACCGATGTGCAGTATTTGGTCACCTTTGCCGTGATGCTGGGTGTGGGTATGTTGATAGGCCAGCTCACGGCCAACCTGCGCTTTGCCGCCAGTGTGTCGGCCAGCCGGGAACGCCGCGCGCACGCCTTGTTTGAGCTGACGCGCGACCTGTCGGCGGCGCTGCAAACCGTGCAGGTGCTGGAGCTGGGTGAGGCGGCGGTGACACGCACCTTCGGTGGACTGGCCAGGGTATTTATCACCGATGCCCAGGATCAACTGGAACTGGGCGGCAATTTGCCGGAGGGATTGGATGCCAGTATTGCCGATTGGTGCTTTCACCATGGCCAGCGCGCCGGACTGGCTACAGCAACCCTGCCGTCCAACCCTTGGCATTACGTGCCGCTGCAAGCACCCATGCGCATCCGTGGCGTGCTGGCCCTGCAGCCCGGCCAGGCACGCTGGCTGTTGATTCCAGAGCAGGTGCAACAACTCGAAACCTTGGCGCGGCAAATCGCCATTGCGCTGGAACGCGTGCACTACGTGGACGTGGCGCAATCGGCCGTCGTACAAATGGAGTCCGAGCGTTTGCGCAATACCCTGCTGGCGGCCATGTCGCACGATGTGCGCACGCCCTTGACCGCCTTGATTGGTCAGTCGGAAACGCTGGAGCAGCTGGGCCCGCTGAGCGCCGAGCAGCACTCCATGGTGCGCTCCATAAGCCATGAGGCGCGCGAACTCAGCGCCTTGGTCGGCAACCTGCTGGACATGGCACGCCTGGAAAGCGGTCAGGTGCAATTGCGCCGCGACTGGCAATCTGTCGAAGAGGTCGTAGGCAGCTCCATTCGGTCCGCGCGCCATGCCCTGGGATCGCTGACCGTGCAAACCGACTTGCCGCGTGAGCTCCCGCTGGTGGAGTTTGACGCAGCTCTTATGGAGCGGGTGTTGGTGAATCTGTTGGAGAACGCCTGCAAGTACGGTGTGACGCAGCCGGTACATGTTCCGGCCATTTGCGTGTCGGCTCGCACCACTGCGACCACTCTGGAACTGAAGGTACGCGACTTCGGAGCCGGCTTGCCGGTCAGCAGCCACGGGCAGGAGCAAACCCTGTTTGACAAGTTCACACGCGGCCAGACCGAGTCCAGCACCCGTGGAGTCGGCCTTGGCCTGGCTATTTGCAAGGCGATAGTCGATGCCCACAAGGGAAAAATAAACGCAGCCCAAGCCGACGGCGGTGGCGCAGAATTCAGCATCAGCCTGCCGCGCACCGCGCCGCCGAAATCGTTTGAAGACTCAGACCCTTGAACCCCGCAAAGCCCAAAGCCCCATGTCCTGCCCGGTTGCCATCCTGATTGAAGACGAGCCGCAAATTCGCCGCTTTGTGCGCCTGGCGCTGGAGGCCGAAGGCTGGCAGGTGCATGAGGCCGACACTGCCAAGCGCGGCCTGCTGGATGCCGGCACGCGCAAGCCGGATCTGCTGGTCGTGGATCTGGGACTGCCCGATGGCGACGGACTGGACCTGATACGCGATGTGCGTACCTGGTCCAACGTGCCCATCGTGGTGCTGTCGGCGCGTTCCGACGAGTCGGACAAAATTGCCGCGCTGGACGCCGGAGCTGACGACTACCTGACCAAGCCCTTCGGCGTGGGTGAATTGCTGGCCCGTGTGCGGGCCAACCTGCGCCGTCCGCGCAAGCATCCGGATGCTGCGGACGCTGATCTTGCCAGCAAAGAAGACGCCCTGTTTGCCTTTGGCGCTGTGGAAGTGGATCGCCAGGCACGCATCGTGCGCCGCCAGGGCGCCGAGGTCCATCTCACGCCGATTGAATACCGGCTGCTGTTGGCACTGATCGCCAATGCCGGACGCGTCATGACGCAGCGCCAGTTACTTAAAGAAGTGTGGGGTCCGTCACACACCGAGCAGAGCCACTACCTGCGCATTTACATGGGCCACCTACGGCAAAAACTGGAGCGCGACCCGGCCCAGCCCGAGCATCTTTTGACCGAGACTGCGGTAGGGTACCGATTGATGCGCTAGTGCGGTTCGTGAGCAGGTGCACAGCGTCGAAAGTTGCGCTTTTGTTCCCCCGCTTGTTGGGGATATCGGTCTGGTGGATGGGCCACGGGGCGAAGCCCGTTGTGGTGTCGCTGCAATGGGCAACAACTGGTGCCCTTGTAATTGCGTGAAAGCACCCAAAATCCCAGGCTGATCCATTTGGAGTGAACGCATGACTGACCTGATTAGCAAACTGAACTGGCGCTACGCCACCAAGAAAATGAACCCCGCCAAAGTGGTTCCACAGGAAAAAGTGGACCGCATTTTGGAAGCCATTCGCCTCACTGCATCCTCCAGCGGCTTGCAGCCGTATGAGGTGTTTGTGGTGACGAACAAAGAGGTCCGCGAGAAGATCAAGCCCTTGGCGTGGAACCAGCAACAGATCACCGACTGCTCGCATCTGCTGGTGTTTGCGGCCTGGGACAACTACACCGCGGAACGCATCAACACGATGTTCGACCTGGTGAATGAACAGCGCGGAATCAAAAGCGAAGGCTGGGAAAACTACCGCCAGATGTTGCTGGACACCTACGTGCCCCGCGATGCCGAGGTGAACTACCAGCACGCTGCCCGCCAAGCCTACATTGGCCTGGGTACCGCCCTGATTGCGGCCGCTGAAGAGCAGGTCGACGCCACCCCTATGGAAGGCTTTGACCCCAAGGCGGTAGACACGGTGTTGAACCTCAAGGAGCGCGGTTTGCGCAGCGTGGTACTGCTGCCGCTGGGCTACCGTGCGGAAGAGGGCGACTGGCTGGCCAAGCTGCAAAAAGTGCGTCGCGGTCGCGCCGCCTTTGTGACCGAAGTCGCCTGATGGCGTTGTCCCTGCCCTGCACGTCGCAACACGCGCTGTGGGGCGGGGGAACTTCAGCCCTTTGCGATGCTTACTTTGCGTAAGTCAGCACGAAAAATCGGTCGGGGAAAAAGGTGTTGGCGTAAGAGGGCGATACGCTGGTAGTGATTTTTTTCGAGTAGTCGGCGCTGCCTTCGGCCGTCACTGCGTACAACTTTTTGGTCTTGGGGTGCATGACCATGGTGCGCACACCGGCCTGGGTGCCCAGGGCTTCTAGGTGTTTATAGCTGTCCGGACCGGTTTGTTCGAATATGTTGAGAACCGCGTTGACTCCATTGGCCAGAAATATGCGTTTGAGATCCGCGTCAAAAACCACCTCGTCGTTACCCGCACCGATTTCGGCGGTGTAGATCACCGCACCCGTCTCGGCATTCATCACCGCGAAGCTGGGTTTGCTGCTGGCATTGCCACGGCAACCTAAAAATAGGCGCTTGTTGGCGGCGTCGAGCGCCAGGCCATTGGTCTGGGCGCAGCCTGGCGTGGGCCACTTGGCCGTGACGCTCAGGTCTTTCACGTTCAGGCGGTAGACCACGTTTTCATCGCGCGCGGCGAGGTAGAAATTGCCCCGTCCATCGGCCTCTGCATGTTCGGGCTTTTTGGCCGAAACATGGATGGCTCCCACGGTTTGCAGCGACGGCAATTGCAGTACGACCAAATCCGTACCCGACTCGCCTGCCGCCATGTTCACCACCAAGCGCTGGCTGAATGCGTCGTAATGTGCGGAATCCAGCTCGTCACCGAGTTTGATGTCTGTGCCCGCCTCCAGAGTGGACAGCTTGAAGGGCGTCAACGTTCCGTTCTCGTTGTAGGACAGGCCGAGGTCGAATTCGGGAATAAGGGTTGCACCGTTGGCGCTGTTGGCTGCTGTGTGCGCAATCGTTTGGATAACCTGGGCCGTGGCCAGGTCAAACACTTGCAGACCATTGCCGCGTCGGCCTATAAATAGGTGGTTGTTGGCGGTGTCCAGCGATACATAGTCCCAGGCCGAATTCTTGCCTGGGATGGCGCTGCTGCTTTCCAGCTTCCAACCGTCGAAGGCCATGCTGGGGCAGGCGGCAAGCGCCATGCCGATGGCTGCAGCTTGGGTCAGTCGAATCAGGTAGTTCATATTTTCTTTCTTGTGTCTGTGTGGATGGACGGGTGGATCACCGAGCCCCATCTCACCACAGATAGTCCGACCTTGATCTTCGGGATTTCCCGCTGCCCAGCCGCCTATTTTTCGAACAGCAGGCTTGTCGCAAGGGCCAGCATGACCAGGGAAATCAGGCTGTCTAGGATGCGCCAGGCCAGGGGCTTTTCAAACCAGGGCGCCAGCAGGCGCGCACCAAAGCCCAGTGCCGAAAACCACAATATGCTGCCCAACATGGCGCCGACGCCAAATACCCAGCGTCCTTCGCCTCGCTGGTTGGCCACCGAGCCCAACAGCACCACCGTGTCCAGATAGACATGAGGATTCAAAAAGGTGAAGGCAAAGCAGGCCGCAAGGGCCGCGCCCAAGCTGCCACTGCTTTTCGCTTCCACCTGCAAATGGCCGCCGATCCAGGCGCGACGTGCCGCCAGCAGGCCATAGCTGCCCAGAAACAGCGCGCCGCCATAGCGGGTGAGGTCCATCAGCAGGGCATTGCCGCGCAGCAGCGCTCCGGTGCCGCCCACACCTGCGGCAATCAGCAGGGCGTCGGAGGCGGCGCAGAACAAAACGATAGGCAGCACATGCTCGCGTCTTATGCCACAGCGCAGAACAAAGGCATTTTGCGAGCCGATGGCCACAATCAGGGCCAGACCGGTGGCCAGGCCGGCCCAGAAATCAGCGTTCAATGCGCAGCTTTCAATAGCGTGAGTAGACGGTTCAGCGCATGCTGCACGGTGGCGACGCGAACAGTGGCGCGGTCACCGGCAAAGTGCCTCACTTCGCTGAAGATGCCCGATGGCAGACCCCAGGCCAACCACACCGTGCCCACCGGTTTGTCCGCACTGCCGCCACTGGGCCCGGCCACGCCGGTCACGGCCACCGATACCTGGGCCAGCGAGTGCTGTAGGGCGCCTTGCGCCATGGCCCGCGCCACCGGTTCGCTGACGGCGCCGTGGGTGGCAATCAGTTGCGCATCCACGCCCAGCATCTGCGTTTTGGCCGCATTCGAATAGGTGACAAAGCCACGTTCAAACCAGGTGCTGGAGCCGGCCAGATCGGTGCAGGCGGCTGCGATCAGACCGCCGCTGCAACTCTCGGCCGTGGCCAGCATGCGCTGTTGTGCGGACAGCAGCGCGGCCAGTTGCGCGCAGCTCTGGGCAATCGTCAGGGTGTGCATCAGTAAAATTTCCAGAGCGCAATCACCAGCAGCGTGCAGGCGGCGGCCACCAAATCGTCGAACATGATGCCAAAGCCGGCCTTGGTCCAGGCATGGCGGTCGGTCTGCGGATCGACCGCGTGGAACAGGGCATCGGCCCAGCCCACCGGCCCCGGTTTGACGGCATCGAAGAAGCGGAACAGGGCGAAGGCCATGGCCTGCGCCCAAAGCCCTGCCGGCATCACCAGCCATAGCACCAGCCAGAAGGCGGCAATCTCGTCCCAGACGACGCTGCCGGGGTCCAGCACGCGCATGTTGCGGGCCGTCACCGTGCAGGCCCACCAACCCAGCGGCATGGACAGGCCAATCACCCAGGCCCATGCTGCATCGTCCAGCCAGCGCGATAGGACGAGATAGGCAACCCAGGCCCAGAGCGTGCCCGCAGTTCCCGGCGCCACGCGCGACAGGCCGGAACCAAAGCCCAGGCCCAGCCAGTGCGCCGGGTGCGACAGCATGAAACGCAGCGTGGGGCGTGCCATGGGCGCGCCCTGGGAGGGAGTGTCCGGAATCACCGAGGCGGTGACATCGATAGGGTCGGAGGCCGAATAGTCTTGCATGTGGCCATTATCCGAGACCTGCCAGGAATTCATTCCTGTTGGGAGCCGAAATGGTCGAAGGAGTGGAAGCGGTGGTCCAGTAGCCTGCCCTGCGCGTCGAGCAGGCGCAAGCCCGGTGCGGTCTCAATCTGCCCAATGCATGTGACCGGGGTGTTGCTGGCCAGCGCCGCGGCCTGCACCGCGGCCCGTTGCGATACGGGCGAGGTAAACACCAGCTCGTAATCGTCGCCACCGCTGAGCACATGCTGCAGCACGGTTTGGCGCAGCGCCTCGGACGCCAGCAGGGCCCGCGTCTGCGGCGTGTAGCGCTGGACGTCGAGCAGGGCGAAGGCCAATGCCGTATCCAGCGTCGCGCCCACGCATGAGCGCTCCAGGATATGGCCCAGGTCGCCCAGCAGACCGTCGCTGATGTCGGCGACTGCGCTGGCAATGCCGCGCAATGCCAGGCCCAGCGCCACCCGTGCGGTGGGCTGTTCCAGGCGCTGGCGGGCCAAGGTCAGGTCGGCGGGGTCCAGCAGTGCCTGTGTTGCGGGTGCATCACCGCGTTCGTGCAGCAGTTGCGCCAGCGCCAGGCTGGCGTCGCCCAAGTTGCCGCTGACATAGACATCGTCACCGGCCTGTGCGCCGCTGCGCAGCAGGGCCATGCCACGTGGCACTTCGCCAAACACCGTGATGCAGATGTTGAGCGGACCCTGGGTGGTGTCGCCGCCAATCAGCTCGCAGCCATGTGCGTCGGCGAGAACCAGCAAGCCTTGGGAAAACGGTTCCAGCCAGGCTGCATCCGCCGCGGGCAGGGACAGCGCCAGGGTGAAGGCCAGCGGCTTGGCTCCGCAGGCTGCCAGATCGCTCAGGTTGACTGCCAGGGCCTTGTGGCCCAGGGCGCGCGGGTCCGCGTCGGGAAAGAAGTGGCGGCCACTGACCAGCATGTCGGTGGAGATGGCCATTTGCATGCCGGGCGCACTTTGCAGCAGGGCGCAGTCGTCACCCACACCCAGCACAGCGCGCGGCGTGGCGCGGGTAAAAAAACGCTTGATCAGGTCGAACTCACCCATGGTGCTTCATCGCGGCAGACCGCTGGCCGACTAGTGCAGGGTGCGCGTTCTGCCAAGCCCATGGTCGCCGCTCAAGGCGTCGAGCACAAACATGGGCACATCGGCATCGAACTTCTCGCCGTCTTCGGCGACGCAGAAAAAGCTGCCGTGCATGGTGCCGGTGGGCGTGCGCAGACGCGTGCCACTGGTGTATTCAAACGACTGGCCGGGCTTGAGCAGGGGCTGCTGACCGACCACGCCCAGTCCACGCACCTTCTCGGTGTGGCCATTGGCGTCGTTGACATTCCAGACGCGCGAAATGAGCTGGGCCGCCACCTCGCCGGTATTGGCGACCCGAATGGTGTAGGCAAACACGTACAAATCTTCCTCCGGATTGGATTGGTCGGGGAGGTATTGCGGTGTGACTTCCACCAGAAATGCATACTTGGACATAGTCCCAATGCTAACTGCGAAAATATGGCTTGCGCTTTTTCGCCTTCAATGTCCACTCGGTACTCAACCCTATGACCTTTCGCATCGCCCCCTCCATCCTCTCCGCCGACTTTGCCCGCCTGGGCGATGAGGTCAAAAACGTCATCGCAGCCGGTGCCGACTGGATTCACTTTGACGTGATGGACAACCACTATGTGCCCAACCTGAGCTTCGGCCCCATGGTCTGCGCGGCACTCAAGCCCCATGCCAAAACCGCCGCCGGTGTGGCCGTGCCGATTGATGTGCACCTGATGATTTCGCCGGTGGACGCGCTGGCTGCCTCCTTTGCCGACGCCGGTGCCGACCTGATCAGCTTCCACCCGGACGCCAGCGGCCATGTGCACCGCAGCATCCAGGTCATCAAGTCCAAGGGCGTCAAGGCTGGTCTGGTGTTCAACCCGGCCGAGCCGCTGGATGTGCTGGACTGGGTGATTGACGACATCGACCTGGTGCTGATCATGAGCGTCAACCCCGGTTTTGGCGGCCAGAGCTTTATCGATTCGGCTCTGCGCAAGATTGAGGACGTGCGCAAACGCATCACGGCCAGTGGCAAAGACATCCGCCTGGAGGTGGACGGCGGCATCAAGACCGACAACATCCGCCGCGTGGCCGATGCCGGTGCCGACACCTTTGTGGCCGGCAGCGCCATTTTCGGCAAGCCCGACTACAAGGCAGTGGTGGACGCCATGCGCCTGGAGCTGGCCGCTTAAGGCCGGCAGTGACGCCAAGACCCATATGGATCGCAGCGCAGGCTTGGCAGTACACTGTATCCATGTTTATTCACCGCATCAGCATTACGGGTCTTAGCGACCGGGGGGCCTGGCCCTGGCGGACCTGGCCTGCCCTGCTTGAGCGCGCCCCCGTCTGCACCGCCTGATCGCGCTGAATCCGGGGCTGGTGTGCTCGCAACCTGCGGCACACGCATTCCGGGAGGATTGAGAATTCCCCAAGATTTGCCTGCCGCGCCCTGTTGAATCCCGCGCCTGCGGGGACCCCATCTTGCATAAAGGCACGACCGACGTGATGACCGAAACACAATTCCTGGCCCTGCGCGAACAAGGCTTTAACCGCATCCCGCTGATGGCTCAGGCCTTTGCGGATCTGGAAACCCCGCTTTCTCTCTACCTCAAGCTGGCCCGTGCCCCGGGTCAAAGCGAGCCCGCCCCCTTTAGCTTTTTGCTGGAGTCGGTGGTGGGCGGCGAGCGCTTTGGGCGCTACAGCTTTATCGGCTTGCCGGCCCGCACGCTGTTGCGCGCCAGCGGCTTTGGCGTTGCCGCGCGCACCGAGGTGGTGACCGATGGCGTGGTGGTGGAGACCTCCAGCGCCAATCCGCTGGACTTCATCGCGCAGTACCAGGGCCGCTTCAAGGTGGCGCTGCAGCCCGGTCTGCCGCGTTTTTGCGGTGGACTGGCGGGCTACTTTGGTTACGACGCGGTGCGCTATATCGAGAAAAAGTTGGAGCACAGCTGCCCGCCCGACGAGTTGAACTGCCCGGACATCTTGCTGCTGCAAACCGAAGAGCTGGCCGTCATCGACAACCTGTCGGGCAAGCTGCACCTAATCGTGTATGCGGACCCGGCGCAGCCCGAAGCCTTTGCCCGTGGCCAAGCCCGTCTGGCAGAACTGCGCGCGCAACTGGCCCAGGCGGTGATCGCACCTGCCGTCAAGCCGACGCAAGGCCACGAGGCCGTTCGCGACTTTGCCAAGGCCGATTACATTGCCGCCGTGGAGCGCGCCAAGGAGCTGATTGCCGGGGGCGACTTCATGCAGGTGCAGGTCGGCCAGCGCATCAAGAAGCGCTACACCGAGTCGCCCTTGAGCCTGTACCGGGCACTGCGCGCGCTCAACCCCAGCCCTTACATGTATTACTACAACTTCAGCGGGGCGGATGGGCAGGGCGGCGACTTCCATGTGGTCGGCGCCTCGCCGGAGATTCTGGTGCGGCAAGAGCAAGTGACCGTGGACGGCGTGACCGAACAAAAGGTCACGATCCGTCCGCTGGCGGGAACGCGCCCGCGCGGCACCACGCCGGAACTGGACAAGGCGGCCGAGGTGGAACTGGTGAACGATCCCAAGGAGCGCGCCGAGCATGTGATGCTGATCGACCTGGCGCGCAACGACATAGGCCGCATTGCCAAGACCGGCACGGTGCAGGTGACCGACGCCTTCTGCGTGGAGCGTTACAGCCATGTGATGCATATCGTCAGCAACGTCGAGGGCACCTTGCTCGACGGCATGACCAGTATGGACGTGCTCAAGGCCACCTTCCCGGCCGGCACGCTGACCGGCGCGCCCAAGGTGCACGCCATGGAGCTGATCGACCAGCTCGAACCCATCAAGCGCGGTATTTACGGCGGCGCCTGCGGCTACCTGAGCTATGCCGGTGACATGGACGTGGCGATTGCCATACGCACCGGCATCATCAGGAACCAGACTCTGTATGTGCAGGCCGCCGCCGGTGTCGTGGCCGACTCCGTGCCCGAGCTGGAATGGAAAGAAACCGAAGCCAAGGCCCGCGCCCTGCTGCGCGCCAGCGAGCTGGTGGAAGAAGGACTGGAGTAATCACCATGGCAAACAATATCAAACTCCTGATGATCGATAACTACGACAGCTTCACCTACAACATCGTCCAGTACTTTGGCGAGCTGGGTGCCGAGGTCGAGGTGTTCCGCAACGACGAGATCACGCTGGAAGAAATTGCCGCCCGCAAGCCCGACCGGCTGGTGGTGTCGCCCGGCCCCTGCTCGCCCAACGAGGCGGGCATCTCGGTGCCGGCGATTCGCCACTTTATGGGCAAGTTGCCGATTCTGGGCGTCTGCCTGGGCCACCAGAGCATTGGTGCGGCGCTGGGTGGCAACATCGTTCGCGCGCAGCAACTGATGCACGGCAAGACCTCGGTCATCACGACGACGCAAGAGGGCGTGTTTGCCGGTTTGCCCAAACAGTTCACGGTGAACCGCTACCACTCGTTGGCGATTGAGCGCGCTACTTGTCCTTCGGAGCTTGCAATCACCGCCTGGACCGACGACGGCGAAATCATGGGCGTGCGCCACCTTGGCCTGCCGTTTGAAGTGCGCATGGAGGGCGTGCAGTTCCACCCGGAAAGCATTCTTACCGAGCACGGCCACGCCATGCTGAAAAACTTTTTGGAGTGAGCGAGATGGCAAATACAGCCGACTTCCGCAGCGACACCGTGACCCAACCCACGCTGGAGATGCGCGCAGCCATGGCGGCAGCTCCGCTGGGCGACGATGTGTTTGCCGACGACCCCAGCGTCAACGCGCTGCAGGACAAAATCGCAGCCATGCTGGGTTTTGAGGCGGCGCTGTTCATGCCCACCGGAACGCAGAGCAATCTGTGCGGCATCCTGGCCCATTGCCAGCGCGGCGATGAATACATCGTCGGTCAGCTCGCCCACACCTACCGCTGGGAAGGCGGCGGAGCTGCAGTGCTGGGCAGCGTGCAGCCGCAGCCGCTTGCCCACCAGCCGAACGGCACACTGCTGCTGGCCGACATCGAGGCGGCCATCAAACCGGATGACGCGCATTTCGCCAAGACCAAACTGCTGACGCTGGAGAACACCTGGGGCGGCAAGCTGCTGCCCTTTGCCTATGTGCAGGCGGCCACCGATCTGGCCAAGGCGCGCGGCCTGAGCCGCCATCTGGATGGCGCCCGCCTGTTCAACGCGGCTGCTGCTCAGGCGGCGCAGAACGGAACCGATCCGTATTCAGAAGCCCGCGCCATTGCCTCCTGCTTTGACAGCGTGTCGGTCTGCTTTAGCAAGGGCCTGGGCGCGCCCATCGGTTCGGCCCTGTGCGGCGGCAAGGAATTCATCGCTCGCGCCCACCGCATCCGCAAGATGGCTGGTGGCGGCATGCGCCAGGCCGGCATGTTGGCGGCTGCCGCGTCTCACGCGCTCGATCACCATGTGTTGCGACTTGCGCAAGACCATGCGCTGGCAGCGCGCTTGGCGGAGGGCTTGCGCGGCATAGCCGGGCTGGAAGTGGAGGCTCCGCAAACCAATATCGTGTTTGTCGATCTGGTGGGAGCGGCGCGTGAGAAGTCCGCCGCCTTGCAGGAGTACCTCAAGGCACAGGGCGTGCTGATCACCGGTCTGTACCGGCTGCGCTTTGTCACGCATCTGGATGTGGATGCAGCCGCGGTGGACCGCGCCGTCGCTGCGGTGCGCAGCTTTTTTGCATCTTAAGGAGAGCTTATGCCACAAACCAAAGGCCAGATCACGCCGCAAGAAGCCCTGCAACGCACCATTGAACACCGCGAAATTTTCCACGACGAAATGCTGCACCTGATGCGCCAGATCATGTCTGGTGAGGTGTCGCCGGTGATGATCGCAGCCATCACGGCGGGTCTGCGCGTCAAGAAGGAAACCATTGGCGAGATCACCGCTGCTGCGCAAATCATGCGCGAGTTTTCCACCAAGGTGGAGGTGGCCGACAAGACCCATCTGGTGGATATTGTGGGCACTGGAGGCGATGGCTCTCACACCTTCAATATTTCCACTTGCGCGATGTTTGTGGCGGCCGCTGCCGGTGCCCGTGTCAGCAAGCATGGCGGGCGCAGTGTCAGCAGCAAGAGCGGCAGTGCCGACGTGATGGAGGCCCTGGGCGTCAACATCAACCTCACGCCGGTCCAGATTGCTCAATGCCTTTTAGAGACCGGCGTTGGTTTCATGTTCGCGCCGAATCACCATCCGGCCATGAAAAATGTGGCACCGGTGCGCCGCGAAATGGGCATCAAGACCATTTTCAATTTGTTGGGGCCGCTGACCAATCCGGCCTCGGCGCCGAATATTTTGATGGGCGTTTTTCACCAGGATCTGGTGGGCATTCAGGTGCGTGCGCTGGAGCGTCTGGGCGCCGAACATGCGGTGGTGGTCTATGGCCGCGACGGCATGGATGAGGTGTCACTGGGTGCCGCCACCCTGGTCGGCGAGCTGAAAGACGGGGTGATCCGCGAATACGAAATCCACCCGGAAGACTTCGGCATGACCATGGCCAGCAACCGCGCCCTCAAGGTGGAGGATGCCGAGAGCTCACGCGCCATGCTGTTGGGCGTGTTGAATAACCAGGCCGGTGCGGCCAGGGACATCGTGGCGCTCAATGCCGGTGTGGCGCTGTACGCGGCCAATGTGGCGGCCAGCATGCAAGACGGTGTGGCGCTGGCCTATGCTGCAATCGAATCCGGCGCGGCCAAGGCCAAGCTGGATGCCCTGGTGGAACTGTCTGCTAAGTTGGTGAAATAAGGAAACTATGAGCGATATTCTGGACAAAATTGTGGCGGTCAAGCTGCAGGAAGTGGCTGCCGCCAAGACGCGCAAGTCGCTCGAACTGGTGCGAGCCGACGCCGAGTCGCGGGTGTTGACGCGCGACTTTGTCGGTGCCATCCGGGCCAAGATGGCACAGGGTAAGCCAGCGGTGATTGCTGAGGTGAAAAAGGCCAGTCCGTCCAAGGGCGTGATCCGTGAAGACTTTATTCCCGCCGACATCGCCCAGAGCTACGCCGAGTTTGGCGCTGCCTGCCTGTCGGTGCTGACCGATGCGCAGTTTTTCCAGGGCAGCGTGGACTACCTGAAGCAGGCGCGTGCCTCGTGCCAGTTGCCGGTGCTGCGCAAGGACTTTATGGTTGACCCGTACCAGATTTATGAGTCGCGCTGCATGGGCGCTGACGCCGTGCTGTTGATCGCAGCCTGTCTGGATGATGTGCAGATGAAGGAGATGGAAGCCATCGCATTCGATCTGGACATGGCAGTGCTGGTGGAGGTGCACGACCAGGCCGAACTGGAGCGCGCCTTGAGGTTGAAGACCCCGCTGATCGGCATCAATAACCGCAATCTGAAGACCTTTGAGGTGTCGCTGGACACCACACTGGGCTTGCGCAGTCAGGTGCCGTCGGACCGTATTCTGGTGACGGAGAGCGGCATCCATACGCGCGATGACGTGCTGCGCATGGGTGCGGCCGGAGTCAATGCCTTTTTGGTGGGCGAGGCCTTTATGCGGGCGCCAGAGCCGGGCGAGGCGCTGGCCCAACTGTTCGACTGAGGCACTGGGTGCAACAAAGCCTGTTGCCGCCCGTGGCCGACCAGTTGCAAACAGCCAATCCGGCGGATTGGCCGGTGGCGGCGGGCTGGCAAGCGCTGGTCAGCGACTTTTTCACGTCGGAGCAGGGCGTCGCGCTCCTGCAATTTTTGCAGGAGCGTTTGCACTCCGGCGCCAGTATCTTTCCGCCGCGACCGCTGCGTGCGCTGCTGCTGACGCCGCCTGAGGTGGTGCGTGTCGTCATTCTGGGGCAGGACCCCTACCACGGGCGCGCACAGGCCGAGGGCCTGGCGTTTTCGGTATCGCCTGGCGTGGCCATTCCGCCCTCGCTGCGCAATATCTTCAAGGAAATTCAGCGCGACCTGGGTACTCCTGCGCCCGCGTTTCCCCAGCCCGGCGGCAGTCTGGTGCAGTGGGCGCGGGACGGCGTGCTGCTGCTCAATACCTGTCTGACGGTGGAGGAGGGATTGCCTGCCAGCCACGCCAAACGCGGTTGGGAATGCTTGACCGATGGCATCATTCGCCAGGTGTCCGAGCATGGGAAGCCCTGTGTCTTTATGCTCTGGGGCTCCCATGCCCAAGGCAAGCGCAGCCTGATCGATGCGTCCCGGCATCTGGTGCTGATGGCCAATCACCCGTCGCCCTTGTCGGCCCTTCGGCCCCCTGTTCCTTTCATTGGATGCGGACATTTTTCAAAAGCCATGAAATGGAAAGTGCAACATCCCTAAATCCATGGCATAATTTGCGGCTCACCTGGAGAGGTGGCCGAGTGGTTAATGGCAGCAGACTGTAAATCTGCCCTCTTACGAGTACGCTGGTTCGAATCCAGCCCTCTCCACCAGTGATGTGTTGACTGTCGAGTGTTGGGCGTGCCCATTGGGGCGCAAGATTCTGCCTCGCTTAGCGAAGCAGGTTTGTGCGGGGTTCGTATAGTGGTAATACCTTAGCCTTCCAAGCTAAAGCGAGGAGTTCGATTCTCCTACCCCGCTCCACAGTTGGTACGTTACGGTTTGTGATTGAAGAATTTGCCCTTTTGGCTCAGTGGTAGAGCACTCCCTTGGTAAGGGAGAGGTCGCGGGTCCGATTCCCGCAAAGGGCACCATTTATGCGCTTCCAAATGTTTGGAGGCGCTGTGTGTTTGACGGTTTTATCTCGTAACTTCTCGGAGTCTGATAATGGGTAAAGAAAAATTCACACGTACCAAGCCTCACGTCAATGTGGGCACTATTGGCCACGTTGACCACGGCAAGACCACGCTGACTGCGG